>ERZ779656.859-NODE-859-length-19013-cov-9.878257_pt1 | contig 19013 bp, 18 predicted proteins | sample MGYA00511102_ERZ779656 | MGnify/ENA primary metagenome ERZ779656 (study PRJEB29588, sample SAMEA2143980) | human gut metagenome | biome: human gut; feature: human-associated habitat; material: faeces | place: Denmark | collected 2008/2010 ... | reverse complement strand
CTTTCCGATCGCCCTTTGGAAACCTTCGGTTCGCACCCATGTTTATTGAGCTTTATTGGAAGTTTTTTAGTTAGTGTGCCTTTCGTCTCCTGAAATAAACACTACCCAACAGTAGCATGGGAGACGGAAGGCGAAGGGGTCAAGGGGGCGACCGCAGACTTTGTCTGTTTCTATTGCCCCCTTGTCGCGCCCGCAGGCGCGAAATCCCTGCGCCTTCTTGTCAAAATCAGGCGACCCTGTTATAATGGAAGCCAACACAGGAAGGGGACGAAGCGGATGAAGAAGAACGATTTGCTGACCTTGACGGCGGATGGCCTTGGGGCGGACTTGGAAGGCGTGTGCCGCGCCGACGGCATGGCCGTTTTTGTGCCGGGGATGCTGCCCGGTGAGACGGCGAGGGTGCGCATCGTCAAGGTGCAGCCCCGATTCGCGTTCGGGCGTATGGAGGGAAAGCCGCTGACGGCGTCACCCGCCCGGAAAACGCCGGATTGTGCGGCATACCCCCGCTGCGGCGGCTGCACGGGGCGTCATATGACCTACGAAACGACGCTGGAAGCGAAACGACAGCAGGTGCAGGACTGCTTCCGCCGCATCGGGCATATCGACATCGACGTGCCCCCGGTGCTGGGCATGGCAGACCCATCGCACTACCGCAATAAGACGGCGCTGCCTGTCGGCGGAACGGTGGAAGAACCCGTGGCGGGCTTTTTCGCGCCGCGCAGCCACGATATTATCCCGATTGCGCAATGCCCGAACGCCATGCCGCCGGCGGACGAAATCTGCCGCCGCGTACTGGGGTGGATGAAGCGTTTTCACGTCGAACCGTACGTTGAGGAGACGCACACGGGGCTGGTGCGGCACATTGTCGTCCGCGTCAACCGAAAGGGCGAGGCGATGGCGGTGCTGGTCATCAACGGCAGTGAAATTCCGCACGAGGGGGAGCTGGTTGCGTCCCTGAAGGCGGCGGGCGCGGTCAGCGTCATTCTGAATGAAAACCGCGAGCGCACGAATGTCATCATGGGTCGGCACTTCCGCATCCTCTACGGCTGTGACACGCTGACGGACGAACTGTGCGGATTGCACTTTGAAATCAGCCCGGCGGCGTTCTTTCAAGTTAATCCGGCGCAGACGGAAGTGCTGTACCAGACGGCGCTGGATTTTGCCGAGCTGACGGGCGACGAACGCCTATGCGACGTGTATTGCGGCGCGGGCACGATTACGCTGATGATGGCGCGCCATTGCCGGGAGGCGCTGGGCATCGAGATTGTTCCGCAGGCGATTGAAAACGCGAAGGAGAACGCCGTTCGCAACGGCATCGGAAACGTGAATTTCCGCTGCGGCGCGGCGGAGGCGCTGCTGCCGAAGCTGGTGGCGGAGGGCTTGCGACCGGACGTGATTGTGATCGACCCGCCGCGCAAAGGCGTTGAACCCGCCGTCATTGACGCGATTGCGCAAGCCGCCCCGAAGCGCGTGGTCTATGTGAGCTGCAACGTCGCCACGCAGGCACGCGACGCGGCGCTGTTTGTGGAGAAGGGGTACAAGGTGCAGAAGGTGCAGAGCGTCGATATGTTCTGCTGGACGAGCGGGGTGGAGACTGTTATGTCATTGGTCCAACAAAATCCGGATGATATCGTCAAGGTCGGCATCGACGCAGACGAGCTCGCCGTCACCAAGGCCGAAAGCAAGGCGACCTATGGCGAGATTCAGGCGCGCGTGAAGGAACAGACCGGCCTGAACGTCACGCCGCTGTACATCGCGCAGGTGAAAAGAAAGCATGGGATTATCGAGCACGAATGCTACAACAAGGCAAAATCCGAGAGCGCAAAGATGCTGATCTGCCCGCCGGATAAGGAAAAGGCGATTGAAGATGCACTGAGGTTCTTTGGGATGATTGCGTGAAGATTTCAAACCGGATCGGCTGGGAATATTACCCGCTCGATCCGGTTTAATAAACTGAACCGATGTAAATCTGAGCCAGAAACGAATCCGATGGATTGATAGGACGTCGTTCTATGTCATTTTTTCATCGTGACAAATTTCTTGTTGACGAAATGGAGATTTCATGTTATACTGCCATCAGCGAAAAGGATTCTAAAGGTCCATACCTGTTATTTATCGCTCATGACAAATCGAGGTGAACCCATGAAGTTAGGCGAACTGGCAACCGTCCGAAGCGGGCTGGTTTTATCCAGAAAACAGGCGCACAAAGGCGCCCCCATCAAGATGCGGTATCCCCTACTGAGCTTTCGCGCCATCCACCCAAACGGATACATCGACATGGAACAGCTGGATGGTTTTGACGCTGCGGAGCAGTTATCACCGGAGTACCTGACACAGATCGGCGACGTCATCATCCGCCTGACCTCGCCGTACACCGCTGTTCTCATCGACGAAGCATCCGCCGGCATGGTCGTTTCATCAAACTTCGTCATCATCCGTGTTGATCGAAACAGGCTCCTGCCCGGATATCTGGTCTGGCTGATCAACACGCCGAAGATCAGGAAAGCCATTTATGAAAACACCAGCAGCAACATGCTGGGCGCCATCAACGCCAGATTCTTTTCCGAATTTGAAATTCCCCCGCTGTCCATCCTCCAGCAGCAGAAAATCGCCGAACTGCATCTGCTGGCGAAAAAGGAGACGGCGCTGCTTCGCCAGTTGTCGGCAGAGAAGGAGTGCTACTACGATCTGCTGATCCGCAATGTACATTCGACCATGAAATGAGGTATGCACCATGACGACCCGCAACGATATCGAACGCGTTCTCTGGAAGGCCTGCGACAGCTTCCGGGGAAAAATCGACAGTTCCCGCTACAAGGACTACATCCTTTCCATGCTGTTCGTGAAATACCTGAGCGACGTCACCCTCGAAAGACGCGCCCTGTACATGGAGCAGTACGACGGTGACGAACGGCGCGTCGAGCGCGCCATGAGCCGGGAGCGGTTCTCCCTCGACAGGGAATCCACCTTCGATTATCTGTACGAAAACCGCACGGATACAGAGATCGGCCAGAAGATCAACGTCGCCCTTTCTCACATCGAGGATCACAACAGTGGAAAGCTGCGCAACGTGTTCCGCGCCATCGACTTCAACTCACAGGTTGACTTCGGCGACGTCAAGGAAAAGAACGCGACACTCCGCAATCTGCTGGAAGACTTCCACGACCTCGATCTTCGTCCCGGTCAGCTCGGCTCCGCAGACATCATCGGCGACGCTTATGAGTACATGATCGCCAACTTTGCCTCCGACGCAGGCAAAAAAGGCGGTGAGTTCTTCACGCCGAGTCAGGTTTCCGAGCTGGTGGCCTCGCTCGTCAAGCCGCAGGAAAACGACCGCATCTACGACCCCACCTGCGGAAGCGGCGGCCTGCTGCTCAAAGCTTACAAAAAGGTGCCCAGCGGCAAGGTTGCCGTCTATGGTCAGGAGCTGAACGCCCAGACCTGGGCGCTCTGCACGATGAACATGTTCCTCCACGGCGTGGATGACGCCCGCATTTGGCAGGGCGACACGCTCTCCAATCCGCAGAACCTCGAGGACGACAAGCTCATGAAGTTCCAGGTGGTGGTCGCCAACCCTCCGTTCAGCCTGGACAAATGGGACAGCGGCTTCCTCTCGAAGGCCGGTCCGGATGAAAAAGGAAAGAAGCCGGAGAAAATGACCGCCTCTCTGGACGAGCATCATCGGTTTGACTGGGGCGTTCCGCCCTCCTCCAAGGGCGACTATGCCTTCGTGCTCCACATGCTTAACAGTCTGGATGCGGAGAACGGGCGCATGGCGGTTGTTCTCCCCCATGGTGTGCTCTTCCGCGGCGCCAGCGAAGGAAAGATTCGCAGGCAACTGATTGAAATGAACCTGCTGGACGCGGTCATCGGCCTGCCCGCGAACCTGTTCTACGGCACGGGTATCCCCGCCTGCATTCTGGTGTTCAAAAAGGGCCGCACCCGCGACGACGTCTTGTTCATCGACGCCTCCGGCGAGGGCAATTACGAAAAGGGCAAGAACCAGAATCTCCTGCGGGACAGCGATATTGCCCGCATCGTCAGCACCTACGAGGCGCGCGAGGCCAAGGTGGACAAGTACAGCTACCGCGCCTCCCGCGCTGAGATCCGTGAGAACGACTACAACCTGAACATCCCCCGGTATGTGGATACCTTTGAGGAGGAGGAGCTGGTGGACATCGACGAGGTGAAACGGAATATCGCCAGCATCGAGGCAGAGCTTTCGCAGGTGCAGGCGCAGATGGCGAAGTATATGAAGGAGCTGGGGCTATGAACAACGAGATTGCGCGTTACAGCGAAGAAACCTTTGAAAGCATCAAGCACGTCAATGAGTATGGCAATGAATTCTGGTATGCAAGGGAGCTACAATCCATACTTGAATATACGGAATGGCGGAATTTCCAGAAACTCATTGAAAAAGCTCAAACAGCCTGCGAAAACAGCGGCATAGCTGTGGATGAATGTTTTGTTGAGGTCAACAAAACATCGCCCATGCCGAACGGTGGTGTTAAGCTGATTGATGACTACATTCTCTCCCGCTATGCCTGCTACCTGATCGTTATGAATGGCGACCCGCGCAAGGAGGTCATTGCAGTTGGACAGACCTACTTCGCCGTAAAGACGCGCCAGCAGGAGTTGATCGACCACTACGATGAGCTGTCCGAGGATCAGAAGCGGCTTGCCATCCGCAAAGAAATGAAAGCGCACAACAAGTCCCTGGCCGAAGCGGCGCAAAAGGCTGGCGTTATCAAGTCCTATGATTTCGCCATTTTCCAGAATTACGGCTATCAAGGACTGTACGGAGGCCTCGGCGCAAAAGAAATCCACGCTCGTAAAGGTCTCAAGGAAAACGAACAGATTCTTGATCACATGGGCAGCACCGAGCTGGCTGCTAACCTGTTCCGCGCTACGCAGACAGACGAAAAGCTGCGCCGCGAGAATATTCGAGGCAAGGAAAAGGCCAATCAAACCCACTACGAGGTTGGCAGGAAGGTCAGGCAGACCATCGCCGAGCTGGGCGGCACCATGCCGGAAGACCTGCCGACGCCGGAAAAGAGCATCAGGCAGATTGAGAGCGAGCAGAAGAAGCGTCTAAAAGGATAAAAAGTAAGCATGTATTGCGCAAATGCAGACATAAATGATGTGGCATTTGAAAAAGGTTGAACTGTAAGGAGGAGAATGTGAAAATGACTTTTGAAGAGATTAAGATGAAGTTTGAGCAATGTGCTTCGGTATCCATTGTAAGCGTCAAAGAGATTCAATATGGGAAATGCATTTCCTTGAGCAACGGTGGAATGGTAAACTGTTTCAATTCCGGCAAATACTCAATTCAGGGAAAAGCGCAAGATGAAGTCAAAGCCATTATTGAAGGTACAACAATGTCAACAAATCGGAAGATTTTTGTTGTATATGGTCACGATGAAACTGCGAAACTTCAGCTCGAAGCGTTGCTGAGAAGATGGGATTTAACGCCAATCATTCTCGACCAACAAGCTTCTGCCGGTCAAACGATCATCGAAAAGCTTGAAGAGTATTCCAAAGATGTAGGGTATGCAATTGTATTGGCGACCCCGGATGACGAAGGCAAGGCAAAAACTGAATCCTCTTTGAAATCCAGAGTTCGGCAAAATGTCGTTCTGGAACTGGGCATGTTTCTTGCAAAGCTTGGCAGAGAACGCGTCGCTATTCTCTTGAAGGAGGCTCCCGATTTTGAACGTCCATCTGATATTCAGGGTCTCCTCTACATTCCCTTCCAGAACAAAGTGGATGATGTTTCTCTGAGCTTAATTCGAGAATTGAGCAGGCAAGGGTATACAATTGACACCTCTCGAGTTTAAGCAGGTGATGTTATGACACCCGAAGTTAAAAAACGAATCGAACAAATCCGTCAAGGGATTGTGCCGGAGGGGTATAAGAAGGGTAAGATAGGAATCGTGCCTATCAAATGGAATGAGGTTCCTTTTTCAACCCTTTTTACCAGTACGAGTGAATATACCGATGATTTGAAACAATATCCTCTATACAGCCTGACCATTGAGGATGGAATAACCGCAAAGACAGAGCGATATGAGCGTAGCCACCTTGTAAAGAAGGAGAATTCCTACAAGGTGGTTCGTCCCAACGACTATGCGTATAACCCTATGAACATCCGGTTTGGAGCAGTTGCACGTCACAAAGGAGATATTCCCGTAGCTGTATCCGGTTATTATGACATTTTCACTACCGTCCATGAAAGTGACCTTGTTTTCATGGATAGCTTCTTGACCTATGGCCCGATGATTACCTACTACAACAAAGTCTCAACAGGTTCGTTGGTTGAAAAGCAGCGCGTTCATTTTTCTGATTTCCTAGAGTTTTCTCTTGCATTACCTCCGTTAGAGGAACGCAAAAAGATTGCCGAAATCCTCTCCACGCAGGACAAGGCAATCGAACTGCAAGGGCGCAAAATCGAGGAGCTGAAAAGGTTCAAAAAGGGCTGTCTGGAAAAGATGTTCCCGAAGAAGGGCCAGAAGGTGCCGGAAAAGAGGTTCCCCGGCTTTACGGACGATTGGGAACAGCGTAAGTTGACTGAGTTTGTTGAGTTCTTTTCAGGATTAACTTATACGCCTAATGATGTTCAGGAAAATGGAACCCTTGTGCTTCGTTCATCAAATGTAAGCAACGGCGAGGTTGTCGATGCAGATAATGTCTATGTGAATCCGCAAGTTGTTAATTCTGAGAATGTTAAAGTCGGCGATATAGTTGTTGTTGTTCGTAATGGCTCTCGTTCACTCATCGGAAAACACGCACAAATTAAGACTTTTATGCCCAACACGGTAATCGGAGCGTTTATGACTGGTATTCGTTCAGAATGTCCAAAGTTTACAAATGCTTTGCTCAATACTTCAAGATTTGAAGAAGAAATCGCAATGAATATGGGAGCAACAATCAACCAAATCACGGGATATATGTTTTCCAAAATGGAATTCAAAGTGCCATGTTTGGATGAACAAAAGGAAATAGGCGAATATTTTGAAAATCTCGACCACCTTATCACCCTTCATCAGCGTAAGCTGGATGAAATGAAAAAACAGAAAAAAGCCCTGATGCAGCTTCTGCTGACGGGGATTGTGAGGGTAAGGCTATGAATCAAAAGGAAATACAAGAACACCTCACCAAAGAAGCGCTGAAACGCATCGTCGATAACAGCCCGAATTACACCGAGCAGATCAAACAGAATTTGAAAAACATCATCGACGCAGGAAACACACCGGAAGAGATCCTTCAAGCAACATTGCTTTACTTTGCAGCCCTGCATTTGAGCTAAGCGAGGCAGCCCCCTGCCCCGCTCTTCCTGCATATATGCCCCTTTGCGAAAGGAGACCCCTTCATGGACAAAAACGCCTATCTGGAAATCAACGCAAGCCAGCGCCCCGCCCTTGCGCTGTTTGAGGCCATGGGCTACACCTACATTTCCCCGGCGGATTGCGACAAGCAGCGCGGCAGCCGGTATCACGTGCTGCTCCGGGACATCCTGCGCGGTCAGCTCCGTAGACTCAACCGCTATGTCTATGCGGGTGCGGAAAACGAGTTCTCCGCCGCCAACATCGAGCGCGCCATGGAGGATCTGAACGAACCGCTGACGGACGGCCTCGTGCGCACCAGCGAGAAGATTTATGACGCGCTGCTGCTGGGCAAAAGCTATCCGGAGACCGTCGGCGACGGCAAAATGCTCAGCTTTAACCTCCGGTATATCGACTGGGACAACCCGCAGAACAACGTGTTCCACGTCACGGAGGAGTTCGCCGTGGACAGCCAGGACAGGCAGCACAACGCCCGCCCGGACATCGTGCTGTTCATCAATGGCATTCCCTTTGCCGTCATCGAGTGCAAGGCCCCGCATATCCCCGTGGAAGAGGCCGTCGGGCAGATGATCCGCAACCAGCAGGCGGCGTATATCCCGCATCTCTTCAAATTTGCGCAGCTCGTCGTGGCGACCAACAAGAACGCCGTCAAATACGCGACAGCCGGCACGCCCAAAAAGTTCTGGAGCGTCTGGAAGGAGCAGGATGACGAATGGCTGCAAACCCGGCTGAAAGCGCCCGTCCCGGATCGAATGCCCACTGAACAGGACAGGAATATCGTCTCACTGTTCAGCCCCGAGCGCGTGTACGAGCTGATTCGCTATTTCATTCTCTTCGACGCCAACGTGAAGAAGGTCTGCCGCTATCAGCAGTTCTTCGCCGTCCGGGAAATCATGAAGACCATCGCCGAAAACGACGAGCACGGCAACCGCCGGAGCGGCGTCATTTGGCATACGCAGGGCAGCGGCAAGAGCCTGACCATGGTCATGCTGGCGAAGTATATCCTGATGGAGCTGAAGGACTGCCATCCCCGCGTGGTCATCGTCACGGACCGCAAGGAGCTGGACGCGCAGATTGCCGCCACCTTCGCCCATACCCGGCTGACTCCCGCCCGCGCGACGAGCGGACGCCATCTGGTGGAGCTGGTAAACAGCGCCCGGGCGGACGTCATCACCAGTATCATCAACAAGTTCAACACCGTCGAGCGGCAGGAGGTCAAAAACCCCTCCCGCGACATCTTCGTGCTCGTGGACGAAAGCCACCGCTCCAACTACGGCCTCATGGCGACCCGGATGCGCAGCGTATTCCCCAACGCCTGCTACATCGGCTTCACCGGCACGCCGCTGATGAAAAGCGAAAAGAACACCATGGCCCGGTTCGGCAGGCTGATTCACAAGTACACCATCCGGGACGGCGTGGAGGATGGCGCGATTGTCCCCCTGATCTATGAGGGGCGCTTTGTCGAGCAAAAGGTGGACGAAGAAAATATCGACCTCTGGTTTAAGCAAACCACCCGCCGCCTGACGGAGGCGCAGCGAGAGGATCTGCGCAGGAAGTGGAGCAGCATTCGTCGCCTAACCTCCACCGACGCGCGCATCAAGCGCATCGCGCTGGACATCAGCGAGCACTTCATTGAGGGCTACAAGGATACCGGCTTCAAGGCCATGCTCGCCACCAACTACAAGCGCGACGCGATCTGCTATCTGCAGTGCTTTGAGCAGTTCGGCGACCTGAACTGCGCCGTCGTTATCTCGCCGCCCGACATGCGCGAAGGCGTCGACGACGCCGACGAGGGAGCGGACGATCTGGTCGTCTCCTTCTGGAACAAGATGATGCAGCAGTACGGGGATGCCGACCGCTACGAGGAGGCCATCAAGAACAGGTTCTGCGATGGTGAAATCGACATTCTGATCGTGTGCAGCAAGCTGCTCACCGGCTTCGACGCGCCGCTGTGTCAGGTGCTCTACATCGACAAGGAGCTCAAGGAGCACGGCCTTTTGCAGGCCATCGCGAGGACAAACCGCCTGCACGAGGGCAAGGACTACGGCCTGATAGTCGATTACCGCGGCCTGATTGAAAAGCTCGACACCGCCATGGACATGTACAGTGGCGCTGGTCTGGAGAACTTCGACGGCGGCGATCTGAAGGGCGTCGTGGTCGATGTGATGTCTGCCATCGGGAATCTCCGCAGCGCCTATACGCAGCTGGTAGAGCTCTTTGCCCCGGTGGGCAGCATCAGCGATGCGGAAGCCGTCGAGGTGTTCCTCGCCGATGACAATGTGCGTCAGGATTTCTACACCCTGCTTTGCGCTTTTGGCCGGGCGCTGCATCTGGTGCTGAACGCGGAGCAGGCATACAACGCGCTGGGCAAGGAGGAGCGGCAGAAGTATCAGGACACGTTCATCTTCTTTTCAAAGGTTCGCCGCAGCGTCAAGCTCCAGTACTGCGACGCCATCGACAACGCAGAGTATGAACCGCTGATGCAGAATCTGCTCGACACGCACCTGTCTGTCGCCGGGCTGAAGAAGATCACAAGCCCCATCGACATTCTGAACAAGGACGACTTTGAAAAGGAGCTTGAGGAGCTGGGCTCGCTGCGGTCAAAAGCTGATGCGATAGCCAGCCGGATGACCCGAAGCATCAGCGAGAAGCGCGACGAGAATCCCGCATACTATGACAGCTTCTCCAAGCGGATCAGGGACGCCCTTGCACTCTACAAGGAAAAGGTTATCTCCGAAGCCGAATACCTTGCTAAGATGCGCACCATCATGGAGGATTACCACGCCGGCAAGAGCACCGTAAGCTATCCGGCGCGCATCAAGACCAACGTTCATGCACAGGCCTTTTTCGGCGTGCTGACCGCACTCTTTGACGAGGTGGAGGACGAACGGATTACACCCGATTTCGTTGCAGAGGTTTCCGAGGAGATCACAAAAATCGTCGCCTCCCACAGTCAGGTGGACTGGACGAACAACAAGACCATCCACGACCGCATTTCACAGGACATCGACGATCTGTTCTACAAATACGAAAAGGAGCATGGTCTGAAGCTCTCCTTCGATCTCATCGACAAGGTCATCGACAACGTCAAGACCGTTGCCCTGCGGAGGTTCTGAGCGATGGACACCACCAGTCAACGAGTCCTAACCGCCAAAGGGCACGAAATCCTATTCAATCTCGAAAGAAAGCCGGTCAAAAACCTCAATCTGCGGGTGCGGAAGGATGGCAGCGTGTGGGTTTCAGCAGATCCGGGCGTCCCCTGCGGGGAAATCGACGCCTTTGTTGTCAGCAAGGCCCCGTATATTCAAAAGGCCCTTGACCACTTCCATGAGATGGCGCAATACAGGCCTCAGCCGAAGCAGTACGTCAGTGGCGAGGCATTCAACATTCTGGGTCGAGGTCTGCGCCTGCAGGTCACACAGGCCGCAAAGGATTCCATTTCAGCGGACGGCGTCTACATCCATCTAGGTGTTCGGGATCTCCACGATATCGAAAGGAAGCGGCGCGTCGTCAACAGATTTCTGGGCCAGCAGTGCAGAACGGTATTTGGCGACGTGATGGATGCGCTGTATCCGTCGTTTCAAAAATACGGCGTGCAGAAGCCTTCTCTGAGAATCCGGGACATGGAAACGCGCTGGGGCTCCTGTCTGGCGAAGAAGGGAATCATCACACTGAACAAGCGTCTCCTCGAAGCACCAAGGCACTGCATTGAATATGTCGTCATGCACGAGCTTTGCCATCTGGTTCACCCCAACCACTCCAGGCAGTTTTATGCCTTTCTCACGATGCTGATGCCGGACTGGAAGGAACAGAAGCTGTATCTGGACAAGACCGCAGCCTATTGGCTCTGATCACGCCAATAGGCAGCTAAAAAGAGCTTTATGAACACATTGTAAAGGCAACCACACATTCTTTGCACTAATTGTTGGAAAACAGCGGCCATGCAGTTAGTCCAATTCCAGCCGGAAATCAAGTAAACCGCGCAGAAAACACAACGCCATCTTCCGAATTCTTGATTTCACAGGAGGCGTTGTGCAGTTCGAGAATCAGCCTGACCAGATACAGCCCCAGTCCGCTCCCGCCGGATTGACGGCTGCGGGACTGCTCCACGCGGTAAAACGGCGTGAAGAGCTGGGGCAGAGCTTCTTCCGTGATGGAAACACCCGTGTTTTCAATCGTCATCGTATGCGCATCCAGCAAAATGCGGATGCTCGCGCCCTGCGGGGAATAGAGGATGGCGTTCATCAGAACATTGTCCAGCGCGTTGGTCAGGAGATCCTGGTTTCCCCGGATTGTCACGTCCGAAGCCATGTGCTTTTCAATGTGCAGCCCCTTTTGCGCAAGCAGCTCTTCATCCAGCTCCAGCTGCCTTTCCATCATCTCGCTCAGATTGACCGTATCCGTTTTGAGGACAAAGCTGCCGGCCTCGATTCGGCTGATGATCAGAATCTCCTTGATGAGGCTTTCCATCCTGCCGGTAACCTGAAGTGCCCGTGCCAGGTACTTGTCCCGATCCCGATATACGCCGATTTGCGCCAGCATACCGCTCAGCTGCCCCTTGAGGATCGTCACCGGTGTTTTCAGCTCGTGCGAAGCCGCTGAAAAGAACGCGGAGCGCTGACGCTCCATGTCCCGTTCGCGCTCCATATCCTGCTGCAGGCGTTCATTGGCGGTTTTCAGCTCCGTCAGCGCGTCGGAAAGGTTGTCGGAAAGCGTGTTCAGGCTGTCGCCCAGAGCTCCGATTTCATCCGTGCGATGCTGTGCCCAGCGGGAGCTGAAATTAAGCGCGGCGATGCTTGCGGCGATATGGCTGATGTCCACAATGGGCCGGGTAATCCATCTGGCGTAGAAAAACGAGGTCAGCAGCGAGACGCCAAGAATCAGCAGCGCGAGAAACGGCAGCGTCTTCTTCATGGCCTCCGACGCCTGATTGACGGCCTTTTTCCCGCCGATGACCAGCAAATGCCCCATCGTTCCATCCCGGAAGAAAAAAGTTTGTGCTTCATCGGCGGATATGTACGCATCGGTGACGGTGATCTGATGGATGACGCTCTCCGCTGTGCCGGTCGCGTCTCCGGCCTCTGTGGCCTACATAACCGCATCTTGTTCAAGCGTTTCACTTTCTTCCGTGGTGATCGCCGCACGCTCTGCGGTGCCTTCCACAAGATAAGCCTCAGACGAAATCGTATCGTACAGAATTCGCCCATATTCGTCTGACAGACGGAGCGCTGCGCCCGTCTCCCTGCAAAAGGCGGAAAGCAGCTCGTCGCACGCAGACGGCTCCCGCCCGGACAGCGCGGTCAGGAGCGCTTCGGTCTTTTGGTCGAGGTCCTCCTGCAAAATGCTCGTATAGGTGAGCGGCGTCAGATACGCAATCGCGCCATATGTGGCAGCGCAGACGGCGATCATCAGGCCGCAGGTCATCAGAAAGATGCGAAGCGTCAGGCTGTGCTTAATCCTTGTCCACACGATAGCCCACCCCTCTGACCGTCCGGATGTAATCCGCACCCAGCTTGCGGCGCAGATTCTTGATATGGCTGTAAATCACGCGATCGTCGCCCAGATAGTCATAATTCCAGATGCGGCTGACAAGCATCTGGTAGGTCATCACGCGCCCCTGATTTTGCAGCAGCTCCCGCAGGCATTCGAACTCGCGGTTGGTCAACTCCAGCATCTGGTCGCCGCGCATGACGGTATAGGCGTCCAGATCGAGCGTCAGGTCGCGGTAGCGCAGCAAATTCGCGCCCGGGCGATCCTCGCCCCGGCATCGCCGGAGAATCGCACCGATTTTGCGCAGCAGCACGGGCATGGAGAACGGCTTGGTGACGTAATCGTCAATCCGCAGATCGTAGCCGCGAAGCTGCTCCTCCTCTCCGTCCAGCGCGGTCAGCATCACGATCGGGACATTCGATCTTTTGCGAATCCATTCGCATACGCCAAAGCCGTCGAGCCTCGGCAGCATCAGGTCGAGCAGCACCAAGTCAAATTGCCCGCTTTCAAAAACCTCCAGCGCTTTCAGTCCATCCTCCGCCTCAGCGGTCTGATACCCGGCTTCGGTCAGCCAAGATTGAAGCAGCTCCGAAATATCAAAATCATCTTCAACGATGAGAATACGGTACATGTCCTGCGCCTCCTTATACAGGACAGTATAGCATACCTTTTTGGATTTCTTCTGAATTTCCCGAAATATTCACAAACCTGCGAAAGAGCCATTGCCCCTTCGCAGATTTCGCATTTATCGCACTCTTTCTGCCATCATGCCGATCAAAGCGCCATCGCCGTTTGCGTCCGGTTTGGTATAATCACGAATGACCTCAACATCGACCTCTCCCTGATCGTCATCGCAGCAGACTATGCTCGTCATGCTGCCATGGAAGCGTCCGCTGTCAAGCGGTTCGCCGTTGCTCTGGCGAATGTCCAGAAACCGGCGTACACGCTGTCCCTGAAAGGCCATCTCATCGCTCGCCGCATCGTAGCGCAGGCCAAATGCAGCGTAGGGCGCGAAGAAGGCCTGCTTTTCGGCAGCAGTCATTTCACTCTCTGAGGTGGCAGTCATTTGGGGCATCCGCTCGCCTTTGCTACGCTCAGCAGACTCCTCCTTGGCCAGCACGCGGATTCCGGTGAGCAGGCCCTCTGGGCTGAACGAGCCATCCGCATGGCGAATCAGCCGGGTCTGGTCGCGCTCAGTCTGAAGGTCGATGGTCCCTTGCTCGTCCGTGTATTCGATGATCTTGCACATCCCTTCGCGCACCGAATAGGCATCTGTGAAGGAACGCACCCGCTGCCCTTGATACATGAGCGTCCTGCTTTCCGGGTCGCAGCGCAGGCCGTATTCCGCATACGGCGCAAAGCGTCTGGCCCAGGCTTCATCATTCTCTGGATACGAATAGGAGTATTGCTCATACACCGCAATGGCCTCCGCAGCTTCGTATGCCGCCGTACCTTCGCGGATGATGATGGAATCGTCCGTTTCCTGCCCGGCAGCAGCAGGATGCCCATCCCGCATGATCTCTGTACCTTCCGTTTGGTGAAGCTCCAGCACGCGATCCGGCAGCCCCGGCTCCTGAACGACGACGGACTCCACGCCGATGATGAACGTCTTTCCATCGGCCTGATAGGTTCCCTCTCCGCCCGTGAACGTGTACACCTTGCCGTCCATGGCGATGCCGGTCGTCTGCGCCAGCGCAGATGCACAAACCAGGCACACCAGCATCAAAGCGATCAGAGACACACAAAACACTTTTTTCATCGTACAACCTCCTTTTTCCCCTTTCATTGGGGATGCACCAAGTATATCCCAGCACTTTGGAGTTGGGTTGTACGGTGTTTGGATATTGTCTGAAGAATCAATTTAGAGACTAGGGGTTTGGTTTTGTTAAGGAATATCAGGAGACTATGATAGCGAGATTCCTACTGTTTATCCCTGATATGCAAGGTTGCAGGCTCTATCTGTTCATTGAGGATGTACGCTGTCTCAAAGCTCGGCTTTCTTTGCACAGAGCGTTTTGATAATAGCCTCAATATCGGAATCAGCGCGGCAACCTCATGATCGGAGAGCCTTCATGAATCTCATCCCCAGCTCCCTTTCATCTCCGTTTATTAGCGTGTCCACCTTTCCCTCGCATGCTCATCTGTTTTTTGAACAGCCTGGACTTCTGCATCATGCTTCTGAATGCCCGAACTTCTTCCTCTGTGATCTTCTCCTCCGGGATCTGCATCTGAGCACAAAGCTGTTTCAAAAGCACCGTCGTTTCATCCTTTTGATCAAGTATCGAGTGCATCAGCACCTTGATTCCATCCTGTGCAGGCGTCGTTTCATCTGCCGTAGTGGTGTCCTTGCGATGATTCTCCCGGATGGTTTCAGTGATCTCATCCATATCTTCGTGAATGATATACGAAAAGTAATCCGTCTCATTGATTTGCGCCACCTCAAGCGTGCGCATATAAACATCCATCTCATCAGGCGCATATTCCTTCATGACCTTCTGGCGCGCCACTTCCAGTACCGTGTTCATATCCTGAATTCGCATATCCGCGATGCGATCTACGACGATCTCGATGTCTGCCATCAGCTAGCGGAATCTGGGGTGCGTCATCATTTCACAGAGCAAGCGGTTATTGATCTTCCCGCTGCGCAGCAGCTCCAATACTTCATCACTCAGATGCAGGGACGCCACGTCCACATCTGAGTGATTTTTTTGTTCTGTCAAGCCCAGGAGATAATCGGTGGATACGCCATAGAACTTTGCCAGCTTCTGAATGGCGTAGTGATTGATGTCGCCGCAATCCTCGTTCTCATATTTGCCAAGTGCAGACTTCGATAAGCCGGTCTGCTCCGCCAGCTGTTCCAGCGTCAGCTTCTTATCGATCACACGAAGGTCCTTCAGACGCTCGGCCATTGTCAGTTGAACGTACATTTTCCAGCCTCCATAACCAGTTTCAACCCTATCATACCACATTTCCATAAGCGTGGAAAGACAGGGGTTTTTGCGGGTTTTCCATCGTTTCGGACATAGGCCAAAGCATGGGGTTTGTCAGGTATACTGTCTGCGTTCCACAGAACACAGAACCTTGACAACCCATCCCGAAGCCCTTTGCCCGATATACCGCCATGACCTTCCGGTTACCCCCGCGTCCCCCTGGCAAGCACCTTCCCCGGAAGCAAGCGCCTCTTCAGGACTGACTGTGAGCCAAACAAGGTTTCTAGCCGGGAACAGGCAAGGGACACCCATACAATAGAATTCCAAATAAGAAGCATAACCTTTACTCTAAAAAACTGAAAGAGAGGTACATTATGAAACAGCTTAAGAACATGCAAATCATCGGAATTGACAATGGCTACAGCAACCTGAAAACCGCCAGCGGTATCTTCCCCGCCAGCGTCCTGACCTTCGACCACGAGCCCGTCCACGCGCAGGACCTGCTGGTTTACGACGGCAAATACCACGTCATCGGCAGCGGACACCGGGAGTTCACCCCGGACAAGGTCAGCAACCCGGATCACTATGTCCTGACCCTCGCCGGCATCGGTCAGGAGCTTTGGAAAAACAGGATGACCAAAGCCCGCGTCTACATCGCCGCCGGTCTGCCCCTGACCTGGGTGGAGTCCCAGCGTGAGAGCTTTCGTGCCTATCTGCTCCAGAACGACCATGTGGATTTCATCTGGCGCGGCATCGAATACCACGTCGATATCGTGGGTGCGGACGTGTATGCGCAGGGATTCTCCGCCATCGTGCCCATGCTCAGGCAGTTCAAGGGCGTGAACATGCTCTGCGACATCGGCAACGGCACCATGAACATCATGACCATTCAGGACAGGCGCGCCGTCATGGACCAGTGCTTCACGGAGAAGTACGGCACCTACCAGTGCATGCTCCGAGCACGCGAGGCCCTGACGCAACGCTTTGGGCGCACTGTGCCGGATGCCATCATTGACGAGGTGCTCCGAAACGGCGATGCGAACATCGGACGCGACTACGTGGACACCATCCGCGAGGTTGCTGCGGGTTATGCGGCAGAGATCATGCGCAGGCTGCGCGAGCACGAATACGATCCACAGACCATGCGGCTGTGGGTCGTGGGCGGCGGCGGATGCCTGCTGCGCCACTTCGGCGAGTATGAGCGAGAGCGTGTAACCATCATCGACAACATCCACGCCAACGCCGAGGGCTACGAGTATCTCGCGGAGCGGCGTCTCAGGCGCGAGGGAGCTGCCGGATGAGCCAGATGTTCCGCACCACCCTTCGGCTCGATTTAGACCATCCTGCCAGCGCACAGGCCGCCTCGCTGCTGCGTCAGCTTCACGCAGAGCGCGGTCTGTCCTACAGCGCACTGATTGTTCCTGCCGTCAACGCCTATTACGGCAAATCGCCTACGGACGAAGACCTGCGGGAGACGATTCGCTCCATTGTCCGGGAGGAGCTGGCGACTGCGCCCGTTCAGCTTGGAGATTTGCTGCAGGCGCTGAAAACCGCCATTCCCGTAGATCATCCCGCATCTCCCTCCGCTCACGATGACGAGCCTGACGACGATGATCTCGACGATGCTCTGGACAGCTTCGGCTGCTGATGCTCTTTGGTGCTCATGCGCACCGCAATCCCGTATCCAGCCTCATATCGTGCGATACCTTTGGCACCAGAACGCACCACCGTGCACCAACCCCGCAAAGCAGGAAGCCATGCCGTCAAAAGCATGGCTTCCTGTCTTTGAGCCGGGGTGCAGGGCGGCAGCGCCCCTGCCCGAAGTCCAGAGGCGGAGCGCTCTGGCCCACGGCACTTTGCTGGATTCCGCAGGAAGACAGAAAGTGTCATAGTGGGTAGTTACACTTTCGCAGAAAGTGCCGCGCCTCCGTCACCCCGTGCCCCAAACGAACCATCATCACACCCACGAAAGAAAGGAGGTGCTTCCATGGCAAGAAACGATGGCGTGGATCGCACCACCGTCCGCAACCAGCCCCGAACCGAAAACAATATCGCCGACGCTGAAGCCCACAACGAACGCCAGAAAACCTGCTACCGGAACGAGGATATTGTCCCCGAACGCAGCCATATGAACATCCATTTCAAGACGCCCTCCGGCAGCTATCAGGAGATGTTCCGGCAGATGGAGCAGGATGGCACCATTTCCACCCGTGGACTCAAGCAGGACGCCGTCCATTATGGCGAGCTGGTTTTCGATGTCAACTCCGCGTATTTCCACAATCACGGCGGCTACGAGTTTGCGCAGGCGTTTTACGCCGAAGCGTACAGAGCTGCCGTCGATATTGTCGGCGGCGAGCAATACATCCTCTCCGCCGCCATGCACGCTGACGAACGCAACCAGGGCATGAGCAAGGCCCTTGGCTACGACGTATGGCACTATCATCTTCATGTGGTCTATGTGCCCGTCGTCGAAAAACAGATTCTGTGGTCGAAGCGCTGCAAGGACCCGGCGCTGGTCGGCACCGTCAAGGAAACCATCATGCAGGTCAGCCACAGCAAAAAGTGGCAATCCCGGCCCGTGCTGGATGAATTCGGCAAACCCATGCGCACGAAAACCGGAAAAATCGTCCTGAAGAAATCCTACAGCATTTTGCAGGATCAGTACCACGACGCCATGTTCGCTGCGGGCTATACCGACGTGGAGCGCGGCGAACGCGGCAGCACCGAGGAGCACCTGACCACCGTGCAGTTCAAGGTCATGAAGGAACAGGAAGCCCTCGATGCGATTATGGCGCAGCAGCAAAGCGCGGAGCAGGCCGTTCGTCTGGCGCAAGCGAATCGGGAGGAGGCTGAGCATGAAGTCGAAGCCGCAAAAAGGAAGATAGATGCACTTGCGAAGAGCGACAAAGAGGTCAAAGCATTCGTACAAAGCCTGGGTTCCGCAGACGAGCTTCTGCCCGACACCGGGATGCTGGAAACCGCCAGGAGCTACCGCGCAAGCAAAGCTCTCCCAGTTATCAAGAAGCTCGTCCGCAAGCTGAGAGAGGTCTATGCCCTGCTGGTCAACGAGCGCCAGAAGAACACCGACATGCTCAGAGAAACCGCCTACTGGAAGCGAAAAGCGGAAATCAGCGAGGTCTTGCAGGAGAAGGCTTCCAAACTGGACAGGCTGACCCGGACACTTGGCGCGGATGAAATTGACCGGCTGCTGCCCCAGCGCAGCGCCCACGAACGCAATTGGAGCAAAGCA
>ERZ779656.855-NODE-855-length-19074-cov-2.108155_pt1 | contig 19074 bp, 16 predicted proteins | sample MGYA00511102_ERZ779656 | MGnify/ENA primary metagenome ERZ779656 (study PRJEB29588, sample SAMEA2143980) | human gut metagenome | biome: human gut; feature: human-associated habitat; material: faeces | place: Denmark | collected 2008/2010 ... | reverse complement strand
CAAGCCGTGTTTCATATCAAAATATTTAAATTACTGTTCTTTCAGAACACCGTTGCGGTAGGCGCAGAGGAGCATTGAAAGTCCTTCAATGCGGTTACGGATTGTCTGACCGTCATCGGTTTGTGCAACACGGATTCGGTTTTCCGAGGTGTCAAAAACTTTTGTTGTTGAGAGAATGTCCTTGTTTGATTTGATTGCGTTGTCAATTCCCGCAAAGGGTTCGTGGGTGACAATTCGCATACCGTAGGAATTATAGACAAGCGTGTAGCCCGCCGTGCCTGTTTTGTCCTGATATGCTCTGCAAAATCCGCCGTCAATCACAATCAGCTTGCCGTTAGCCTTTATCGGACTTTCGCCCTTTTTGCGGATAACGGGAACATGACCGTTGATTATGTGACCGTGATTTTCCGAAAGACCGAATTCTTTCAAAATCCTTACGCAGGCATCTTCATCGTGATAGAGCGTGTAGTAATGGTTGCGTGTTTCCGTGTGGGTTTCGGAATCGTCAATAAAGAACCGCTCAAACGAACACATTTTTTCTCTGCCGAAAAGCGGTGAATGTTTTCCGCACCAGAGATACCACATATAGTCGTTGCCCTTTTGCCTTTCAGGAGAATTTTCGGGGGCAGAGTGTCCCTGACGAACAATCTTTTCAAGCTCATCAAGCAATGCTTTTCCCGAAAGCACACAGCTGCCCGTGTCAAATTCCATAAAACTGCCGTCCTTATTCATCGGAATACAGCCGTGGAGCAAAAGATTGTTGTTGCAACACTTGTACATTCCGCCCTTGGCAAACAGAAAATCAATGTGTCTTTTCAGCTTTTCACTTGCCATAAAGGCATTTTTAAGCTGCACCATAACCCGTTTTTCCGTCTTTGTCAGTTCATACGGATAGTCATGGTCAACTGTGGGGAAGAAGGTGTCAGAAATCGGATACTTCTTTTCGCCGACAGTTACGGTTGCATTTTCAAAATCAATCTTGTCAAGCAATCGCCTGTCGCTCATATTAAAGTTAGGATTGCGGCTGACAAGCTGACCTTCAAGCTTAAAGAGAATAACGGCAATCGCCTTGTGCATATCGGCAACCAGCAACGGATCGTTTGAGGTGTAGGGCGAATCCGCAAAAGGACCTTTCGGCATAAAGCGTTCAACATTTCCGCCGCCGTAAACATCCTTTGCAAAAAGCGAGAGGTCACGCAGACTTATTCCGTAGCCGACCTCGATTGTGTCAAGATTGCCGTATGAAAATGCGTTGTTAAGTGCAGCGGCAATGCAAGCCATACTGCCCGATGCCGCACCCATCCAAAGAATATCGTGATTGCCCCACTGAATGTCAACACCGTGGTGCATCATAAGGTCGTCAAGCACAATGTCAGGTCTTGCACCTCTGTCGAAAATGTCGCCGACAATGTGGAGCTTGTCAACAATAAGTCTTTTTATCGTGTCACAAAGCGAGAGTATGAAAACATCGGCTTGTCCTGCCTCAATAATTGTGTGCAGAATATTTTCGTGGTAGGTTTCACGGTCTTTTTTTCCTGAATCACCGAACATAAGCTCCTCAATGATGTAGGCATAATGCTTTGGCAGAGTTTTACGAACCTTGCTTCGTGTGTATTTTGAAGAAATGTGTCGGCAGATTGCAAGCAATCTTATAAGTGTTAATCTGTACCATTCTTCAATGTCGGTTATTTCGCTTTTGTAAACACTGAGTTTTTCCTTTGGATAATAAATCAGCGTTGCAAGCTCGGCACGCTGTTCGGATGTGAGAGTATTTGAAAAAAGGTCGTCAATCTTTTCTCTGATTGAACCCGATGCGTTGTTGAGAATATGTCTGAACGCCTCATGCTCACCGTGAATATCGGAAAGAAAATGTTCCGTACCTTTCGGCAAATCAAGGATTGCGTGAAGATTAATCATCTCTGCCGCCGCCGACTGAATGTTAGGATACTGCTCCGAAAGTGCCTCAAGATAGAGAATATTTTCCTGCATTTGCTTTTCATCGTAATGTTTCATCAAGTCCGCCTCCGAAAAAACTTTTACTAAAATCAGTGTATCACAATGCAAAAATTATATCAATATTATTGCAAAAGATTTTGCGGAATTTTCTGCAAAAACAAAACACCCGATTTCCGTTTTGGTCGGAAATCGGGTGTGAAATGTGAGAATGTATGTGTGATTTATGTAAAGGAGCGTGCAATGCTCCTGCGGGCGCCCAATGAGCGCCCTTACTGAATTGCGGAAATCGGTAAATTTACATAATCGAACAAACAAGGTCTGTGTATTCGGACGGATTTTCAAGCGGAAGTCCTGCGATTAGAAGTGCCTGACTGTAGAGAACTTCGGCATACTTCTTTGCTCTGTCAACATCGCTCTTGATAAATTCTTCCATCTTCTTAACGGCAGGATGTGAAAGGTTAAGCTCAAGCACACGCTGAGCCTTCATATTTGCGTCAGGCTGAACTGAGTTGAAATACTTTTCCATTTCAAATGAAATACCGCCCTTTGCCGTAAGGCAAACAGGATGTGAAACAAGTTTCTTTGATGCGGTAACCTCTGCAACCTTGTCACCGAGTGTTTCCTTAACAAATGTAAGAAGTGCGTCCTTGTTTTCTTCATCCTCTTTATTTTCCTCGGTTTCAATGCCGAGGTCATCGTTCATTGCCGAACAGAATTTCTTTTCCTTATATGTCATGAGTGACTGTAGAGTAAACTCGTCAATCTCCTCTGTGCAGTAAAGAATTTCGTAACCCTTTGAGCGGATAAGCTCTGTCTGCGGAAGTGTGTCGATTGCAGCGGCATTTTCGCCTGTTGCAAAGTAGATGAACTTCTGGTCTTCTTTCATTCTGTCAACATATTCCGAAAGCGTAACAAGCTTTTTCTCGCTTGAAGAATAGAACATAATAAGGTCCTGAAGTTCTTCCTTGTGCATACCGTAGTCCGAAACAACACCGTATTTAAGCTGTCTGCCGAATGCGTTGAAGAATTTTTCGTAATTCTCACGGTCATTCTGAAGCATTGAAGTAAGCTCGTTTTTAATCTTCTTTTCAATGTTCTGAGCAATTGTAATGAGGTGACGGTCATGCTGGAGCATTTCTCTTGAAATGTTGAGCGAAAGGTCTGCGCTGTCAACAATACCCTTTACAAAACGGAAGTGCTCGGGCAAAAGCTCTTCGCAGTTATCCATAATAAGCACACCGCTTGAATAAAGCTGAAGTCCCTTTTTGTATTCCTTTGTGTAGTAGTCATAAGGAGCAACAGATGGAATAAAGAGCAATGCCTTGTAGGTTACAACACCCTCAACAGAAGTTACGATAGTTTTAAGTGGCTTGTCCATAGCCATAAATTTTTCGCTGTAGAACTTGTCATATTCTTCTTGAGTAACATCTTTCTTTCTTCTCTGCCAAAGAGGAATCATGCTGTTGAGTGTTACGGTTTCCGTGTAATCCTCATATTCGGGCTTGTCGCTGTCCTTGGTTTCTTCCTTAACTCTGCTCTTTGTCATATCCATAACAATCGGGTAGCGGATGTAGTCGGAATACTTCTTGACAAGTCCCTGTATTCTGTACTGCTCAAGGAATTCGTCATAGTTTTCATCGTCTGTGTTATCCTTGATTTCAAGAATAATCTCTGTGCCGGCATTTTCCTTTTCAATCTCGCTGATTGTGTAGCCGTCTGCACCGCTTGACTGCCAGCAATATGCCGTATCCTCACCGTACTTCTTTGTGTTTACGGTAATCTTCTTTGCAACCATAAATGCCGAGTAGAAACCAACGCCGAACTGACCGATAATGTCAATGTCGTCCTGCTTTTCTTCCATGCTCTGCTTGAATTTTAGTGAGCCTGAGGATGCGATTGTGCCGAGGTTGTTTTCAAGGTCATCCTTGTTCATGCCGATACCGTTATCCGTGATTGTAAGAGTACGGCTTTCTTTGTCGGGCTTTAAAACGATTTTGAAATCGCCTCTGTCAAGACCGACCTTGTCATCGGTAAGAGAAATGAAGCAAAGCTTGTCGATAGCGTCGCTTGCATTTGAAATAATCTCACGAAGAAAAATTTCTTTGTGAGTATAAATTGAGTTAATCATAAGGTCAAGAAGTCTTTTTGACTCTGATTTAAACTGTTTCTTTGCCATAAAAATCTTCCTTTTCATAATAATACATAAATTAAGAAGCCTTGTTCAAAACCGCAATTTGCATAGCTTTTCACACAAGCCTCTCATTAAACTATAATTATACTACAAAAGGTCAACTGTTTCAATATATAAAAAGTCCGAATGTGTCATATAGGGCGAATTTTGGTGAAATTTGTCATTGCAATGGCGGCGTTTTCGTTTTATAATCTACTTAATAACTGCATTGAAAAAGAAAGGAGAATTAAATGACATATTCAGACGGTACAAACAGCGGATTTTCAAGAAGAAATCACTATGTGGGACAGCCTGCCGTAAAAGTCGGAAGTTCAAATTTTGACTACTACAGAAAGCCTGAAAAAAGTCATGGCTTTGCAAAGAGAGTCGCATTTTTTGCGTACTTTCCGCTTTTGATTCTATGGCTTGAAACCGACCTTAAAATTGCGTCGGGGTTTGATGTGCTCGGCGGTTTTGCTTTCACATTCCTGTTCACAATCGTGCTTTCGGCGGTACTTGTTTTGTTGTGTTCTTTTTCAAAACGCAGAGGGGTAAACAGAGGGATTGCAACCGTACTCACGGCTGTGCTGACGATATGGTACGGTGTGCAGATGATATACTATAATGTTTTTGGCACAATGGTTGTTGTAAGCAGCGTTACAAACGGCGGTGCAGGGCAGGCATTCAATTCAATTGATATGATCATGACTGCGATAACAAGCAGAATTGTGTTTGTTGTTTTACTTTTTGTTCCGCTTGCTTTCTTTATAATTTTCGGCGGAAAGCTGTTTGACTTTTCAAAAGTAAAGTTAAAGGGTAAGCTGATTGTGCTTTTGATTGCGGTGGCTTTTCAGATCGGAACTGTCCTTGCGGTAGGCATTGACCGTGATTCTTCCGACACAAAGAGCAACTACAATCTTTATTACGGTGAATTGCAACAGGTTGCCGTGTGTGAACGCTACGGACTTTACACAATGCAAAGGCTTGACATCAGCCGCCTTATGTTCGGTTACAAAGCGAATATACGCACAAACAGCAAGCCGAAAAATAAAGAATCGACTGCCGATGAAATTACAAAAACAGAGCAGAAAGCTCAGATTATGAGTGCTGATTTTTCAAAGCTTGCAAAGAATACAAATAATGATGAGTTAAAGTCGCTTTATGAATATTTTGACAGCGAAGAACCGAGCCATACCAACGAATACACGGGTATGTTCAAGGGCTACAACATAATTTTCATTACAGCCGAAAGCTTTTCGCAGTATGCAATTGACAAGGATCTGACTCCGACACTCTGCAAAATGTATAACGAGGGATTTCAATTTAAAAATTACTATTCGCCTGCGTGGGGTGTAAGCACAACTGACGGTGAATATGCAAATCTTACAGGCTTGATTCCGAAATCCGGTGTGTGGAGCTTTTCAAAGTCAGCTGAAAATAATGTCAGCTTCCCGTTCACTCTCGGTGAGCAGAGCAGAAAACTCGGTTACAAAACAGTTAACGCTTACCACAATCACACCTATGATTACTACGACAGGGACAAGTACCTTACAAATATCGGCTATGACTATTCTGCAATCGGAAAAGGTCTTGACCTTGGTGAAAATGTGTGGCCGAATTCCGACCTCAAGATGATGCAGAAAACGGTTGACGATTACATAAATTCCGACAGCTTCAGCGTTTATTATATGACGGTCAGCGGTCACGGCGGATATTCATACAACACCATGAGCGAACGCAACGCAGACCTTGTAAAAGACCTGAAATACAGCGATGAGGTCAAGGGCTATCTTGCCGCAAACATTGAGCTTGACAAGGCAATGGAATATCTTCTTGCAAGACTTGAAAAAGCAGGCAAGCTTGACAACACCCTTATTTGCCTTACGGACGACCATTATCCGTATTCGCTTGATGAATTTGACGGTGTGTCCGAACTTGCGGGGCACAAGGTTGACACAACCTTTGAACAGTACAAAAATGCATGGCTGTTGTGGAGCGGTTCAATGAAAAAGCCCGTCAAGGTTGACACATACTGTTCAAGCCTTGATATTCTGCCCACGCTTTCAAATATGCTCGGTCTTGAATATGACAGCAGAATGTTGGCAGGTACGGATGTTTTCGGAAACAAAGAACCGTTCGTTGTGTTTGCCGACAGAAGCTGGATTTCCCAGAACGGAAAATACAATGCGTCAACAGGCGAATACACCGCTTTCAAGGGCGCAAAGGGCAAGGATGATATTGACGAACTCAATAACAGATGCAACAACCTCTTTACCGTTTCAAGAATGATTCTCGACAACAATGTTTATGTCGAGGCTTTCGGTGATACCCATGTTACGGGAAAGTAGTTTAATGCTCAAATTTGCATTGACTGCAAGGCGAAAATAAAGTAAAATAGAACATGACAAATCCATACGGCGACAGTCAGTTTTGACTGCTGCCGTATTCTGTATATGAAATAAATAACCCAAAACAAAAATTGAGATGATTTTTTGAAAATATATAAAACTGCCTTAGTTTGTTTAATGACCTGTGCGGTTGTATTTTTCGGCTGTTCGTGTTCGTTGACGGATGATTCGGAAAGCAGTGAACCAAAGAGAAGCTCTATCATAGAAAAATCCGTTACAACTCCGAGTGCACAAGATGTTGAAAACGACAAGGATTATGCAGATGTAAAAACTGATTATGCCTACGAGACGCTTACCGATGATTATGTAAAAGAACTGTATATGAGAATTGCAAAGAGCGTTGACACAGTGTATGCACCGAACATTACAACAACAGGCTCGCTTTCCGATTATCAGATTACACAAGCTGTTGAGGCATACAAAAACGACCACCCCGAAACTTTTTGGCTCAAGGGGTCAAGTCTTTTTGTTCCGTATGGTGACACAACAAGCGTAAAGCTTGACTATACTGTTCAAAATGATAAGCTTATAGCCGCCAAGAAAAAATTCAATATTGTCGTTGCTTCTGTTTTGAAGAATTTGCCCTCGGGCAATGATTTTGAAAGAGAAGAATACATTAACAACTATATAATTGACAATTGCAGGTATGATGAAGAAGCGGCTGAAAACAATGATGTTCAGGGCAATGAAAACGATGCCTACGGTGCGTTGGTTGACGGCAAAGCCGTGTGTGAGGGTTACGCAAGAGCCTTTCAGCTTTTGTGCAACAAGGCGAATATTGACTGCGTATTACTTTCGGGAACAGCCGACTCAGACAATCACGCATGGAACGGTGTAAAAATCAGCGGCGATTGGTACCAAATTGATGTTACATGGAATGATACCGACGGCGAAAATAATTATGCGGAAAACGACTATTTTAACCTAACCGATGACCTTATGTTCAAGGATCATAAGCTGTCATATAAGTATTCCGAACTTAATTCACAGACTTATTTGAGCGTTGCTACATGGTGTAATTTTTATGTTCCAAAGTGTACGGCTGAAAAGTACAACTATTTTAACTATAAGTACCCGACTGTTTCAGATCCTGATAATGCCGATGATGTAAGCCAAGCTGTTGCAAATGCTGCAAAAAACGGAGATGAATATTTCAGCATTGTTGTTGATAAGAACACCGATTTCGATTATATGTATGACAGGATTATGAATGACGGTTATCTTTATAACTGGGTTTCAGAGGCTAATGAGATTAACGGTTATTCACCAAGGCTTGCGGAAAGCTGTTATGTTTATCGCAAGGATGAGTTAGGTGTGCTGACTGTTGAACTTGAATATGTTGATTAACGGCGATGTGATGAGATGTTCACTTTTGTCCGCAATGCAGGGACACTCTGTTTAAAAATTGATTTTATATAAATAAAGCTAACCAAAGGAATGATATTATGAAAAAGTATGATGTTCAGAAGTTCGAACTTTTGTCAAACGAACAGATTGCAGACGGCATTTTTGATATGAGGGTAAAAAATGACGAGCTTGCTCCGCTTGCAAAGTGCGGACAGTTTGCCCATGTTTATGTGCCTTCAAAAACTCTGCGCAGACCGATTTCGGTTTGTGACAGCGAAAACGGTGTTCTTCGCCTTGTTTATCAGGTAAAGGGTGAGGGAACAAAAATTATGTCCGAGATGAAAAAGGGCGAAAGCGTTGATATTCTCGCTCCTCTCGGCAACGGCTTTAAAATTGAAAAGGGCAAGCGTTACTGCCTTATCGGCGGCGGTATAGGCGTTCCTCCGATGCTCTACACAGCAAAGCAGTGTGAAAATCCGCTTGTTATCACAGGCTTCAGAAACAAAGACCTTATTATTCTTCAGGATGATTTCAAGAAAGCCGGTGCAGAACTTGTGCTGACAACAGATGACGGAAGTGCGGGAATCCACGGCTTTGTAACAGATGTTCTCAAAGAAAAAATCTCAGAGGTTGACGAGGTTTGTGCATGCGGTCCTACCCCGATGCTCAAGGCTATTGCCGATGTTTGCAAAGAGGCAGGAAAGCCGTGTCAGATTTCTCTTGAGGAGAGAATGGCCTGCGGAATGGGCGCATGCCTTGTGTGCGCAGTAAAGGTAAGAAAAAACGGTGAAGAAATTATGCAGCATGTCTGCAAAAACGGTCCCGTATTTAACGCTGAGGAGGTAGTTTTCAATGGCTGATTTATCTGTAAAAGTTTGCGGAGTGGAATTTAACAATCCTCTCATTGCCGCATCGGGAACATTCGGTTTCGGTATGGAATATTCAGAGCTTTATCCCCTTGAAAAGCTCGGCGGTATTTCATGCAAGGGTATCACACTTACCCGCCGTGACGGCAACCCTGTTCCGAGAGTAGCCGAAACTCCTTCCGGCATTTTGAATGCAGTAGGACTTCAAAACCCCGGTGTTGATGTTTTTATCAATGAGGATTTGCCGTGGCTCAAAAAGCAGAATACGGTTATCATTGCAAACATTGCCGGCAACACTCCCGAAGATTATTGTGCAATGGCTGAAAAACTCAGCGAAACCGATGTTGATATGATTGAGCTCAACATCTCATGCCCTAATGTCAAGAGCGGCGGAGTGCAGTTCGGCACAAGCTGTGAATCCGTAGGTGCAATTACTGCGGCTGTCAAAAAGTATTGCAAAAAACCGCTTATCGTAAAGCTCAGCCCAAATGTTACCGACATTGCATCAATCGCACAGTCGGCAGAGGCAAACGGTGCAGACGCAATTTCAATGATTAACACGCTCACAGGTATGCGTATCGACATCAACTCACGCAGACCGATTATCCGCAACAACACAGGCGGAATGAGCGGCCCTGCAATTTTCCCTGTTGCAGTAAGAATGGTTTGGCAGGTTGCAAACGCAGTTAAAATTCCGATTATCGGTATGGGCGGTATCTCAAGCTGGCAGGATGCAATCGAGATGATGATGGCAGGCGCAACCGCACTTCAAATCGGTACAGTCCTTTTTACGGATCCGTATGCGCCTATTAAGATTGCCGACGGAATGAACGAATGGCTCGACAAAAACGGAATCAAGAGCGTTTCGGAAATCACAGGCACAGTTAAGCCTTGGTAATTTTGCGGAATAAAAAATAATTTAAAGTCCATAATAACCCTATCGGAGGGGATATTATGGACTTTTTGCGTGCATTAATAACGGCGCCCGTTTCAATTGCAGTATTGTTCCTGCTGTCAAAGTTCATCGGCAACAAGCAGATGTCAAGCCTTAATCTTTTTGACTACATCAACGGAATCACAATCGGTTCAATCGCAGCGGAGATGGCGACAACCGAAATGTCAGACTTTTGGGCGTGTCTTGTGGCACTCATTGTTTATGTAATAATTGTTATGCTTTGTTCGTGGCTTTCGCAAAAATCAACAATGTTACGAAGATTTTTAACAGGCAAGTCTATTGTGATTTTCGACAGAGGAAAGTTGTACAAAAAGAATTTTTCGGTTGCAAAAATTGATATAAACGAATTTCTTACACGAATGCGTGAAAAGGGATATTTCAGTCTTGATGATGTCGAAACGGTTTTTCTTGAACAGAACGGCGATTTGTCGGTTCTGCCAAAGGACAAAAAGCGCCCTGCAACTCCGGATGATTTAAAAATCATTGTTCACCAAACCAGACCCGAGTCCGTGGTTATTACGGACGGAAAAATTCTCGAGAAAAATCTTGCCGAATCGGGCTTTAATCTTGAATGGCTCAAAAAACAGCTTGACAACAACCGCAAACGGCTCAAAGATGTTTTTCTCGGTGTGTGTGATGATACGGGAAACCTCAAGATTTACCAAGACGGAAAGTCTGAAAGCAAGAATGATATTTTTGATTGATAAAGCGTAAAAGAATAAAATTTGCACCTTTACAGGCTCGTAAAGGTGCTTTTTTAATGTGCAAAAATAAATTTTACCATTGCAATAATCAAAATTAATGTTATACTAAAATTGCAAGTGCGTGTCGGCAAGATTTTGCAGAACGCTTTGAAAAAATCGGAAAATTTTAATAAAGAAGGAAGTGCTTTAATGATTAAAAAGTTTACATCGGGCAACCCGATTGATACGCAGGCTGTTGTTGAAATATTTAACGCTCTGCCTATTGCAGAATTTCCGCTCGGCGGCAAGTTTGAGAACGGAAATTTTGTCTTTGAATTTGATATGGCAGACAGTGACATCGTCTACGGCCTCGGCGAAGCTCCGAGAGGAATCAACAAGCGTGGTTGGGTGTATAACAGCTTTTGCAGTGATGACCCGTTCCACACCGAAACAAAGTCATCCCTCTATGCCGCTCACAATTTCCTTATGCTCAGCGGTTCAAAAACTTTTGGTATTTTTATCGACTTCCCATCAAAAATCCGTTGGGACATCGGCTACACAACCACAAACAAAACCGTTATCACAATTGACGGCACGGATTTTGATATTTATTATATTGACGGCACAAAGCCGCTTGAAATCGTAAAAGAGTTCAGAAAATCAATCGGCACAAGCTATGTTCCGCCGTTTTGGGCATTCGGCTATCAGCAGAGCCGTTGGAGCTATCACAATGCCGAAGCTGTTGACGCTGTTGTTGACGGTTACAACAAGGCAGGGATTCCGCTTGACTGCGTATATCTCGACATCGACTATATGGAGCGTTACAAGGACTTTACTGTTGATGATGAAAAATTTCCGAATTTCAAGGACTATGTTTCAAAGAAAAGGGAAGAAGGAATTCACCTCATTCCGATTATTGACGCAGGCGTAAAAAAAGAGAACGGCTACGATATCTATGAAGAGGGCAGAAAGAACGGATACTTCTGCAAAAACGAGGACGGCACGGATTTTGAGGGCGGTGTATGGCCCGGTATAGTTGGCTTTCCCGATTTTCTCCGACCGGATGTGAGAAAGTGGTTCGGCTCAAAATATAAAATTCTCACAGATATGGGAATTGACGGCTTCTGGAACGATATGAACGAGCCTGCAATTTTCTATTCGGTAAAAGGACTTAACAAAGCACTTGATAAGGCGGCTTCTCTTAAAGGGCAGAACCTTGACCTTTCAAAATTCTTTGAACTCAAGGACACATTCGCAGGCCTTTCAAACAGTCCCGAGGATTATTCAAGCATTTACCATACAGTTGACGGCAAACAGGTTTGCCATGATCAGGTTCACAACATTTACGGCGCTAATATGACAAAGGCCGCCGGCGAATATTTTGCGGAGGAGTTCGGTAAAGAAAAAATTCTTATGTTCTCCCGTGCGTCATATGTAGGCGCTCACCGTTCAAGCGGTATCTGGTTCGGTGATAACCACTCTTGGTGGTCACACATTCTTCTTGACCTTAAAATGCTCCCGTCGGCAAATATGTGCGGCTTTCTGTACTGCGGTGCAGATCTCGGAGGCTTTAACGAAAACGCAACCCGTGACCTTGTTCTTCGTTTCCTTGCACTCGGTGTGTTTACTCCGCTTATGCGTAACCATGCCGCTCTCGGCACAAGAAATCAGGAGTGCTACAGCTTTGAAAACAGCGATGATTTCAAGGATATTGTTGAGGTTCGTTACAGACTTATTCCGTACCTTTACAGAACATTTAAAAAGGCAAGCGAAGAAAATGATATGATTTTCAGACCGCTCTCATTTGATTATCCCGATGATAAAATTGCCCGTGAATGTGAAACACAGCTTATGCTCGGTGACGAGTGCATGATTTGCCCTGTATATGAGCAGAATGTTGGCGGAAGATATGTTTATCTCCCAGAAAACATGACTTTTGTAAAACTCAGCGGTACAAGCGTTACAACAGAAAAAATGAGCAAGGGTACTCATTATATTGAGGTTGCCCTCAATGAAGTTCCGCTCTTTATCAAAGACGGCAGGCAGATTGAACTCTGCAAGCCCGCAATGAGAACTTCACAGCTCGACACAACAGACACAGTTATGATTCCTTAATATACCGTAATGATAAAAACACGGCAGTTGATAAAAAACTGCCGTGTTTTTGTATGTCTTTAATTCAGTTTTAATCGTCAGAACTTTTTCTTTCGCTTTTGAAAAGCTTGCAGATTTCATAATAAATCGGAATTGTTAAAAATGCAATCCAGCCAAATGACCAACCTCCGCAGATGTCGAGAAATCCGAAAAACATATACACAATAACGACAAGCAGGGGATAAGCAAAATGACTCGGCTTGCGTTTGTAGATTGCGTCAACAAGTGTGTAATAGAGAGGAATTGTCAGAAAGCATACCCAGCTGAGTACCCAACCGAGCAATACTCCGCTGAATCCCCAAACGAGGAATCCGATAATGGCAATCAACCAAAACGGAAAGTGTTTCCAAAAGCGGTGCGACTTTGAATGTTTATGCTCTTCAATGCTTTCGTCATACATAACATTTCCGTTTTCGTCTGTATAGACTTTTGTTTTGCCGTTTTCCTCAACATGAATTCCGTTCCAGCCGACATCAACCTTTGTACCGTCTTTATCTTTAACATGGATTCCGTCCCTGAAATTAAGGTGAACAGAATCACCGTCCTTTGAGTCAACATGGATTCCGTGTTTGAACGAAACCTTGTCTGATTTTTTGTATGTTGTGTCGCTGTCGGGATTATTTTCGGGTTCTTCCGACTGTGTTTCGCTTTCGGTTTCTTTTTCGCCTTTAAGCAATTCATCAAGCGAAACACCGTAGATATCGGCAAGAAGAATAAGATTATCCGTGTCGGGCGATGCCTCTGCACGCTCCCATTTTGACACAGCCTGACGGCTTACACCTATTCTTGAGGCAAGCTCCTCCTGGCTTAGATTCATCTTTTTTCTGTACTGCAAAAGTCTGTTGGCAGTTTCAATGTTCATAAAATTTCCTCCTCAAATATTGCTTTAGGGTTTTACCTTGTGAGAAAATTATATCGGTTGCCTGCCCAAAAAAACAATACATTTCGGGTTCCATTGTCGCAACTCTCGGTTGCAACCCGTAGTTTCGACAATAAAAATCAATAAAAACACAAAATATTTCAATATCAGAGGTCAAGACCTGTTGTAGTCTTTAAAAATTCACCAAGCTTGTCGCAGATGATTTTTACACCGCCCTCGCTGTCACTTTCAACATTGAGAGGCATAATCGGATCGTGTACCGAAAGTCTGAGCAAGAACCAGCCGTCACCGTTATCCCTGTCAAACGAAACTCTGATGCCCTCACGGTTATCATCGGCAACACACCAGCCGTCCTGCTCCTCGGCATACTTTGTAAGGTCGGCAATAATTTTTTCACCGCAGGCTCTGAAATCTTTTTCAAGAATTTTGTATCTGATTTCTGTGCTTTCAAGCGGTTCTGTAGCAGACAACAGTCTCCTCGCTCTCCATCTTGGCGGTAAGCTCGTCAAGCTCCTTGCCCTCTTTTCTCATCTGAGCAGCCTTGATAATAATTTTTGTGCAGAGATATGCACCGTCATCAAGAAAGTAGTTTTCACGCATTGCGGCATGTCCCGATGTTTCGATTGCAAGCGGACAGTTGATGCCCTGAGCGTTGAGTTCAAGAGCCTTGTCGATAACATTCTTATAGCCTCTGCGATAGCGGTAATGTTTTCCGCCGAGGTCATTTTCAATAAATTGTTTAAGACCGCTTGATGTGATTGAGTCTGTAACAATCATACCGCCGTCATTGCCCTCAAGAGCAATTGCCGCCGCAACGGCTACAAGTCTGTTTCGGTTGATTTCGTTGCCCTTGCTGTCAACAGCACCGCCACGGTCAACATCCGTATCAAAGATTACGCCGAGGTCTGCGCCGGATTCCCTGACAGCCTCACAGATTGAATCCATTGCCTCTTTAGCCTCGGGATTCGGCACATGATTCGGGAACATTCCGTCAGGTTCAAGATAACGGCTGCCTGTTGTGTCTGCTCCGAGAACGGAAAGCACCTTGTCGGCATAAAATCCGCCTGCACCGTTGCCTGCGTCAACAACAATCTTAAAGCCCTTGAGCGGATGCTCGTAATCTTCTGCATTAACTTCCTTTTTAATCTTCTCGCAAAGACCCTTTGCGTAGTCGCTCATATAGTCAACATCCGTAATATTTCCGCCGTTGCTTTCTTCGGGATGTTCACCGTTTTGTGCGTAGAGAAGAATTTCCTCAATGTCACTGCCCTCAAGACCGCCCTCACGGGTGAAAAATTTAAGACCGTTTCTGTTGAACGGGTGGTGACTTGCGGTAATTTGAAGAGCACCGTCACATCCGAGGTCAACGGTTGTCATAAACATTGACGGAGTTGACGCAAGCTGACAGCAGAGAACTTCTGCACCGCAACGCTTAAAACGCTCGGTTGTGATTTTCATTATATGCGGTCCCGAAATACGGCTGTCACGACAGAGATTTTGAGCTCGCTCGGCTTTTTTGAAACTTTTTTAGAAAGCCAAAGCACAAAGCCGTCTGCCATATCGGCAACAACATCGTCGGTAAGGTTTACACTTTGTCCCTCAACACCCTCGCTTGCAACTCCTCGTATGTCTGTTCCGCTTTTGAACTGTTTGTAAAAATCGTTAAGCATTTCATGATTCCTTTCTTATTTGTATGATTGCTTTTATTGAAAATTTAATTCGGAGCAATCCTGCATCCTTTTTGATATCAGCCTTCATAACATAGATTATAACTTAAAATGAGCAAAATCTCAATATGCCTGTTAAATTAAGTTTGTAAAAAACAGCAGTTATATAATGCTGAAAAAGAAATAAGTTGTTGAATTTACACAATCAAATGTTATGCTTGTGTTAAAACTATATTTCTATAAAAGCAAATACAAAGCATATTGTACAAAAAATACGATAACTAATTGTGCATAACTGACACCTAAAAGTATTTGTGAACAAAAATTAATCGCTAAAATTGTTGACTTTTCTGAATGTTTGACTATAATAATAATTGTCAAGTAAATAGTCCGCTTGACTATCGGCTGATTTCCAATTAGCCTTACTCGAGTAAAATTGAATTATCACATAGTCGATAAATTGATCATGATTTTGCCAAATGGTAAATGGCGCACGAAAACAAAACTTTATATTTTTAAAGAATTGAATGGAGGAAATTTTATGACACCAATTCTTAGCTTACACAATGTTGATGTAACCGAATTCCTCGCCGTGCTCGATACCTGCGAGGGCAATGTATATCTCGTTACAAGCGAAGGCGACAGACTCAATCTCCGCAGCAAGCTTTGCCAGCTTGTCGGTCTTACAAGACTTATCGAAGGCGGCAGGATTGCAGAAGCAAGTATTATTTGCGAAAACAAGAACGACGAGAGCAAGCTTTTCAGACTTAATATGTTCGGCGACACAGGTAACGCCAAAGTAGGTTAATTCTGAAAACACTGACTTAAATATCTACGGTTTTCACGTTAATTTCAAAACTTCTAAACCCAAGAACAGCTGCGAGCAATCGCAGCTGTTTTTGGCTTTTACCTTTTAAATGTAAAATATCAATAAAGTGTTGATTTTGCCGATGTTTTGGGTTATACTAAACTTAATTTATTTTATGAGGCGTTAAACGCATTCGGAAAGGAATACGCTATGGCAGATACAAAAAACGAGATTATGAACGAAGAAGATCAGGGTATGCTCATCACTCTTGAGGACGAAAACGGTCAGGAAGTTGAATTTGAATTTCTTGATGTAATCGAGTTTGAGGGTACAGAGTACATTGTTCTCATCGAAAATGACGAAGATGCAGACGAGGTTGTTATTCTTCAGATTAATCAGATTGACGAAGAAACAGAGGAGTATGTCAGCATTGACGATGAAGATACTCTTAACAAGGTATTTGAGCTTTTCAAAAAGAAATATGAGGGCGACATTAACTTTGAATAATTCGTTTTAAATTGAGCTTCCGAGAGGAGGCTCTTTTCTTTTGTGTGAATATAACATTCTCAGCGGGAAAAAATACCGTTGAGGTGTTGTGTATGACAGAAAAAACCGGACTTGAAAAAACCGTTGTGTTTAATTTGAAATCGGCAAATGAATCTGATGTCAATAATATCGTCAATGAAAAAGGTCACGAAAGCCGTTCGTTTTATTACAAACTCGGCTTACTCTATTTTCTCAATATTGTTGACTGGATTTGTACAGAGGCACTCATCGGCAGCGGACATTTTGTTGAGGCAAATCCCGTTATGCAGCCTGTGCTTGAAAACTTTTGGCTGACATTGTTAATCAAGGGAATTTTGCCGCTTGTGCTTGTTCTGGGTTGTGCATTGATTTATAAGCTTGCCGAAATCGGCAGGAGCAAAACGGCTGAAATGCTTTTAACGGTCGGAATTGTGTCTTATGCCCTTGTAAACCTATGGCATATTTTCAATTTTGTATTGCTCTTTTGTCGATTTTAATGTACAATAAGGGGTAGCAAATTTGAAAGGGAGTGTATGTTTTGCCGGCATTATCAGTAAGAAATCTTACAATGACTTTTATCGAAAGAAACCTTTTTACCGATGTTTCGTTTGATGTTGAAGAAAGAGATAAGGTGGGCTTTATCGGAGCTAACGGAGTCGGTAAAACAACTCTCTTTAAGATACTCAACGGCGAAATCAGCCCTGTTTCGGGAACTGTTACCTTTTCAAAAAATGTCCGTCCGGGATATATGGAACAGCATGCCTGCAACAATCCGAGGGCAGATGTGTATCACGAGCTGCTTTCCGTATTCGACCATCTTTCGGATATGGAAACCGAAATTTCCGCACTTGCACATCAGATTGACAACAAGTCGGGAAATCTTGACGAGCTTGTTGAAAGGCAGACCATGCTTATTGAACAGTTTGAAAGAGCAGGCGGCTTGACCTATAAAAGCAGAACCCGTTCCGCACTTTTGGGACTCGGATTTTCCGAAAATGACTTTACAATGCCTGTCGGCAATTTAAGCGGCGGTCAGCGTTCAAAGCTCTGCCTTGCAAAGCTGTTGCTGTCGCAGAGCAATATGCTCCTCCTTGACGAGCCGACAAACCACCTTGACATTGACGCAATCGCATGGCTTGAAGGCTTTTTGAGAGATTTCAAGGGCGCAATGATTATCATCAGCCATGACCGTTATTTTCTTGATAATGTAACCAACAAGACGATTGAACTTGAACACAACCGTGCTATGGTTTATAAGGGCTCATATTCAGAATTTGTCAAGAAAAAGGAATCGGTGAACGAGTCGCTTAAAAATAAATATGAACACGATTTAAAGGAGATAAAGCGTATTGAGGGCATTGTTGAACAGCAGAAACGCTGGGGACAGGCTCACAATTTTATCACAGCCGCAAGTAAGCAGAAAGAGGCTGACAGAATCAAAGACGGGCTTGTTGCCCCCGAAAGCGAGCTTGAAACAATGCGTATGCATTTTGAGCCGAGATGTGAAAGCGGCAACGATGTTTTAATCTGTAAAAACCTTGCCAAGTCGTTTGACGACAAACAGCTTTTCAAAAATGTTGATATACATATCAGAAAAGGCGAGAGAGTGTTCATAATCGGCGGCAACGGTTGCGGTAAAACAACGCTGTTCAGAATCTTAACGGGCAAAACCCCTATGAACAGCGGTGAATATGACTACGGCACAAATGTTGAAATCGGTTATTTTGATCAGATGCAGCAGAATCTTGATCTGTCAAAAACCGCACTTGATGAGGTGTGGGACACCTTCCCGAATATGACGCAGACCGAAGTCAGAAGTGCGCTTGCGTCATTCCTGTTCAAAGGTGACGAAGTGTTTAAACCGCTTTCAAAAATGAGCGGTGGCGAGAGGGCGAGAGTTTCGCTCTTGAAACTAATGCTAAAAGGCAGTAACTTTTTGCTCCTCGATGAGCCGACAAACCACCTTGACGCATCGTCACGGGAAGAACTTGAAAAAACTTTGCTTGATTACAGCGGTACAATGCTGATTGTCAGCCATGACCGTTATTTTATAAATAAAATTGCCGACAGAATTTTACTCCTTACAAATAACGGGGTAAAGGAATATCTCGGTAATTACGATTATTATCTTGAACGCACCACAGCTGAAAAATCGGGTGTTGTTCCGACTGAGAATAAGAGAGATAAAAAAGAAAAAACGCAGAACGATTACTTTTTGCAAAAGCAAAAGCAGAGTGAAGAACGCAAAAGACAGACTAAGCTCAAAAAGGCAGAGGCTGAAATTGAGCGACTTGACGAAGAAATCGCCAAAACGCAGGAGCTTCTCTCAAGCGAGGAGGTTGCCGCAGATTACGAAAAACTTATGGAGCTTTCAAAACTGCTCGAGGATTTGCAAAAACAGCAGGAGGAGCAGTACGAAATCTGGGAAGAACTCGAAAGTATGGCAGAATGATCGCCTTACAGTCGGGAGGAGCGACAAATTTCCCTTGCTTAAAGTAAAAAATTGTTGTATAATAACCGCATAATATAAGCTAAAGACTGTTGCACAGCAGTTTTTGCAGTTGATTTTCAGATGAAAGATTATGCAAATTAAAAATGAAAAAGTGCGTTATTGGCTTTCGCTTCTATCTCTTGGATTTATGGGCGGCACAATAT
>ERZ779656.854-NODE-854-length-19098-cov-18.226697_pt1 | contig 19098 bp, 17 predicted proteins | sample MGYA00511102_ERZ779656 | MGnify/ENA primary metagenome ERZ779656 (study PRJEB29588, sample SAMEA2143980) | human gut metagenome | biome: human gut; feature: human-associated habitat; material: faeces | place: Denmark | collected 2008/2010 ... | reverse complement strand
CAACAATCCGGCGGTGTGGTTTGCCAAAGATTTTTGAAAATGGGCGCAAAAAAAGCAGTAAACCTTTTCAAGATTTACTGCTTATCTGCCGCTGTGATGGGCGGCGGTATTAAATTGTCAGCCGTTTTTCAAATGGAATTTATCTGCAATCGCTTTCTTTCCGCTTTCCAATTCCTTTTCTGTAATCTTCCATAATCCTAACGCAATGATCTGCTATCTTTTGCATTCCGAGTTCTTCAAAAAAGGCAATTTGTATTTTCATCAGTTCTTCACAAACAGTCAACTTCTGCTCATCCATATTGCTAATAGCAAGCCATGGGAACGCTTTATATTTCTTAGTGTCCCCAATGAGAAAATTGTACCCTATCAACTCATTTTCACGGAAAACGAAATAGAATTGTGGGCCTGAACCTGGAACTGACTTTTCCATAATTTGCTGCATTGTTCTCACGCCGCCGTATGCCGGAAAAAAACCTATTCGCTCAAGAGCATTTAATATGTCAATCCTTTTATCTGTGGGTATGTCTCTATAATTGATAATCTGTTCCATTTGCTCTACCCTCATTGAAGTTTAATTTGTCAGGCTCTAATTATACAACTTTTCTGTTTAGCGGTCAAAGCGGAACTTCAACAGGCTTTCTATCAGTTGCCTGACGATATGCTCCTGCATATCCGTGTTAATCTGTCCGTCCATTTTCGCACAAGAGCGGATATATCCCGCATAATGGGATAGGACGGCGGCAACAGCTTCCGGGTCGCCCTCGCTTGCCTTAACGATTGTCTCATAGGGAAGTAGCTGGCTCATAGGACAAACCCTCCAACTCTGCCCGTAGCCGCCGTAAAATCATCTGAATACGCCGCCCGGTTGTGTTGCCAGCCCGTCCATATCTCCGTCCAATCTCCCTATGCGTCAATCGTTGGAAGTAGTACAAGAAAATGATTTCCTGTTCCATCTGTGATAGTGCGGACAGGGCTGCGGCAAGCTCTGGACTTTCCAAAAGCACCATCTGACCACAGACGAAAAGCGGATAGCTGGTCATGCCGGATTGCTCCGCAAAGTATTTATCTGTGGTACTGAATGGATAGTGTTTTTCTTCTATCAGATATTCAAGCGAGATTTCCCGCTTGCGGCGGCTCCGTATGCTCCGGGCTGCGTCTATGGCAGCGTGGCGAATAACAGTCTTGCAAAAGGCATCGTGTGTATGCCGGATATGTTCTTGATACTTTTCGTGTTCGGTCATGGAAAATCCCCCTTTCTGAATAATGGCAGAGGGCGGCAGCATCTTGTGCTGTCGCCCTCTTGATTACCGAACAGCAAAGACGGGCGGGGCTGTCAACGGCGGCGCATTTGCGCCGTTCATCTTGACCGTTGACAGGCTCGGCTGGGTTTGCTATCTGCTCACGGCAATTCACTCTCATTGATAGGAATTGCCTCAAGTTCCGTATTCAAATTGTTCCAATAAGAGCCGATATCCGCACTTGTGAAATACTTAAAACCGCCTGCTGCTGACTTCAATTCGCCGTTTTTAACCCCATAGCAGGCGTAAATCAAATCGTAGCTTGTTCCATCTGAGAGGTTAAATCTAAAGCTGGTCACATCTGCTCCGGCAGTTTCCTCAGTCGTTTTGTCTTTTAGGGATAAGCCCTTGAACTTATCATACAGGGTCTTTATATCATTTTCAGCAACAACTACTTTCTTTTCTGCTGATGCAGGCACTCCGTCATAGTGGTACATTTCAACGTTTTCGACATCTTCAACCTCAAATGGGAAGTCGATTTTGACAGGCTCATAAGCAATGTTTATAGGTAACAGAAAGAGAGCTGTAAAAATTGCAATGATACAAAGAGCGATGGAAACGAGAACAGCAATCGTTATCTTTTTTCTGCCTCTCTGCTTTTCTTTTGCCTCATGGCGCATAATAACGCTTTCGCTTTCTTCGTGAAGAACATCTTCGCTCGTGTGAGAAAGCAATTTCTGATAAATTGCGTTACAGTCAGCACAGGCGTTCAAATGCTCTTTTACCATCTCTGCGCTTGCTTCGCTGCAAGCACCGTCAACATACAGCGGAAGAATATCTCGAACAATATCGCATTGTTTACTCATGCTTTTCATCCATCCTTTCTTGAATTTTTAGCTTTGCACGATGATAAGTAACTCTCGCCCATGATTCTGTTTTTCCAAAAATTGCAGCGATTTGTGAAAAAGATAGTTCCCCGAATACGCGAAGCTGAAAGACTTCTTTGTATGGTTCTTCCAAACGGTGAAGAACGAGGTGTATGCGGAACGCCATGTCAGAATCTGCAACTGAGTTCTCAACATTTTCATTTGATGGCAAGTCATTGATTTCACTCACATCAGCTACTCGCTGACGGCTTCGCATTTCATCATGGTAAAGGTTTTTTGCTATGGAGCAGAGCCATGTCAATTCATCTGACTTACCTTTGAATTGTGATGTTGTAGAAACAGCCTTATAGAATGTGTTCTGCGTGATTTCCTCTGCTATCTCACGATTTTTGGCAAGAGAAATAGTATACGAGTATACCTGTAAATAGTAGGCTTTATAGAGCTTTTCATAGTCCATACTTGTCATCACCTCCTTCAGCTTCATAGGTTAGACGGAGAAATCGGAATTTCGTTACAAAGAAGTTTGAAATTTTTATACCTTTACGCTACTCTTGCTTTGTGCGGACTATTGGTAGACGCGCATTAACGGCAAGTAAAGAGATTGCTGTGTCAGCTTGATATGTTCAAATGCTAATTAAGTATAGCATACAGCTATGAATTTTTCTATTGCGTTCCCCTGACTTCGGAATAGTGGCAGGGCTGGCTATCCTTGTTTTGCTTTGTGCTTCTCTACCGTACATGAGCATTTGCACCGGGGTTGTCGTTTCCGTAGCCTTCCAGCAGGTTGATGGCTCCCCAGATGCCGAGACCTGCGCCAAGGGCAATTACCAAAGTTTGAAGAACGCCGACAGCAGAGTTGAAAAATTCCATATTTGTGTTGCCGGAATCATTGGGTGTTGGTTGTGTTGAAATCTCGCGGATACAGCAGGAGCCGGAGCGAAAGCTGCGATGCAGCCCCGATTCCGGCTTCTCCTTTCAAATTTTAGTTCGTGGATTCGTTCCGACCCTGCAAGCGAGGAAGCGTCTTTTCTCATCCGTATCTATATGAAAAGCCGCCGCATGAGGGCGGCGGGCTTGTGCGCTCAGACGCGGCCCGCGTCGAACACCTCGTAGACCTCATCCGCTTTCGGCACCAGCCTTGTGGAGAGGTATTTCTCGATATCAAAGGCGTTCCTTGGGTTCGCGTCCGACAGATACTTATAATTGGGGTGACGGGTGATGTCGTACTTATCCGAGAGGAAGGGGCGCACGCCCCGAAGCTGCAAGATGCACTTGCCGCCGTCCAGCACCGCCAGCTCGTCTATCGTGGCAAGGTCTTTGCCCAGCTTCTGATAGTTCAGGCTGTGGGACACCTCCCGTCCACGGCTCTCGCCGGTGTTGAAGGTGTCGATGGTCTCTTTCCCCAGCGCCTGATTCAGCTCCTTCAGCGTACCGGGCTCCTTGCCGCCCAAAAAGATGGAGCTGTCGCAGTTGCCGATGATGGTGTCGGCGTTGTCCTTGTACAAAGCCTTTAGCTGACTTTGGGCTTGCAGCACCAGACAGGCGGAAATCTCGCGGCTGCGGATGGTAGCCATGAGCTTTTCCAGGTTCGGTATCTGCCCGATGTTGGCGCACTCGTCGATGAGGCAGCGCACATGGACGGGGAGCCTTCCGCCGTACACGTCGTCGGCCTTTTCGCACAGCAGGTTAAATAACTGGCTGTAAATCATGGAAATGAGGAAGTTGAAGGTACTGTCGGTGTCGCTCATGATGAGAAACAGCGCCGTTTTCCGGTCGCCCAGGGTGTCCAGCTCCAGCTCGTCGTACATGGTGATCTCCCGCAGCTCCTGGATATCGAAGGGCGCAAGGCGTGCGCCGCAGGAAATATTGATCGACTTAGCTGTTTTGCCCGCCGCTAATTTGTATTTTTTATATTGCCGCACGGCGAAGTGATTCGGCTCCCGGCTTTCCAGTTCCTTGAAGGCCAGATCCACGTTGTTCTCAAAGGTCTCATCGTCCTCGCGCACCTCCATGGCGTTGATGAACTCGATGAGCGTGGCGAAGTTCTGTTCCTCCTCGGGGGCTTCGTAGTGGATATACCCGATGAGCGCCGTGTAGAGCAGCGTCTCGGCCTTCTGCCAGAAGTCGTCCCCGGATTTCCCGTCCCCCTTGGTGTTGGCGATGAGGGTCGTGACCAGCTTCAAAATATCCTTCTCACTGTGGATATACGCAAAGGGGTTGTAATGGTGGGACTTCTTGAAGTTGATGGAATTGAATATCTTCACCTTATAGCCATTGCGGAGCATGAGCTTTCCGCACTCCACGGCGATGCTGCCCTTGGGGTCAGTAATCACAAGAGAGCACCCCTTCGTTTTGGTACACTGCATGATGTTCGGCTTGATGAAAAAGCGTGTTTTGCCGCTGCCGGAACCGCCGATGACCAGTACGTTCTTGTTCCGCGCGTTTTTGGGATTCGCCGGGCGGCTGCTCATGGTCAGGCGCTCCGTCTGGGTCAGGATGATGTTGTTCCACGGGTCAGCGTCCATGAACGGCGCAATGTCGCTTGGCTTTCCCCAGCGGGCAGCGCCGTATTCTTCGCCGTGTCGATACTTCTTGGCATTCCTGCGTTTTGCATGTACCAGCAGGCACAGTGCGCATCCGCACAGAAACCCAATCAGCAGGTCAAGGGGCACAAAGCCGGACAGTCCGTTTCGGAATGCCATTGCCATGCCATCCCGCAGGTGCAGGAATTTCGCGGAAAAATCCGTCCCGGCTGACAGCCGCCATGCTTCACTCAGCTTCGCCGCGGCAAGTCCAATAACCCCGTAGGGCAGATGCAGCAGCAGACGTTTTTTCCATGCGTCGGCGTTCATCTTTCCCGCCCTTTCTGCCTGCTGCGCTCCTTCTGTTTGCTGGGGGATGCCGTATCCAGCTGCGGCTGAACATTCCGCTGCGCCTTCCGCTTCGCCAGAAAATCCATTGCATACGCGCGCATTGCCTGATCAATGGCTGCACGGTCGCGAGCTTTGAAGAACACCAGATAGCGCGTTTTTCCGCTGTCGGAAGTACCCTTATGGATGGCATAATCCACCCCATATTGACGGGCGTATCGTTCAAACGCCTTCACCTCCTGCCGGTCAGCCAGCGCAGTCTGCTCAACGCCCTGATTCTGCCCGATGAGCTGCTTCACGCTCTGCCTGCCCTGCGGTTTCGCTTGATAATGCTCCTTGGCTTTATTCCAGCCGAGTTTCAGCGCTTTCGCGAACGCCGTCGCCAATGTCCTTTCAGTGAATTTGCTGGTATTGATGATGAGGGAGAGCGTTTTGTTTTCGATTTCTTCCTGCATTGGAAGCCTCCGTCATGAAAAAGTGCAGCGCGCCGCCCAAGGCGGGACTTCCAAGCGGCGCAGGAACAGCTTTTGATGATACACCATCCGCTTACGCCTTTCGCCGTCTGCGCATCAGCAGCATCGTGCCGCTTACCAGCATCAGGGCAATGCCGATGAGCATCACTCCCGATGCCGCCAGCTGCACGCCGGTCTGAATCGTCGTGTAGTTGACCCACTGCGGCATTTCTTCGGGAATCTTGTAGTGCTCGTCAATGACCAGCTTCCGGACATCGCCGCTCAGGGTGTAGCCTTTCAGCGTTTCGGTTTCCTGCAAATAATAAGTGCCGGGCTGCAAGTGTTCGGCGCGGACAATGCCGTTCTCATCGGATTCCAGCGTTTGCAGGAGATTGCCGTCCGCATCCCGCAGGGCAAATTTCACGCCTTGCAGCGGTTTGCCATCGGCATCCACTTTCATGAACGCATAAGAATCAGGAATGTTTACCAGCAGCACCGGCGCTGTTCCCGACCAGCTGTCATCCACTTGGAAGCAATAGTCCGCCATGCGGCTGTAACCGCTGGGGGCAGCCGCTTCATGGACAATCCACACGCCATAATCAAATGCTGTAAAGGCAAACGCACCGTTTTCGTCGCTGACAGCCATTTCTGCCACAGCGCCCGTTTCCGCGTTGATGAGCTTGAAGAGAATGCCTGCCATCGGCGTTCCGGCTGTATCCACCTTGATAAACAGGATTTTCTTCTGCTGATTCACCGCCGTCGCTATCGGTTCTTCCGCATTCGTCCAGTTCGGCGTTACCGTCACCGAAATTGCGCTGCGGTTCAGCAGATACCCATCCGGCGCGGACGTTTCACAAATGGTGTACTGCCCCTGCGGAACGAAGCGGAAGCGCACCAGCCCGTCTGCATCCGAAACAGCCGATGCCGTTTCGCATCCATCCGCATCCAGCAGCACGAACTGCGCCCCTGCCAGTGCCTTTCCATCCGCATCGGTCTTTTGAAGCAGAATTTCGGCGGGATAATTGATTGAAGAAACCGTAGCGGAAACAATCGGCGTTTCCTGATCCGACGCCTGAATTTCTACGGTGTACGTCGTCAAATCCAGCACATACCCGGACGGAGCGCTGATTTCCTTGACCGTGTATTTTCCCAGCGGCAGCAGCGGACTTTTCTCCACGCCTTCGCCGCTGGTGGTCATCGTGGCGACCAGCTCGCCGCATGAATACCACTGTGTGCCGTCTTGCCCGACAATGTCCTCCGCCGCCCGAATTTCAAATACCGCGCCTTTCAAATACCCCTGTTCACCCGTCGTCTGCATCTGCCCGGTCTTTTCCAGCAGAATCTGCCCCTTGATAGGCGTATTGCGGATGCTGACGTTCTGAATGGGTACGTCCTCCGCCAGCGATGCCATCGGCAGACAGAAGAGCAGCAATGCCGCCAGCAGCATGGGCAGGATGTTTCGTTTTGTGTTCATGGATGCCTCCCGTTTTCTGAAATACAGCAGGGGCACCATCTGCCTGATGCCCCTGTTGAAGATTGTCTTGTCAGTCAGCATTGCCGGGAATCGAAACGGTAACGACACAGCCGCTGTCCAGATACCCGTCCGGCACGGTGGTTTCGCGGATTTCGTAGATGCCCCACGTCAGCACAGGCGTGACTGCCACCCCTTCCGCATCCGTGGTGATGACCGCCACAACCTCGCCGCACCCTTCCTTGCCATGCGAAGGCAAGCCGCTCACGCGGATGACCGTAAAGACTGCGCCTGCCAGACTTCCGCCCGTTTCCGCGTCCGTCTTAACAATGCGAACCTGCCCCTGCATGGGGATATTCGTCACGCTGCGCTCCACGGTTTCGTCCATGACGACGGTCACTTTTTCGCTCCACAGGCTGTTCACATAGCCGACGGGCGCTTCATGCTCCTTGACCATGTAGTCGCCGACCAGCAGACTTTCGGACATTGCCACGCCGTCATCGTTCGTCAGCATGGTGGACACCAAGTCGCCCGTGCAGCCGTCCTCATTCAAGGCGTAGATGTCGAAGCGAACGCCCGCAATGGGATGACCGTCCAGCGCATCCGTTTTGATGACCCGAATCCAGCCGGGCGCATCCTCATTGACCACCGTCGTCAGAATCTGCACAGGGTTCTGATAAGTGCCGTCAATCGTCACCTGCCATTCGCCGGTGGATGGATGATAGCCGTAAGGCGCTTGAATTTCCCGGATGGTATAAGTGCCGTACCCCAGCTTCGAGAAGGTCAGATAACCGCTGTCATCGGAAGTCTGCTGCTGCACGAGCGTGTTGTTGGCATCGTAAATGCCGAACACAGCGCCGGGCAGCGGTTCGCCGTTCTCCTTGACCTTTTTCAGCTGAATCTTGTTGATTTCATCCCGAATTTCGGTTTCCCCGATGATTTTGCCTTCGCTTGTCACCGTGAAGGTTTTTACCGCCACATTCAGCGCATACCCCTCCGGCGCATAGGTTTCCTTGAACGTATACGAGCCGGGAACAAGCAGAATATCCGGCAGCTGACCGTTTTCATCCGTATACGCGCGGTAAATGGTGCTTCCCTGCGCATCGTACACTTCAATCAGCGCACCGGGCAGCGTTTCCTTGCCGGCAACGTCCCGCTTGGTAATCGTCACCGGCGTGTAAATCAGGCGATTCAGGATAGGCGCATCCAGCGTGATTGCGATTGCCTCCTCCGCTGCATCCATGTTTTCGGGTGTCAGCTGCACCGGGTACTGCTCGGTATTCAGCAGCCAGCCATCCGGCGCGGACAGTTCCTTGATATAATACGCGCCATGCGGATACATGCCGGAGAATGTCAAATTGCCCTTGGCATCCGTGATGCCAGTTGCCATCAGCGTATGGGCAGGCAGCTTCTGGCTGTCGCCGTAGGAAATCACCCCTGCATTGAACAAGCCGAACACACAGCCTTCGCCGGGAACTGTCTCGATGGACGAGCGAATCATGCCCCCCGCCGTTTCATCCACCCGAATCGCTTCCTGCTGTTTGTGCAGCGTCACGCGAATCGGCAGATAGGTGTTGACAGCGGACACTTTCACTTCCACGATAGGCGTCTGCTTGCCTGCCGCCGTCAGCGTGAAGGGATACGGGGTATCATCCAGCAGATAGCCGTCCGGAGCGGAAACTTCCTGCAAGCAGTAGCTGCCCAGCGGCAGCAGCTTCGAGTTCACTGCGCCGTCTGCACTGGTGGTCAGTGTTTGCACCAGTTCCCCCTGCTTGTAGAAAACCGTGCCTTCCTTGCCGACAACATCCGCTGCGGCGCGGAGTTCAAACACAGCGCCCTTCAAATATCCCTGCTGATAGACAGGCTTCATGACGGTATTGCCCCATTCATCCTGCTCGTCCGTAAAGCGCACCAGCTGCAAGCCGGTCTTTTCCAGCGCCACGCTGCCGCGCACGGGCGTGTTGGTTACATTCACCGTGATGGTTTCCGCCGCTGCTGCCGGAACAGACAGGCTCATCACCAGCAGCACCAGCGCAAGCACCCAGTGCATCCATTGCTTCATCCGCTTCATTTTTCTTCCTCCTGTTATTTGATTTGAACGATGGTCACAAAGTCCGTATCCACATAACCGTCAAGCGCATTGGTTTCCGCAATTCGATATTCTCCCCACGGAAGCGCTTCGGTCTGTGCGATGCCATCCGCATTCGTCGTAATTGTTGCGACAACCTTGCCAATGTTGGAAGCATTGTCCGATGCAGGCGCGGTCAATCTCGTCACCGTGAACGTGACACCGGGCAGCGGTTTTCCCGTCATGCTGTCCGTCTTGATGACCCGGATGATGCCCATCATGCGCTCGTTGATGAACATGCACGCCGTGTCTGCGCCCGCCGTCACCATGATTTCCTGCGCAGAGACAACCGACAGCCGATACCCCTGCGGCGCGGTTTTCTCGCGAACCTGATAGCGTCCCGGTGCAATCCCGGAAAAAACGGCACGCCCCTGCGCATCCGTCACTGCTTCTGCCAGCACTGCACCGGATTCATCCAGCAGCTCAAACACCGCGCCTTGCAGCAAAATGCCGTCCATGGACTGCTTGGTCACAAACACCGTGCCATACAGCAGTTCAAACGTGACAACAGCGGATTGCAGGGGGTATGGCGTTCCCTCTATCGGGACAAGCACTTTCTGGATGGAGGTGCTGGGGATTCCGACCAGAAAGCCTGCTTCTTCCGCGCTGGACGCGATTGATTCCATGTAAACGGAGAAGCTGCTTTTGTCCGACAAAATCCGGATGGTATCGCCGCTCTTGACATAGTAGTACGCTTCATCCGAACCGCCGCTGTTCCCCGTGATACTGCCCGCTGCCTTGGAAATCCGAATCAAATCCGCATCCGTCGTCAGCGTAACCGTACCGATATAGCCGCCGTCTGACGCTTGGATACGCTGACCGCTGACGGTGATTTTCCCGGTGATTTTTGCGTGTGCAATCGCATTTTTCGCCAGCCAGCGGGCATAGGTCAGGTACACTTCCGGTGCGCCGCCGGAGAAGGCGTAGAAATGATCCATGTCCCAATAACTGCGGACGTACTGCGCGCCTTCCAGCTGCTTAATCACCTCGCGGATAGCAAACTGACCCGCGACACGGCTCCACACTTCGTTGTTTGCATCACTGCGATCCAGCACCATAAACGGGTAGGTGTGCCGAAGCACCCAGCCGATGGCGTGCATGGTCTGCGCCTTGAATCGCACCCCGTTCACGCCGCCGCCTTCTGCGGTGTTCACGAACGCCTCCATATCCAGCAGCGCATACGGGCCGGTTTCTGTTTTGTTCGCGCCCGACCCTTCTCCGGGGCCGGAAAGCGTATGTTCAAGGCAGTACACGGGGAAGTTTTCCAGATAGTGCGGTGTCGCATAAATCGTGCCGTGCGATGCTGATTTCGCCAGCTGGGGATACGCCGCGTCCCTGCCGGAACTTCCTTGCAGCCCCGACTGTCCCGCCTGAAAGCTGCCGATTTTGCCATGAATATTCTTCAGGCTGAATCCATCCGTTTCTGCGGTATACGTTTGCATTTCCCGGAGCAGGCGCAGCATTTCTTTGGGATACGCGAAGTCCGTTACCGTGCAAGCATCCGCATCCGTTTCGCCGGTTTCCGCTGTCATCACCCACACCGTTTCGTCAGCCGTCCACTTCATCTTGCCGCTGGGGAAAGAATCGCCGTACAGGAAGCGCACCTGATACCACACTGCGCCCGAAGCATCTTCCGCAATGGACACCACCTGCACCGCTGCTGCTTTGACGAAATTGCCCTGATACTCGCTGGAAAAATACGCTTCAGACGCATCATCATCCACCGCAGAAAAGACGCGCGTGTCCGTACTGACGCGGACAAAATCGCCGGGATTTACAGGCGGCACCGTTTCGTCGATTTCTTCCGCGCTGCTGATTTCTGGATTTACCGAAGCATCCGGCGATTCTGCGGCATCCGGCTGCTCCGATGCGCCGCTTTCATCCGCTTCGGGCAGATTCGATTCTTGGTGCGGCGCGTCCTGCGAAGGTGCATCCGCGGGCGTTTCTTCTTCATCGGATGCTTCTTCCGGGCGGCTGCCATTGACCACGAACAATCGCTTTTGACCGAAGGCAGTCATTCCGTCGCAGGATGGCACGTCGGCGATGCCCGACACATCCGCATCCGTCAAATAGCGGGTATCCAGCGACGCTGCCGGTACAAAGCCGCAGATGGTCTGCTGCTCCGCATCCAGAAACCAGACCTGCACGGCTTGATGACCGCTGAAAAACGCCGTCGCCAGCAGAATGGACGCATCATCGGCCGCAGCATAAACAATGCGCTCCTGCGATTCCGCGCTGGCGTACACGTTGACTGCCCGCACCGTCCGGACGTAGACATACCCATGTTCTTCAATCGCCGCCTGCAAAGGATGACGGTTGTCCGACGAACTTTCTTCCTCCGAATTGGGGAGCATTTCGTCATGGGGCGGCTCATCCGGCACATCGGATGCGGATTCGTCAGGCGCTTCCTCCACGGGTGGAAGCGCCGGTTCTTCTGCCGGAAGCACAATGACTTCCGTTCCTGTGATGTCCGAGGGCGTGGCTGCTTCTTCTGCTGCCGCACAGAGCGGAATGCAGGTCAGCGCCAGCGCCGCAGACAGCATCAATGATGCAAATCGTTTCAATTTGGATTTCAATTTCATTTGCTCCTCCTTCTTATACTATTTTCGGATGAAAATGAGCCAAGATGCGCCGCGAATTTTTCACGCTGTCTAACGCGAATGAAACGCAGCGTAGCAGCGCTACGCTAAGTGGAATAAGCGGACGACAGCGGGGAAAAGGCGCAAGCAGATGGCTCAGGTGAATCCGAAAATAGTATTATTCTTGAACCGCCAGCACAATCAGACGGCCGCTTGCACCGCCCGCACTGCGGTCGCAGGTAATCAGGGTCAGAATGTGGTCATCCGCACCGACTGCCGCGCCTGAATCGTACAGTGCCTTGGCTCGTGCGCGGTCTACATACGCTTGAAACGCCTGTCCGCTGGCAAAATCAGCCGCCGCTGCATCCCAGTCACCAACCTGCATGTTGACGACGGCGAAAATCCGATAGGTGCGTTCGCCGTAAATCGTGTCCAGCTGAATGATGCTGTGCGCGGCGCAGTAGCCCGAATCCTTGTATTGCACAAGGCTGCTGAACATCGCGTCGCTATGGCTCAGGTGATGCCCGTAGATGGCAATGTTCCTGCTCGGTGTCTGATAATCCGCCGACGGCAGCGAGAACAGGCATCCCAGCTTGCTGTTTTCGCCGCTGAACAGGTGCGTCAGGTAGTAGTCTGTCCTGTTCGACCGCACAACCGGATAATCCACCGGCGTACCCGAAATGGTGAGCCATGCGGCAAAATCCGGATTCTGCGCAATGCATGCTTCTACATCGACACTGCGGGGATTTGCTGTCCGCTCTGCCTGTGCTGGCGCGGCAGTGTCGGAAGCAGCCGGGCGTACGGAGGGCGGCGCGGCAGCGGGCACAGCGGTTTTCTCTGCCTGCGGCACTTCCAGCAGCAGAGGCAGCACGGTCTGCACGGCGGCTGCCGCGGGGGATGGCGCATCCTCCACCAGTCCCGAAGCCTGTTGAGGGGGCTTAACCTCTGCGGACATGCGCGTGTATACACGGTCATCTTCTTCGACCTCCTTTATCTGCCCGAAAATTGGGCAAAGAAAAATCATGCTTCCGAACAGAAACATGACCATCAGCAGAATATCCAGTTTTCGTTTCATGCGTCTTTATCGCTCCTGCGACATTTGCCGCTTCCGAACCCAGTAATCCAGCAGCTTGAAAATTACCTTTTCCATCTGCTCCGTCGTGTAGGAACGAGGGAAATACTTGGTCAGCTTTTCCTGCGGCAGCACGACAGACCCCTTGGCAGGAACCGTTTGCTTGTTCTCCGTCATGATTTCCATGATGCCCTGTTCCGACAGCGTGCCCTGTTTGCTTTCGCGCTTCATGCGCTGGGCTTGCGAGAGGGACGGTGTCTGCTGCGTGTTTTCCAAGGCGGTGTCCAGCCACTGCTGTTCTTCCGGCTTCAAGTACGAAAGTTCCACGGCGGGGGTAAAGGCGAGTTTGCCAGCATCCACCTTATCAATGAGCGGCGGTTCAAGGTTGTTCAGGCGCAAAATACGTTGGATTTGCCTTCCGCTTTCGCCGGTATCCTGCCCAATCAAATCCGCCGCTTCCAACTTCCCGACAAGTTGTCGGGAAGTTAAGTCACGCCGTTCGCCCTGATGCTTTATGGCTTCCAGCTTCATTTGATACGCCTTTGCACGTTCGCTGGGCAGAATGTTCTCGCGCTGCAAATTGCTGTCCACCATGATGATGACAGCTTCATCATCGTCCAAATCACGGACAATGGCGGGAATCTCGTTCAGCCCCGCCAGCTCACAGGCGCGCTTCCGCCGATGCCCGGACACAATTTCATACCCGCCATCCGCCATCGGCCGGGCGATAATCGGCACCAGCACCCCATATTCCTTCACGCTCTCCACCGTTTCCATCATCCGGTCATCGTCCAGTACGCGGAATGGATGATCTTTGAAGGGGTGCAGTTTGCTTAGCGCAAGGCGCTGAATCTGCTCCTGCTGGCGTGAGGCTTCCGTGGAGAAAATGTCATCGTAGGAGGTCAGACTTGGCTTTCTGCCGCTGCTTTTCAAGCTGAAGCACCTCCTTCGTGAGCGCACGATACGCCTGCGCCACCTTGCCGCCGGGGTCGTACTCGAAAATACTCTTCCCGGTCAAGCTCGCTTCTGCCACGCGGACGGAATGCGGAATCGCCATCTCGAACACCTTGATTTTGCCGCCGTAAGTCTCCCGAATCAGCGTCGTGATTTCCTTGGCGTTGTTCGTGCGCCCATCCACCATCGTCATGAGGATGCCGTCGATTTTCAGCTTGGGATTCATTTGCCTGCGTACCTTTGCAATGGTTTGCAGCAGCTGTTCCAGCCCTTTGGCAGACAGGTAATGCGCCTGCACCGGGATGATTACGCGGTCTGCTGCCGCCAGCGCATTGATGGTCAGCATCCCCAGCGACGGCATACAGTCGATGATGATGCAGTCGTAGTCCTGCCGATTGCGGGCAAGCACCTGCTTCAAGATGGTTTCGCGGCTCATTGCATTCACCAGCGACACCTCCGTTCCCGCCAGCGCGATGTTAGCGGGCAGCAGGTCAATTCCCTCCGGATGGTGCAGTATGCCTTCGCCCGGCGCAATCGGGACATCGTTCATGACCTTGGTCATCAGGTCTGCGATTGTGGGCGCAAGCTGATCCGGCCGCTGATTGCCGAGGCTGATGGTCATGCTGGCCTGCGGGTCAGTGTCCACCAGCAGCACCTTTTTTCCTTCCCGTGCCATCGCTGCCCCTATGTTGATGCAGCTGGTCGTTTTCGCTACCCCTCCTTTTTGATTTACAGTCGCAAGCACCGTGGGATTCATCCACTTCCTCCTTCCTGCACTCGTTCATCCGTGGCAGCAGAACTTCCCTGCCCTCCACTGCTGTTTGATGGTGGGTTCAGCCTGTCAATATTTCACACCTCCTGTTCTGGAAAATAGAAAGGCATCGACAGATTGCTCCGTCAATGCCTTCGTCTCTTTCGACACTACTATTATAGCACAGGTTTCGTTGCTAAAGCGTGCTAATTTGTCTTGTTCGCTGCTAATTTGTCCTGTTTTGTGCTGCGCGATGCTATTTCATGCTATTTGCTGCTATCTTGCGCGATTGCCGCCCGTGTTGTCCCCTATTCAGTTGCTTGCACTTAGCAGCATTTCCAGTTCATCAAGCGCCTGAGTGTGCAAATGATACACGCGCGACCGGCTTAATCCGATTCTTTCAGCAATTTTCTCAAAATTCATATGAGAAAGATAATAGTTCAAGAGGATGATCCGGTGCGCCTGATTATCCATGCTGTTTACGACAGCTGTGATTTCTTCAACGGCATCCCGATACTCCTGTGTCAATTTTTCCAACTCTCTGCGTGCTTCCGTGAGACGAATAATCGCATTCTCATTCGCACCCACGTTGCGCGCATGGGCGGTAAATTCGCTTCCCCAAGATGCCGTAACTCGCTGCGTAAGGCTTTTGTAGAGTTCTATCTGCGAGAGAAGGGCATCTATTCTCTGTTCAACTGCTTCTGCCCTTTTCAAAAATGCAACTGCTTTCCTCATGCAATTTCACGCTCCAATCTTTTCAGCAGCTGGATACCATCTATGTCAGTAAGCAATACAAAACGACCGGACTGAAAAAAGATTCGCAGTTCATCAAGCCTCTGCTTGTACTGCATGATGCGGTATGTGAGATAGTCCCGTTCTTCTGCTGTCAGCTTTGTCTCGCTGCGGAACTTTTGCCGAAGTTCGTACTGCATCCGACCGCAGCTGCGGAAATCCTTGACTGCCTGAACAATCACTGCACTCGCAAACGCTTTCCACGGTTCCTTTTCTCCATAAACATAATGGGAGCAGTTTTTTCTCTGATTCATCCCAGCACCTCCGCCAGATATTCCTTTATTTATTTTCGCATTGTTCTTTGCGTTTTTTCTGCTGCTTTTTGCTCAACATACTCAGTAACAGCTCGAAACAGCAGCATCATCAAGGGATGATTATTCCATTTTGCAGCTTTTTCACTGGTGTCCTTTACCATTGAAAGCCACCATTCTTCGGCATCTTGTGCCTGATTCTCCGGCGGATCACAATGCGCTGCATACAGGCGGAACGCATCGCGGAAAATCTCCCATTCATCATCGTTCACTTTGCCATGCATGTTCTCACCGCCATTCCATAGGAAGTTCGCCTTGATTGACCCGCGTGAAACCTTCCATCAGCATCTGCTCAATCTTTTCAGACCATGCGTGCTGCGGCGGAAGTCCCTTCACATCCGACATAGTTCTGCTTCGGCGGTCAAAATAGAGTTTTATCATCTCATCCACAACGCCAAGGTCACGGTTTTTCATGATTTCCACCACATTTCCCACATCCGGCTGAATCTCAAGTTTGGGATATACTGAGCGATAGCGCATCATAAAATCAGCATTGACCCGATGAACCATAAACACATTGTCGGCTGCATTTGTAAGGTCGGCTGCATTTGTAAGGTCGGCTGCATTTGTAAGGTCGGCTGTTCCGCTGATGTCGCCTTTGCGCAGAAATGCTTCTGTTTTTCGCGGATGACAGATAAAATGAACGTGAATTTTCAGCGTCTTTGCCATTGTGGAGAGCCGCTTGGCAATTCGGGATTGCATCTCATATTTGTCCACATTGCCAAGCTGAATATCCAGTGCCATCAGATTATCGACAATCGCCACCGAAGCACCGTTCTGCTGAACCCAATCGTAAATTGTGCTGATAACGATTTCCCAATCAGTGCCGAAGTCATTGTCGTAGATGGCAAACTTGCCTGTCAGCATAGCATCCAGCTTCGCCTCAATGCCGGGCTTCAGGCAGAAATGATTGGGATTCAACGGATCAGGCATTACATAGTCCGGGCCTGCTGCTTGAAGCAGTATCCATTCTCGTATCCGTGATGCCGTCATTTCTCCTGAAAACAGCGCGACTTTATATCCCTGCGATACAGCTGCCAGACCAATCTGACTGACGAGCGTTGACTTGCCCGAAGCATTGCCCCCGCTCCAAATGGACATTTCGCCTGCATTGAATCCCCCTATCTTTGCGTCAAGCGAACTGAGCCGTGACCGAATCACCACAATTTTGCTGCGGTCTACATTCGGAATCTCTGCAAAGTCCAGCATCCGTGCCTTCGCCTTGCCAAGCAGTGGAGAATTTTCCGCCGTGCTGACTTTTGCTGTCGGCACAGCAGGCGTTACTGCATAAGGGCTGCTGCTGTAAGCTGCCGGGTCTACCTTCTGCCGGAACTCATGCCAATGGTATCCGGCGCAGCTGTTATGGAAGCAGTGGAATCCGAAACCGCCTTGATGGTACGCAAACACGGCGGCATCTCCGTGCTGATGCGAATCGTCAAACGGACAGTGTGCTAATTGGTACTTTATTCCGCTGGTGATGGCTACTTTTTTCTCCACCTCCACGCCATGTGCGGAAAGAAACTGCTCAATGTCCCAAGTGCTTTCTTTGCCGGAACGCCGAGCTTCTGTCGGTATCGCCGCTTGATGCAGTTCCGCTGCAATATTCTTGACCAGCGCAATGGGTGTTTCCCGAATCTGCTCCGGATAGCGGATGATGCAGCTCTGTCGGTGCGGACGTTCCGGCGTATGGGCTCCTTTCGCTGCAATTGTTCCATACAGCTTGGTAATTCTTGATGGGTTATACACCGCCGTATCAATTTTTGCCTCGTCTGTGCTGAACCACATGTCCAGCACAGAGAGAAAATCCGCAACCACTTGCCGGTCATCCGTGCTGATATGCACCTTAAAAAGCAGATGATAGCCATTGCCGCTGTCTGCAACAATTGGCTCGCTGAATCCCGTTGCCATCAGCCGCTTCATTGTCTTTCCAGCAACAGCGTGTGCTGCTTCCTTTTCTTCTGCCGATGCACTGACACCGCTGGGGCGGACTGGGTCTGCATCAATCAAAATCCATTGAAATCCTATGATGTCATTGTCAGACGTTGTTTCCTTCGGACGTTCTACCAGACGTTCATGCTGAGCACGCGCATAGCAGGCACTTTTGACGGGGTTCAGCGACTGGTAAAACGTTCGATTCGGATACTTTGCCAATTCAGCAGCAATGCGCGGACTGTCCGCACGAAAATAACCGCTGACAGTAGGCTTAGGGTCTATACTCCTGATTTCAATGATTGCATCCGGTTCATGCAGCAAGGACAGCCACTTTACTGCGAGTTCCACTGTTCTTGATTCTCCTTTTGCGCTTTTTGTAGATTCGCCTCTCTCCACGGCTCACGCTGAAGCCATTTGCTAATGCCGGGGATATACTGCCCGCCATCTTTCGTCCATGCGATAGAACTTTTGGCTGCTTCAAGCGCTGTCATGATTATTTCAAGCGTCGCACCATGCCGCAGCGCCTGTTGATATACGCGAAAGGCCTCATCCCAGTCATTTCTGCGATTAGCCGGATAAGCAAACCACAGCTTTTCAAACTCATCCGGATAATGAGATAGTGTATCTATCGTATTACTATTATTATATTGCTGCTGGGTGTGCTGATTTTCAAGCCGCCTGCGATGTGCAAATGCTGAAAAATGCGCATTTGCACCGTTTTCCGCTCTTTCTTTCGTACCGCATATGGACTTGTTTTCAGCACACGGCGTGCTTATTTCAGTACCGTCTGCGTACTGATTTTCGGGACAGAGTAGCCTTATTTTCATACCGCCAGCGGTCTGATTTTCAAGCCAGTTCGATACGGTAACGATAGAACCGTCCCGCGCTGTTTGTATCTGAACATAGCCCATTTGAACCAGCGCAGCCATCTTCCTCGTCAGCTTATCACGAGACCAGCCCAGTTCAAGCGCTGTCTTTCTGTATGAGAAGAGCAGTTGTCCCGGCATAAGCTGTTTCCCGCAGATTTCAGCTTTCTGACGGCAGGCACAATTCATACAGTAGTAATACAGTTTGAAAACACTATCATCCTGCCACACAAGACTATTTTGAGAAATGCAGATAGACTGTCTATTCTTTTCGGCTGCTTCTGCCACATAAGTCACCTCCTGTTATTGGAAACGCGCTGGCTGTTCCCGGCAAACCAACATTTTCCCCCATTGCTTCCAACCCAAAGCTGCATCAGCCTTCTCCTGTTTTCATCATGTTGCCGCAGCACGGTCAGAGGCAGAAAGCGCTGCTCCTCATGATTCCAGTCATACTGGATGTTATTTCCTAATAAAAGTTAATGCCGGACATGCTGATTCCCCCTTCTTGCTGAAAGAGACTTTTTTCCCTCTCACCATAACTGGTAAAAAAAATCGGTTTTTTACGCGATTTCAAGAATTTCTGCAAAAAAAATTTTCACGCTGACGAACAGAAGTGAAATGCAGCGCTACGCGCAAGCAGATGATGCGTCGAAACCGGAAATAATGCCACATCAAAAATCGCAAAATGTACTCCGATGTTCTCTTATATACTTCAGCATTTGATGCAGGCGATAACGTTCCTTGTTGATGAGTTTGTCCCATTCCTTCTGCAGCTCCGGATTCAGATATACTTTC
>ERZ779656.853-NODE-853-length-19115-cov-2.070829_pt1 | contig 19115 bp, 22 predicted proteins | sample MGYA00511102_ERZ779656 | MGnify/ENA primary metagenome ERZ779656 (study PRJEB29588, sample SAMEA2143980) | human gut metagenome | biome: human gut; feature: human-associated habitat; material: faeces | place: Denmark | collected 2008/2010 ... | reverse complement strand
CCACAAACCACGGAATCCTAAATGGCCCCATCATCAATCCGGCGATAATTGCCCACATGATATTGTAGACAAGAGCGGGGCCATGCTTGCCGACTTTCATGCACATATAAACATAGAACGGTGCGAGGATAAGTGCCGCACCAGCGGCGTTAAAAATCATGGAATAGAACAGTGAAGCGCCGGTCAGGATCGAATAGACCATAAATACAACGAACATGACCGCACAGAAGATACCGATGATTGCCGCGTCTTTGACAGTGTACTTGTTGCCTGTCGATTTTTCATTTTCCATTTGGAAATCCTCCTTTGTCTTGCAGAAAGTTAGCAACGTCTAACCCGCTATTCAAAAAACAGGCCAGCTTCAAGCGGTCTTTCTGCTTTTATCTGACAAAGGATATTCTAATACAGCTCAGATTTCTTCGCCACTCCAAACGGACACTCTTTCTGAATTCCGTTGGAGAGCTGCCATACGTTTCTTTGAAGGCAGAAGTGAATTTATTCGGATTTTCATATCCGATTTTACTTGCAATCTCCGTTACTGACGACTCGGTTTCCAGCAACAATTTTTTGGCGACTTGAAGCCGATAGGTACGAAGATAAGAATAGACAGAGGTTCCATAGACGCCTCGAAAGCACTTTTTCAATGCTGTTGTAGAAATCTCGAATTTCTGGGAAAGCTGTTCAATCGTATGATGTGCTGTCAAGTCCTCCGTAATATAGGACGCTACTGCTTTAATCAATGCGACCTGATTTTGATTGAAATAATCCGTCTGTAAAACTTCTTCTGCCGTATTGAGATCACTTAAGAACAGAAGCAGTTCCAGCATTTTGACTTTCATGTATCCTGGTTTTCTTTTTTCCCGGACATGATAGAGTTCCGAAAAAATATGCTCAATGCTGATATTTTCACGCATAATTGAGTACGGCTTTTCGGAACAGAATTTCATTTCAAGCTCTTCGGGGCTGACAAAAACATCGTCAAGAATACACGAAAAACACCTTGGCACACGGTTCATATCAATTGCAACCGACACACCGTGGTAGTGGCTCAGCGGACAATATCTGTGTCGGATGTTTTCCGTATTCTTCTGTATCGACAAATCACCCGACGCAAGGTAAAGATATTCGCCGTTTTTGTATTCAAACTCAATTCTGCCCTCCTGACAATGCGTGATGATGAGCATTTCTCTTCCCTTTGCAAGATTAATGTCACAACTTTGCATATGAACATCGTAATACACAAGCTCAATGCCTGAAAACACAGGATACACGGTGACCTCGCAATCGCCCGTGCTGTCCTGTGAACGGTATATGCTGAACGATTCGCAGTGTTCAACAGTCTGTATCATACCGTATGGATTGTCAATTTTCTGCAATACTGCCATAAGCTCCTAAAACCCTTATTCCGCCTTCATAACGGTGTATGCACCTATATCGTTAACTGTCTTTTTGAGGACTTTATCCTCAATTTCTCTTTTCATTCTGACCGTAACTCTGCCGGAAGAAACATCGGCTTCCGCCCACACACCGTCAATTGAATTGAGTGCGTTTTCTACTCTTGCGGAACAGTTTTTACAGACCATTCCGTCAACAACAAGAGTTTTTTCGTAGGGATAATGTGACTTATCTTTATCGGCAACCTTGTTTTTCTTAACGCTTTCGTCACTTGCACCGCAACATCCGCTTGCAAGCTTTTTCCTGTAACTTCTGATTACGAGAACTACAAACGCAATGAATGCCACGGCAAGCAATCCGTAAAAAACATACTCCATATTTATCTCTCCCTTTATTTTTTACGATTCAGAACAGTTCTGAATACACTTTACACCGTAAAATTTCTTCAACACCAATTTCATAATTTCAATAACAAACAAGAAGGGGTACAGCTTTTTAGCTGTACCCCCTACAAAACATTTACTTATGATTATGGCAGTCACCGTGACACGCACAGTGCGCACAGTTTGCACCGCAGGAGGATTTGCCCTCTTTTTTGTCTTTTACCATACGGGCAACCACAAAAGCAATCACGGCAATAACAATTAATGCAACAATGATTGTGCCGATATTAGCCGCTAACCATTCCAACATATTTATTCCTCCCATTTGTTAATCAATAAATTTATTACTTCTTAGCCGGCTTAACTTTAAGAGTTGTAGCCTCTTTGTAAGGTCTTACGAGCATATAAATCATAAATGCAAGTACTGCAACGGCAAAGATAAGACCGATTACATTAAGACCGCCTGCAAAGATTGAACCGAACTGGAATACCATAAATGCAATTACATAAGCAAATACACACTGGTAACCGATTGCGAACCAGAACCACTTGATGTTGTTCATCTCTCTCTTGATAGCACCCATAGCGGCAAAGCAAGGAGCGCAGAGAAGGTTGAAGAGAAGGAACGAGAAACCGCTGAGTCCTGTGAATGCGGCACCGATTTCCGTCCATCCGCCCGGATAAAGGATACCCATTGTACCAACGATGTTTTCCTTAGCAACAAGACCTGTGATAGATGCAACGGTTGCCTGCCAGTTGCCCCAGCCGAGCGGTGCAAAAATCCATGCAAGACCGTTACCGATTGCGGCAAGAATTGAGTTGCCAATTTCGTCCTCACCGAGCATACGGAATGAACCGTCAACAAATCCGAAGTATGTTGTGAACCAAACAAAGATTGTAGAAAGGAGAATGATTGTGCCGGCTTTCTTGATGAATGACCAGCCACGCTCCCACATTGAACGGAGAAGGTTGCCTACTGTCGGAAGATGATAAGCCGGAAGCTCCATTACAAACGGAGCGGGGTCGCCTGAGAACATCTTTGTCTTTTTAAGCATAATGCCTGAAACTACGATTGCAGCCATACCGATGAAGTAAGCCGATGTTGCAATCCACGGTGAACCACCGAAGATAGCACCTGCAATCATAGCGATAAACGGCTGTTTAGCACCGCAGGGAATGAATGTTGTTGTCATAATAGTCATACGGCGGTCACGCTCATTCTCGATTGTACGGGACGCCATGATGCCCGGAACACCGCAGCCTGTGCCGACAAGCATCGGGATAAACGACTTACCCGAAAGACCGAACTTACGGAAAATACGGTCAAGTACGAATGCGATACGAGCCATATAACCACAGCTTTCGAGGAAAGCAAGGAGAATGAAGAGTACGAGCATCTGAGGAACAAAGCCGAGAACCGCACCTACACCGGCTACGATACCGTCAAGGATAAGACCGTTGAGCCAGTCTGCACAGTTGATTGCATCAAGGCCGTTGCCGATAAGAACAGGAATACCGGGAACCCAGATTCCGTATGTTGAGGCATCGGGAGCACCGTAACCCTCTTTATAATCTGTGTTGAGGTAGTTTGAAACAGCCTTTTCAAGATCAGATTTCTTAGTATCGGGAGTTTCTGTAATTTCAAGAGTTTCTTCATCCTGAACAGAATATGTAACGCTTGCATCTGAAGGTGTGAGATTTACGAGTTCTGCAAGAGCAGCCTTAGCGGCATCTTCGGAATAATTTTCAGATTCAAGGTCAACAGCTTCGGCAATGTCGTCATTTCCGTACTGAGCATTGAATGCCTCGATAATTGCATCTGAATCACCGTAGGTTTCTTCAGCCTCGGCAGCCTGTGATGAACCGATACCGAAAAGGTGCCAGCCGTCACCGAAAAGACCGTCATTTGCCCAGTCAGTTGCGGCAGTACCTACTGTCTGCATTGAGATGTAGTAAACAAGGAACATAATGACCGCAAAAATCGGAAGACCGAGCCAACGGTTGGTTACAACCTTATCAATCTTGTCCGATGTTGTAAGCTTACCCTTGTTTTTCTTCTTATAACAGCTCTTGATGATTGAGGCAATGTAGATGTATCTCTCATTAGTGATGATACTTTCTGCGTCATCATCAAGCTCTTTTTCAGCCGCCTGAATATCTTTTTCAATGTGGTTAATAACATTCTGCGGAATGTCAAGCTTTGCAAGAACCTTGTCGTCACGCTCAAAAATCTTGATAGCGTACCAACGCTGCTGTTCCTCGGGCATATTGTGAACAGCCGCCTCTTCAATGTGAGCGATTGCGTGTTCAACTACACCGTTAAAGCTGTGCATGGGGATTGTCTTTGTTGAGCCTGCGGCTTTGATTGCAGCCTCGGCAGCTTCCATAATACCTGTGCCTTTAAGAGCCGAAATTTCAACAACCTTACAACCAAGCTGTCTTGAAAGCTCATCAATGTTGATTGAATCGCCGTTCTTCTTAACAAGGTCAATCATATTGATTGCCACAACAACAGGGATACCGAGTTCTGTAAGCTGTGTTGTGAGGTAAAGGTTTCTTTCAAGGTTAGTACCGTCAATGATATTGAGAATCGCATCGGGGCGTTCACCTACAAGATAGTTACGGGCAACAACCTCTTCAAGAGTATAAGGTGAAAGTGAATAGATACCGGGCAAGTCCATGATTGTAACATCCTTGTGCTTTTTGAGCTTACCCTCTTTTTTCTCAACAGTTACGCCGGGCCAGTTACCGACAAACTGATTGGAACCCGTGAGTGCGTTAAACAAAGTTGTTTTACCGCAGTTAGGGTTACCTGCAAGAGCAATTTTAATTTCCATATATCAGTTATCCTCTCTTAGATTAGCAAAAGCTAACCGTAATGTTATAAAAATACGGGATTTCTCCCGTAGGATTTATAAGTATAAATTACTCAACTTCAATCATTTCAGCATCGGCTTTTCTGAGCGAAAGTTCATAATTTCTTACAGTAATTTCAATTGGATCTCCGAGCGGAGCAACTTTTCTGATGTAAATTTCAACACCCTTTGTGATGCCCATATCCATAATTCTGCGTTTGACAGCGCCCTCACCGTGAAGCTTAACAACCTTTACGGTTTCACCTACTTTTGCCTGTTTTAAAGTTTTCATAACAGTTTCCTCCGTCTTAATTTCAGCATAAAGCCGTATAAAAACACCTCTCGGAACAATTCCGCCGTGTGTTTGTTACATAGAATCAAATCATAATTTTACGAGCCATTTCTTCGCTGATTGCAACTCGTGTTTCCTTTACGTTAACAATAACATTTCCACCGAGTGACGAAATAACGGTAACCTCTCCGCCGGCAACAAAACCGAGATTTTCAAGGTGCTTTTTAACCTCGGGAGAACCTCCGACTTTCTTTATAATATTGGTTTCACCTGTGTTAGCAAACATCAAAGGCATCATAAAATCAATCTCCTTTAAGTTAGCAGATACTAACAATATTTGTTAATCAAAGGTTAGCTCTCGCTAACCGATTATATGGTACTATAAAACTCGAAATATGTCAATAGGCTTGCGAAAAAATTTTATTTTATTTTGAATTTTGGCAAATTGAATATTTCACATCTGTAATTCGGATATTATTTTTGTTGATTTCGGTAAATCGTTTTTTCATAATTATTGAAAGCACAATTAATATTATTGATTTTTTGTTCATATCATGATATGATTAGACAATGTAAAGGAGTGCAGACTATGCAATTAAAAGAATCAGGTGAAATGTACCTTGAAACAATATATGTTCTTTCAAAAAAGAGCAATTATATAAGATCAATTGATGTATGTGAAGAAATGGGATATTCAAAGCCGAGCGTCAGCCGTGCCGTTGGTCTTCTCAAAGAGGGCGGTTATCTTAAAGTCGGCGATGACGGCTCGCTTATTCTCACCGACCTCGGCAGGGAAATTGCAGAAAAAACATATGAAAGACACACCGTTCTTTCAAAGCTCTTTGTTATGCTCGGAGTTAACCCCGAAACTGCCGCCGCAGATGCCTGCAAAATGGAACACATTATCAGCGACGAAACCTTTGCCGCATTGAAAAATCACCTTGAAAATCATATGCAGTAAAAGGCTGAATAATTACCGAATATTACACACAAAAGGCTGACGATTTCTCGTCAGCCTTTTTTTACTCAACTGCTTTCAATAAGGCGATACACTTTTTCCGACCAATCCCATACCTCGGTAAATTCAAAATCACCGATTTTTATAAGCATATTCTCCCAACCTTTTTGAACGCTGAAATTATGTGTCTAACTCATAGTAATAAAGCGTGTTTGTGTCGGTGTCATAAACTCCCAATACAAAATTAAGCTCTTTCAAGCATATTCGTAAGACTGTCATCTTGCTTGTCAATCAGCATTGAATAGCCGTTCTTAATTTCGGGTATGAGCGAATTGCCGTTTTCATCACACACAAATCCGCTGTAATCGCCATATAACAAAGCCTGAACAGTTTCCTCGGACGGCAACGGCGTCCATACATTATTATTTTCAATTTGCGTTAAAGCACTGTCATCCGAAAATTTAATTTTGGCAAAGGTTGCTCCGTCACCGTTAAATCCACCGTGCGTGTCAAACGATTCCGCTACTTCACCGCTTGAAACATTGAGTTTCAGATTATAGGCGACCGTATCTTTATCACCGCACCCAATCAACGAAAACGCAAAAATAACAATAGTACAAATTATTACAACTGCCTTTTTCATAAGAACACCTCGTTCTCTATAAAACTATTGCCCGAACTTTGTCACAACGCTCTTTGAAAAATATCTTTTTATATAAGTTTTTCAAGTTCATTCAAAAGCAGATTTTTCATTTTTAAAAGTTCTTTGTCAGACGGTTTATTACTGTCGCTGTACATTTTCTCCACAGGATACCACCAAACAGGACCTGCACCGTTGTTGCCGTAGTTTTCGATATCGCCTTTTCTTCTCGGAAACAGATGCCAATGCAAATGCGCTTCTCCGTTTCCAAGCAGTTCGTAATTTATCTTTTCTGCACCGAAAGCATTTGAAACCGCCTCTGCAACAACTGACATTTCCTCTAAAAACTTATTGCGTTCGGGAATTTTCAACTGAAACAACTCCGTCTTGCTGTGGTTTTTATAAAGGAACAGCGTGTATCCGTAAAAATGCTGATTGTCACCTATAACAACATAACCTGTGTCAAGTTCTTTCACAAAATACGGATTTGAACCGTTTTTTATCATTTCAATCCTATCACATATAAAACACATATTTTTCTCCTATTTTATATATTTAGGTTTTTGGCATAACTAAAAACCACTTTTACGGAACAATATCAACAGTTGCGGAATAATGCAAAGGCGATTTGCGGAACAATAGAACTGTCTTTTTGCTTTATTCGCATTAAAATTTCATTGTGAGAGAAATTCTGTTCTTTTCGGGATCAACTGAAAGAACCTTTACATTTACAACATCACCGACTTTGAGAACTTCGCTCGGGTGCTTGATGTACTTATCGCAAATCTGCGAAATATGAACAAGTCCGTCCTGATGAACGCCGATATCGACAAATGCGCCGAAGTCGATTACATTTCTGACCGTACCTTTAAGCTCCATTCCCTCTTTCAAATCCTTGATGTCGAGAATATCACTTCTGAGCATTGGTGCAGGCAATTCATCACGGGGATCTCTGCCCGGTTTGGAAAGTTCCTTTACAATATCGTCAAGGGTCGGAAGTCCGATTCCGAGAACATCGGCAAGTGACTTTGTTCCCTTTGCCTTTACTCTCTGCTGTATATCGGAGAAATTGCCTGATTTTATTTCTTTATCAGAATATTCAAGAAGTCCTAAAAGCTCTTTTGCACTCTTGTAGCTTTCGGGGTGAACGCCTGTGTTATCAAGCGGATTTCTGCTTTCGGGAACACGCAAAAATCCTGCACACTGCTCAAACGCTTTAGGCCCGAGTTTCGGAACTTTCTTGAGTTCTGCTCTTGATGAAAACGCACCGTTCTCTTCACGGTAAGCAACAATATTCTTGCACACGGTTGCGTTAAGTCCCGACACTCTCGACAAAAGTGCAGGCGATGCCGTATTAAGGTCTGCACCAACCGAGTTTACGCAGTCCTCTACAACACCGTCAAGTGTTTCACCGAGTTTTTTCTGCGGCATATCGTGCTGATACTGACCGACACCGATTGCCTTAGGCTCAATCTTAACAAGCTCTGCAAGTGGATCCTGAAGTCGTCTTGCAATTGACACGGCACTTCTGAGTGTGAGATCAAGGTCGGGAAGTTCTGTTGCGGCAAGCTTTGATGCCGAATAAACCGACGCACCTGCCTCGCTGACTACCATATAATAAACGGGGTGGTCAGCCTCTTTGATTGTTTCGGCTGTGAACATCTCGGTTTCCTTGCTTGCAGTACCGTTGCCGATTGAAATAATATCAACATGATGCTTTTTGATGAGGCGGAGCAAGGCCTGCTTTGACTCCTGAATCTTTTTGTCTGAATGTGTAGGATAAATTACGGTTGTATCAAGCACCTTGCCTGTGCTGTCAACTTACAGCCTGTGCGATATCCCGGATCAAGTGCAAGCACGGTTTTGCCCTTTACAGGCGGCTGCATAAGCAGCTGCTTGAGGTTTACGGCAAAAACCTTCATAGCATTTTCGGAGGCGGTATCTGTAAGGTCGTTTCTGACCTCACGCTCAATTGAGGGATAAATAAGTCGCTGATAAGCGTCTGTGCAAGCCTCACGGATAATGTCCGAACAAAGCTGATTTTTGTCTGTAATCATTGCTCTGAAAATTGAATTAAGCGGTTTTTCGCTGTCGGTTTCAACGCTGATTTTGAGAAATCCCTCTTTTTCGCCACGATTCACGGCAAGTACTCTGTGACCTGCAATCTTTTTAACAGGCTCTTTGTAGTCATAATAATTTTTGTAAACGCTGTCCTTTTCTTCATCTGTTGCAACAGACACAAGCACACCGTTTGCATTTGTAAGATTTCTTATTCTCTTACGGATTTCCGCATTATCCGACACAAGTTCTGCAATGATATCCATTGCGCCCTGAATTGCATCTTCAACGGAGGTAACTCCCTTTTCTTCGTCAATATAATCAACTGCCGACTTTGACGGATCAAAACCTTTTTCCTGCTTTAAAATATCGTTAGCAAGCGGTTCAAGTCCCTTTTCCTTTGCAATTGACGCCCTTGTCTTTCTCTTTGGACGGTACGGGCGGTAAATATCCTCAAGTTCGCTTAGCGTGGCAGCCTTGTCAAGTGCAAGGTTGATTTCATCGGTAAGCTTTTCCTGTGCGTCAATGAGTGAACGGATTTCATCTCTGCGCTTGTCAAGTCCTCTTAAATATTCAAGCTTTTCGGCAAATTCACGAATCAACTGGTCATCCATTGAACCGTGCATTTCCTTTCTGTATCGTGCAATAAAAGGAATAGTGTTGCCGTCATCAAGCAATGTGATGATATTCTTGGCATACTCCTCTTTAATATTAAACTGCTGTGAAAGAATCTGTGAGTAATCCATTATATCCTCCGTTTTTGTTTTGTAAGGCTTATTATAACATACTTTTAAATAATTTGCACTAAAAAGAAAACGAGCAGTCAAAACGACTGCTCTCATGAATTATTTATGTTTATGCATTTTAAGCACTTTTCTTTTTGCGAATATAGGCAAAATAGAGCGGAAGTCCTACAAAGACCATACCGCCGATTATGTTGCCGATTGTAACGAACAGCAGAGATTCACAGCCCGAAAGATTTGCAAGATTCTGACATTGCTGTGCCGTAATACCGTAAAGCTCCTGAGCTTTTGCAACATATTCGGGATTCATTGCCGCCATAACACCTGTCGGAATATAGAACATATTTGCAACGCAGTGTTCAAATCCGCAGACTACAAATGCGCAAATCGGGAAAAATACACCGAAAATCTTACCTATTGCGTCTGTTGCGCCTGTTGCCATAACGAGGCATACGAGAATGTTGCAAAGTATGCCGCTGATAATTGCCGTTGCAGGATTGATTGTTGTTTTGGCAAGTGCAACCTTGATTGTAAAAGCACCGAGTCCGCCGTTTGAATAATTGAGCTGTCCCGAAAAAAATATCAGCAAATCAATAATCATTGCACCGACAAAGTTTGAAATATAAACAACTACAAGATTTCTTAACATTGAAGCGACTTTAATTTTCTTTTCAAGCGTCGGAATAATCATAAGGCAGTTGCCTGTAAAGAGTTCACTTCCCGTAAACACAACGAGCATAAGTCCTACAGGGAAGATTACGCCTGCAACCACTCTTGCAAGCCCCACATCGGCAACTCCGTGCATTGCAACATCGCTTGCCGCACCGCCGAATGCGATAAATGCGCCTGCCATAAGTCCGAGCAAAATCATTTTCGGCAGAGAAAGCATTGATTTTGTTACACCTGATTTTGACACCAGCGACGCAATTTCAGCCGGTGAATTAAATCTGCTGTCCATTAAAAAACCTTCTTCAATTAGTTTATCAATTGTTGCAAAATTTACTGCCATTCGGCAATAAACCGCAAAATCACAGGATACATATTATCACAAAAGCAAAGTGTTTGTCAATTAATATGCGATTATCTGTAACATTGCACACAAAAGGCTTTACAAATTGTCAAATACAGTTTATAATCATAGTGTAGATATTACACAATCTAAAGATGTGTAATATTCGTAATCAGAGTGAGAATAATCACATACAAAACGGGAGCTGTTACCGGCTGAGAGGAAATTCGATTTCGACCGTAAACCTGATTTGGATAATGCCAACGAAGGGACATATCAAGCTTGAAGTGTACGCACTTGGAGTATGTCTTTTTGGCATACTCCTTTTTTGTTGTGTTTTTTCTCCGAGAGAATTTTATTTTAAGGAGTAGTTTTAATGAAAACGAACAATAAGAAAAATGCACTTGTTATGTGCGAATGTGCAATTATGATTGCACTTGCGGCAGTTTTAAGCTTTGTAAAAATCCTTGAACTTCCCTACGGCGGCAGTGTTACCGCATTCAGCATTGTTCCGATTGTAATTATCTCATATCGCCACGGTGTAAAATGGGGATTGCTTTCGGGATTTGTATTCAGCATTATTCAGCTTATTCAGGGAGCTTCAAACCTTTCATACGCAACTTCATTCTTGGCAGCCGTAACAATCATTCTCTTCGACTATGTAATTGCATTCACGGTTATCGGCCTTGCAGGATTTCTCAGAAACAAGGTCAGCAATCCGTCTGCCGCTGCCGTAACAGGCACGGTAGGAGTTTGTGCTTTGAGATATATCTGTCATGTAATTTCAGGCTGTACCGTATGGGCAGGTGTTTCAATCCCGTCAACCGACGGACTTCTCTATTCACTCAGCTACAACGCTACATATATGATTCCCGAAACAATAATCAATGCGGCGGCTGTATTCTGGCTTTTCGGCTGTCTTAACTTCAGAAGTGAAAAAATCAGCGTTGCAAAGAAAATCGAAAAGAACCTTACAGAAACCGTTTCGGCATCAATTTCAATTCTTTCACTTATGGTTGCCGTAATTGTTGACGCTGTTGCAGTTTTTGCGTCACTTCAGAATCCCGACAGCGGTGTGCTTGATTTTTCACTCATTTCAAACACAAACTTTACTCTTGTAGGCATCGTTTCGGCAATCGGAATTGTGCTTTGTGTAGTTTTTGCAATCATTGCAAAGGTTACTTCAAATTCTGCCAAAAAGGTTAATTAACATTTAATCGGATATTCACGGTAAAACCTCTGTATCAGGGCTGACGGCATTGCTGTCGGCTCTGTTTTTTTATTATGTAAACACAAGCTTGAAACGGGCATATTATGAGAATGAACAGCAATGTTCATAAGTTTGAACAAAAAGGAGAATTAAATTGGATATTAAAGAAATTATTTCTCAGCAGTACGGAATACCGAGTCTGCCAAAGAGAACGAGCGAGGCTATGGCATATGTTCCCTTTCAGCAGTTCGACTCCCCAACCTACAGCCCGTTGCAGGGGCTTGAGTCGGGTACAATGTTCCCCGTTCTCAACAAACCATTCTACGGAAAGAAATGCGGTGAGGGACTTGACTGAAAGAGAAATTCTTTTAAAGAAAATTTCAACCTACGAATTTGCCGCACTTGACCTTCAGATTTATCTTGACACTCATCCGCACGATACGGCAATGATACAAAAAATGAACGGTTTCAAAGAAAAATTGAAACCGCTTGTTGAAGAATATGAAGAAAAATTCGGTCCTTTGAAAAAGAGTATGACAAGCACCAATATGTGGAGCTGGATAAAGGGACCGTGGCCGTGGGAAAACGAGGAGGATTGCTGATGTTTGTCTATGAAAAAAAGTTACAGTACCCCGTCAATATCAAAAAGCCGAACGCAAAGCTTGCCAAGATTATCATAACGCAATACGGCGGTGCGTAAGGCAAAATGTGATACTTTTTATTTTCGTATAACATCCCGATAAAAATCAATAAACGCATTAAGCGCAGGAGATTTCCACTTGTTTTTGTGGATAAGCAACTGCGTCCACACCGAAACATCACAATCGTTGACGGGAAGATGTTTTATCTCTCCCGAATTGTAGTAATCCTCCGTGATGAAATCAGGCAAGAACGAGATCATTTTGCTGTTTTTGATTAGAGAACAAATTTGTAGAGGGTTTCCTATTTCCAAAACAGGGTGAATTTCAAACGATTGTGCGGCAAGTTCATTGTTGAGCAATTTTCTGTAGCTCATATTACTTTCGGTCAGTACAAAATCCTCGGTGCATAATTCTTTTAGCGAAATATTTTCTTTATTCAAAAGTGGATTGTCAACTGATGCAAAGAAGTGAACCTTTTCCTCATGCTCTGCACAAATTATAAATTCCGAATCATAAATGTGGCTGTCAAGCGTAAAAATCAAATCAACCTCATTTTTGCGTAACATATCAAACATCTGCTCTGTACCGCTTTCGACAACGACAAGGTGAATATTAGGAAAATGCTTTCTGAACTCAAGAAAATCATCTTTAAAAAATCGGTTGCAGACAGAACTTGACATTGCAAGGCGAATGTTGCCCTCAATTGTTTCGGCGGTACGCAAATCTTCAAGCATCTTTTCGTGAGATTCAAGAATTTCTCTTGCGTGTTGCAGAACCGTTATGCCGTCGGAAGTCAGGCTGATTCTGTGGTAAAAGCGGTCAAAAAGCACCGTGTTAAGCTCGCTTTCCAACTGTTTTATCTGTGATGAAACGGTTGACTGGGTATAGCCGAGCTTTTCCGCTGCAGCAGAAAATCCCGAATATTCGCACACAGCTACAAAGGTTTTAAGCACATTGGTGTCCATAACTAAATCCTCTTTTATACGAACGATATCTTCGTTATTATAGCACAGTTTTATCAATTTTACAAATGGTATTTTATTTGCTATACTACTCTTTGTATTGCAAAATAAACAAAGGAGCAGTATTTATGACGAAAAAATATTGTGTAGATAAAATAAATTCTGCAGGAGGACTTGTGTTGTGAATCGTGAAAAATTAGGAAGCCGACTCGGCTTTATAATGCTTTCGGCAGGCTGTGCAATCGGTTGCGGAAACGTGTGGAAGTTTCCGTGGATGTGCGGACAATACGGTGGCGGAAGTTTTATGCTTGTGTACATCATCTGTCTTATTGTTTTGGGAATTCCGTGTTTGATAATGGAATTTTCGGTGGGCAGAGCGGCACAGACAAGTCCGATTAAAATGTACCGCAAACTTGAAAAGCCAAAACAAAAATGGGGCGGTTTCGGTTGGGCATGCCTTGTGGGCAACCTTGCAATTATGGCTTTTTATACAGTTGTTTGCGGTTGGATAATTTACTACTTCATAAATTTTCTGACGGGTAACAACCGTGACCTCGGATTTACCACAATGATTGCAAATCCGTTGGTCAATGTTATTTTTATGATGATAACGGTTGTTATCGCCTTTGTTATACTCTCGTTCAACATTCAGGGCGGACTTGAGAGGATAACAAAATATATGATGATTGCTTTGCTTGCACTTATGATTGTGCTTGCAATCCACAGTCTGTTTTTGAGCGGTTCGGGTGAGGGTATGACATTTTACCTCAAACCCGACTTTTCAAAAATCAACGGTGATGTTGTTGTGGGTGCGATGAATCAGGCATTTTTCTCGCTGTCAACAGGTATGGGCGGTATGGCTATTTTCGGAAGTTATATCGGCAAAGACCATTCACTTATGGGCGAGGCAATCAATGTTATCTCTCTTGACACACTCGTAGCTCTGCTTGCAGGCATAATCATCTTCCCTGCCTGCTTTACTTACAACCTTGAAGTTAATTCAGGTCCGAACCTTTTGTTTGACACAATGGCAACCGTGTTCAACAATATGCCCGGCGGAAGAATATGGGGTTCGCTCTTCTTCCTGTTTATGGTGTTTGCGGCAATGTCAACCGTTTTGGGTGTTTGCGAAAATATTCTTGCAATGATTCGTGATTTGACAGGCTGGTCAAGAAGAAAAGGCAGTCTTATTTGCGGAATTGTAGTGTTTGTGCTTGCACTCACAACGGCTCTCGGATTCAGCGTTCTTCATTTTCAGCCGTTTGCAGAGGGTACAACATGGCTTGATTTTTGGGACTTCATTGTTTCCACAAATGTTCTTCCTCTCGGTTCTCTTGTGCTTGCTCTGTTCTGTTGCAACAAGTTCGGCTGGGGTTGGGATAACTTCATTAAAGAAGCCAACATAGGCATCGGTATGAAAGTGCGTTCGTGGATGAAACCGATTTTCAAATATGTAGTTCCTACAGCTATCGCATTTATCTATGTTTACGGACTCGTCACCTTTAAATGGCAATAAATAAAATTTGATACACAAAATAAAATCCGTATGGAGCAATCTTCATACGGATTTTTTCGGTTTAAATATTCATTTCCTTGTATTCTCTGTAGGTTTTGAATCCTACGGAATCGTAAAACTTCATTGCACCCTCGTTGAATTCCCACACATCAAGTTCCAGCCTGTCAAAGCCTCTGTTCTTAGCCTCTTGTTTGCAGAAGCTTATCAGCTTGGTTGCAACACCCATTCTGCGGAACTTTTCATCAACTCCGAATTCGCAAATTTGATAGAATTTCCTTTGCAAACCGTACGGAGATTTTTCCTTGAATATGTATTCAACAGTTGCAAATCCGCAGATTGTATCACCGTTCACGGCAACGATAACATCGGAATTTTCGCCGTCAAAAACTTTGTATACTATGTTTTTCATCTCATCGCAGAAATCATCTCGGAATATATCAGGTCTGCCGTTTGAATGAACCCTGTTGACCTGATAACGAATTTCATTCACACGCTCAAGTTCTGATTTCTGAGCGTACCGTACTGTGAAGTCGGGCATATTGTCACTTCCTTTTGTTGTGGTTTATATAATCGGTTTTTGTGATTTCGAGCTCGATTATTAAAAAAATCATACGGTAATTTCAATTAAGTTTCCTTCAATACCGACAATACAGCTTTCATAATAGCCGTCACCCGTAACTCTCGGTCCGCTCAACACCTCATAACCGTCAGACTTCATTTTTTCAGTGAGTTCATCAACAGCAGTTCTGCTTCCTACGCTAAAAGCAATATGTACATATCCTGTACCTGACAATTTGTCTGTGGTATCATTTAGGCTTGTCTTGTTCATAATTTCAAGCCTTGTATCATCTTCAAAACTTAAAAAATACGAACGGAAATCTGTTCTTTTATTATGATATTTTTCGCTTGGTACTGCATTAAAATATTTAATAAAAAAGTTTTTTGCATTTTCAAGATTTTCCACATACATTGCAATATGTTCAATACGCATTTACTTATTTCTCCTGTTCGTATAATCTGTTTGCTGTTACAAAGTTATTGCGATACACAATTTTAATCAAATCAAAAAATATGTGATTGAACAAAAACATTCATCAAGGCGGGCGTCCAATGAACGCTCCTACTGAATTGTGAAAACAATTACAATGTTACGCTCGGGTATAATATGTTTTTTGACATTACAAACTATCTACACGAGTTGGGTACGGCGGCTCGCCGTGCGGGCGGATGATATCTGCCCCTACGAAATTGTTCTTTTATAGAATTTTGTTTATATCAATTGATTTGCAAGGTAAATCAATATGAATACGGTCGGGAATGTGGAGTTTGTTCTACACAAAACTTTCTTCCCGACCAAAATTTTCAATTTTCCATTTTCAATTTTCAATTAAAACATAAGCTTAAATCATCCAATACCAATACTTGTCCTGATTGTTTTCCGAAAGGTCGGGACTGAACTGGAGTTCGGGGTTTTTAATGCTTACTTTCATACCCTCAGTAATTGAGTTCACGATAAAGGCGTTACCGCCGATTGTTGCACCCTTGCCGATTACGGTTTCACCGCCGAGGATAGTTGTACCCGAATAGATTGTAACATTATCACGGATAGTAGGATGTCTTTTAACTCCTTTAAGCTGCTGACCTTTTCTTGTTGACAACGCACCGAGGGTTACACCTTGATAGATTTTCACATTCTCGCCTATCTCGGTAGTTTCACCGATTACAATACCTGTGCCGTGGTCGATGAAGAAATATTTGCCGATTGTCGCACCGGGGTGAATGTCAATTCCCGTAAGTCCGTGTGCGTACTCCGAAAGCACTCTCGGAATCATCGGGATTTTAAGCTTCCACAATTCATGTGCCACTCTGTAAACCGTGATTGCAAAAAATCCGGGGTAGCAGAGAATGATTTCATCCGTACTGTATGCGGCAGGATCGCCGTTAAAGGCCGCAACAACATCTGTTGCAAGGTAATCACGGATTGACGGAATCTTTGAAAGGAACTCATAAACCAGCTTTTCTGACTTTTCCATAACCTCGTCATATGAAAGGTCGTTGCACTTTTCGCAACCCTTTAAAGCCTTTGCAATCTGCTTTTTAAGGTTATACTGAATAAATTCTATTCTGTCGCCTACAATATAGCCGATGTATTCTTCTCTTACTCTGTTCTTGTCAAAGTAGCCCGGAAACAACAGCTTGCGGATTTCTTCAAGCACCTGAATAAGCACAGATTTGTTGATAATGTTATCCTCCGAAAGTCTGCAAGTTTGTTCATGCTTTGAATAGCTTTCGAGAATTTCATTGACTGTTTTATTTATATTATCATTCATATGAATACTCCTTTTTCAAAATCCTGTTTAATTCACTTACGGGAAGTCCGACAACATTAAAATAGTCGCCGTCAATCTTCTTTACAAGCAGAGAACCTTTGCCCTGTATTCCGTATGCACCTGCCTTGTCAAAAGGCTCGCCCGTTGCAATGTACTCCTCTATTTCCGAATCGGAAAGTTCAAAAAATTTAACAAGCGTTACATTGGAAAATGATTTTGCAACACCGTTTTTGACGGTACAACAACCCGTGATAACCTTGTGCTGTCTGCCCGAAAGCAGTTTTAACATATTCTCGGCATCTTCCCTGTTCTTAGGTTTGCCGAGCATTTTGCCGTCAACAAAAACTCCCGTGTCACAACCGATTACAATATCTTTTTCATAACCGTTTTTTGAAATATGCAATGCCTTTTTGACGGCAAGATATTCAGGACGCTTTTCAAGCGGAACATTGTTCTCAACCGTTTCGTCAATGTCTGCGGGAACAATTTTAAAATCGGTTGTTATAAAACTTAAAAGCTCTTTTCTTCGTGGTGAAGCAGATGCAAGTACAATCATAATCTATCTCCGTAAAATTACTTTTGACTATTGTAACATAAAACCGAAATAAATAAAAGGTGATTATACAAAAAACACAAAATGTACAGCAATAATCAGCTATTCGGATTGACCGCACTCCGTACTTTGTATTGACAATAATTTTGCAAAGTGTTATATTTAAGGACAGCGGTAATCCGCATTAATAAGCACAATTCAACGAAAGGAAATGAAATATATGGCTAACATTAAGCTCCCTGTTCCCGTAACGCTTCTTACAGGTTATCTCGGTGCAGGCAAAACTACTCTTATCAACCATGTCCTCGGCAATCAGGAGGGCTACAAGTGTGCCGTTATCGTAAACGATATCGGTGAAGTAAACATTGACGCAGAGCTTATTCAAAAGGCAGGCGTTGTTACTCAGAAAGATACAAACCTTGTTCCGCTTACAAACGGCTGTATCTGCTGTACTTTGAGCGTTGACCTTATCAACCAGATTACAGACCTTGTAAAGTCAGGCAAGTTTGACTACATTCTCATTGAGGCGAGCGGTATTTGCGAACCACTTCCGATTGCACAGTCAATCTCAGTTCTTGAGGGCGATAAGGAAAACAATATACCAGAGCTTGTCCGTCTTGACAACATTGTTACAGTTGTTGACGCACTCCGTATGGCAACGGAATTCGGCTGCGGTGACGATCTCCTCAAGGAAGATGTTGACGAAGAGGATGTTGAAAGCCTTCTTATCCAGCAGATTGAGTTCTGTTCAACAATCATCCTCAACAAGGTTGACAAGGTAACAGAGGAACAGCTCAAGAGAGTTAAGGCTATGATTAAGACACTTCAGCCAAAGGCACGAATTATTGAATCACAGTTCGGCAAGGTTGAAGTTAAGGATATTCTCGATACAAAGTGCTTTAATTTTGAAGAAACAGCCGCATCCGCAGGTTGGGCTCAGATTTATGATAAGGATGAAGATGACGAGGATACAGACCGTCACGGTCATCATCACCACCATCACCACCATGATGAAGACCATGACGAACACGAGCATCACGACCATGACCATGATGAGGACGGTCTTGACCACTCTCATTGCGACCACGAACACGGCCATTGCTGTCACCACGACCACGATCATGAGGACGGCGAAGAAGAGTACGGCATCGGTTCATTTGTTTACCACCGCATTCGTCCTTTCAATCAGGACAAGCTCCAGCAGTTTGTTGAGAACTGGCCAAAGAGCGTAGTCCGTGCAAAGGGTGTTCTCTGGTTTGATGACAAGAGAGAAGATGTTTATGTATTCGAGCAGGCAGGCGTTCAGATTACTGCTACGGAACAGGGCAAGTGGCTTGCCGCATTCCCAAAGAAACAGCAGAAGCTCTATCTTGCAGAGTATCCCGATATGGCTGAAAAGTGGGACGAAAAATATGGCGACAGAGAAATCAAGCTTGTATTCATCGGTCAGCATATGGACAGGCACGCAATTGTTGACGCGCTTGACGAGTGTCTTTCAGACTGATAAAATCTTATAAAATTAAGGGCAGCGAAATTCCGCTGCCCTTGTTTTTTGGTTGGATATACAAAA
>ERZ779656.817-NODE-817-length-19516-cov-3.209445_pt1 | contig 19516 bp, 29 predicted proteins | sample MGYA00511102_ERZ779656 | MGnify/ENA primary metagenome ERZ779656 (study PRJEB29588, sample SAMEA2143980) | human gut metagenome | biome: human gut; feature: human-associated habitat; material: faeces | place: Denmark | collected 2008/2010 ... | reverse complement strand
GGCCAGCGGCGCGGGCGCCGCTCACAATAGCCTGCTGACGGGCGATCAGTTCCTGAATGGTCATGGTTGTTTTGCCTCCTCAATGATAAAGATTTTTGTTGATCTGGATCTGCTTTTCATAAACAGAAAGGTCCTTGGCCGTCGCCTGCTCCGGGTCGTCGGCTCTGCCCACGCCCACGGTGGCGTCCGCCGGCACGGAAACAATGGACACCTCCAGCGGCGTCCATTTGCGGGCGATCTGGCAGGGGCCTGTAAAACGTCCGTCCGCGGAGGTCTTACCGGCCACCACTTCCTCCCAGCTGTCCACTCTGTAACGCGCGGACGTGGTTTTCAGGGTGCCGGATTTGACTTTGCCGAAAATCTTTTCGGCGTCGTCGTCCGTGTCGAACTCCACTTCGGCCATGCCGCGGTGGTTCTCCACCCATGCGCGGATCACTTTTCCCACCACCTTGTCGGTGTCGTGGTTGAAAAGCAAAACGCCCACGTCGTTCAGGCGGGAGAGATCCAGCGCGTTCTCCGCGTGATCCAGGATTTCCATACCAAACCAACGGCGGTATGGCTCCTCGCTGGAAAAGCTGATCGTGCGCCTGCGGCTGTCCTCCTGGCCCTCTGCGCGGCTGTTGGCCTCAATGTGGCCCATGCTTCGCTGCCCGCTGTTTCTGTCCCTCTTGGGGTCATTTGCCTGCGGTGTTCTGCTGTGCTGCTGTCGTTCCATTTCCAAAAATTACACCTCCTAACTCGACGCCGACGGATCGGCCATATTCCAGGACCTCGGCCATTTCATTGACGGCCTCTTTCCAGTCCTTGCCCTGTTCCGCGCAAACGTCCTGAAACGTCTTTTGCCCGGATTGCAGGGCGGTTTTTCCGGCGGTGCTTTCCTTTGCCGGGTCGATCCACTTCTTGGGGGCTTTCGTCCAGGTGTGGGAAAGGTATTCCGCCTTTTTATCCCAAAAGCCGGGCATATCAACCAGCCCGGAGAGATAACAGGAGATAACAAAGGTTTCGTACACCTCCGACATGAAATCTGTTAGCAGTTCCACGTCCTCGGTGTATGTGTTTTCGTCCTCAATGGCATTTTGCCGTGCGGAGGAATAGGTGGCCCCGCTCATGTCGCGGCTGACGGCCTCATAACTCAAGCCCTGGCCTGCGGCAATTAGCCCCTGTTGGGTTTTCAGGAACCCAGCTGCGTCGCTGCCGGAACCTTTCGGATCCACCACCTGGATTTCGTCACCGGCGCCCAGGCTCTGGATCATGCCGGGGGCCAGTTTCTTGCCCTCATAGTCCATTCCGCCGTCCGGCGTTCTGGTGCCGCCGCGGCCAAAACCGCCCGCCGGGATTGCCCGCTTGATGAACACAGCCAGGCAGGCCGCGATCCGCTCCTTGACGGAAACGGCGGTTATAAACTCGTTCGTGTCGCGCACTCTGGTGATCGTGGGGGCCATGTCGGACATTTCGCGCAGCTGGCTGGGCCGCTTCTTGGATTTGTAAAAATATACGTCCTTGGCCTCGACGTAAACGGGGTCGTTCAGGCTCCAGCCCTCAATGTCGTATTGATTGATCCAGTAGCCCACCGGCCTGCGCCATTGGTTGTATTCAATTCCGCCCACGACGCGGTTTCCCTGGTGCTTCGGCTTGCTGGCGGTCACGTCCAGTTCGTCCACCTCAATGGCCTGCAGCTGGAACGGGACCAGCCCCTGCTTGGTGTAGCGGTAAAGGAACAGCAGGCCGCCGTCCACCTTTTTGCGGTCTACCGCCATACGCAGCATTTGGTTGAAACTCTGTTCGCCGGTAACGTCGCAGTTCCTGGCCTTGCACCATTGGCGCCATGCCTTTTCCAGCTTTTCGTCCAGTTCGTCGTTGCCGGTTTTCGCCTGGAGGGTGTAGCCCTTGCCCACCACGTTGCGCTTGTATGCGTGGAGGATAGACTGGGCAATATCACTGTTGCGCTCCAGGTCACGGGCGCGGGCGCGTACCACGTCACGGCTAAAACGGTCCGTGACCTCCGCGCTTTCGTTGTGTACCCGCCACCCGGCATTTAGGCGCCCATACCCTGCGGCGTCATATCCGCGCAGGATCTCCAGCTGCTGCCGCCACGCCTCGCGCTCACAGGCGCGGCGTGGGGAAATGGCGGCCATGATTTTGTCAAAGGCTCCCATGGTTACCTCCCGTCAAAGAACGCCACAAAGGTGCGATCCAGCAGGCAGTTGTCCGTCCCGCTGTCGATCTGCGCCTCCAGGTCGTCACGAATGGCTTTCAGCTGGGCCAGGTCCGCCCGCCTCAGGCATCGGCTGCCGATCTTGTATGACTGGCCGCCGGCCAGAACGGCGGAAATGGCGCTGTTTACCTGCTCCAGCATTTCAGCCGCTTTTGTGTTTGTACTCATTTGGTGGCCTCCTGTCAGATCCATGTGTCATTTTGATTGATCCAGTTTTCTTCCTGGGTTTGTCGCGGTTCCTGCTTGGTCGGCTTCCGCGGCTCCGGCGCCGCCGCCTGCCCCTCCACGCTTTTCAGGTACAGGGACCGGACGCCCATAACGTCCGCCGCCGCGGCTGCGTACACCTCACAGTCCAGGTAATGGTTGTCAGCGTGGGAGGATTTCAGCACCCATTTTTGAACCTCTTTTCCGCCGGATCGCTCGGTTACCTTGTGTTCCGCCGTTACCTGTTCGGCGTATTCCATGTCGCAGTCCTTGTAAACCTGCCAGGAACCTGTCCCGTTCGGCTTCCGCATACGGGCCGCGATCTGGTCTTTATACTTGCCGCCGTCCACCAGAACCAGGGTCATGCCGTTGGCCTTGCTGCCTGCCTTATTGACCACGGAAAGGCGGTAATGGGACAGCATGGTGCTGGTGCCCTTGCATGGCAGCACCCAGTCTGAATTGATGGCGCAGAACTCGTAAACTTCGTCTGTCTGGTCGCCGCTGTCCATCAGGGCCAGGTTGACCATGGCCGTGTCGCCGTTCGGCAGGGAAAACTCCACATTCATGGCCTTTTCCACCTCTGCCATGGAAAGCGCCTGCCCGTGGGCCACGTTCTGGCTGGTCATGTAGTCGCCCCATGCGCGGATCGTCCAGTACAGGCAATTTTCCTGTACGTCGATCCCGCCGGTAATTAGCTTCGTCCATGGCGGCAGCGTCCACTCTGGCGTTTCCGTCTGCCGCTCCATGACCAACTCCGCGTTGGTTTTCAGCTTCGTGTCCTCCCATGGCTCCGCCAGCCAGCTGTTGGTGAAGTTGTGCAGCAGTTCCGGGTCGTCTTTGCTCCGCATGAACTCCCGCGCAATATCGGAAAAACGGGTGAACGGGGAATACAGGGTGTTCAGCCAAAAGGCCACGCTTTTGGGGTTCTTCGTCCGTTGCTTCACAGCCTGCCAGCGGCCAGCCCGTAGCATTTTCCCCTTGTCCTGATCCGTAATCACGGCCCCGCAGGCTTGGCACACATACACGGCCATTTCCGCCCGGTCGGTGTTTTCCGGTACGTCGTCCTTGCTGGGCCATTTCAGGCAGCCGAATTTCAGTTCTATATACTGCCCACAATGCGGGCACGGGACAAAGTAATGCTTTTCAGCCTCCGCCGCCTCTTTGGCTTTCCAGATATGGCCCGTTTTCAGGGTGGGGGTGGAGGCCATAAAGATTTTGCGGTTGAAAAAGGTTTTTGTACGCTCTCGCGCCAGGGAAACGGGGTCGGCCTCTTTCTTGGACGCGCCCGGAAACTTGTCCACTTCGTCCAGAAACAGGTAACGTATATTCGTACTGGCCAGATCCGCCGGGCTGTTTGCGCCCGTCAGGTACACGGTCATGTCGGAAAACTTTAGCGCCAGTTTCTTGCTGTCGTTCTTCCGCCACTTGTCAGCCAGAACCTTGCAGCTTTTCACCATTGGCTCCAGCTTGCTTTCCGTGGTGCGCTCCGCCAGGTCGTCCGACGGGTAAACCACCATAGCCGGGGCCGGGTCCTGCGCGATCAGGCTTCCCAGCATATTCTCCATGGCAGACGTGCCGCCCACCTGGGTGGGCTTCACGAACACGATTTCCTCCACCATGTCGTCGGAAAAGGCGTCCATGATCTCCACCAGGTACGGGGTCACGCTGTTGCTCCATGGGCCTGGGATCGCGTTTCCGTCCGGCAATACGCGGTATTTAGCCGCCCACTCCGAAACCGTCAGGCGTTCCACAGGGCGCAGCACTTGAATGGCGTTATAGATCCACGGCGGCACGGTATAGGGTTCCTGCTTGTACTTCCTCATGGCGCCGCGTCCTCCCGCTCCTCCATGATCGCACCATCAGAGAACGCGGCCAGCAGGCTTTCCAACTCTTTCCGCATGGCCTTTTCCATGGCGCGGATCGCCACCGCGTCAGCATAGCCGGACATGGTTCCCGCCATGCGCGGGGGTATATTCATGGCGAATTTCTTAAAGCTGGCCATGAACTCGGTTAGTTCCTCGGTGGCGTGATCTGCCGCCAGGTAACGCCCCTCTGCAATCGCCGTTTTCAGGCGGTGCAGCTGGCCTTGGCTTTCTTTCAGTTCAACCTCCGCCTCCAGCTTTTTCAGCGTCAACTCCGCCGCCCGGCTGTTTTCGCCGGTTTCCTGGGCTTTCGCCTCGACGTATGCCACATAACGCTGGACCGTGGCGCAGGTTCTATATTTGCGGGCACCGCCGCCGGGCGGGATCTCTGTTTCCAGGACGCCCTCCTGGGTCAGCTGCTGCACACGGCGGACCGTTTTCCCCAGCAGCTGGGAGATCACCGTGGTGCTGGACCACTCCGGCACCGTGCCGGACAGCACCACCGTCTTTTCACTCTTTGCCCGCTTTCCGGTGCCGCCGGTCTGCTTCTTTTCCGCCACCGGCGCCACCTCCTTTTTGCTCCGGCAGGGTGCCCCGCCGGTTTCGCTTTTCCGGTTTTGGTCGATTTCGTTTTTTTCGCCGCTCCTTTTTCGGCTTATACCCCCGTAGGGGGGTATAACTTTTCCGGCATTTCAAAAAACCGTAACGTAACAGCCGGATTTTTTTCTGTTTTCACAGGGTAAAACGTCGGGCTTTCCTTGCCCCGCACGGCTTTTCCTGCTGGGGAGTACCTACACAGGGGGGTGCGGGGTCCTTAACGGGTGCCCTGGGTGCCCCTCGGCAAAGGCACCCAGGGCGGGAGGGTTAGGCCGGGCCGCCGCGTATGCACACGCCGCAGCGGCGCAGGGTGAAAGGAGGAAAGCCCCCGCGGTACACTCCCCGGCCATGGTGTGGAAAGCAAAGAACCAATGGCCTTTCGGCTGGTGGTTCTCGGTATTCGTTTCAGGGCTTCACCCCTGCGCTGCTTTCCATGCTATCAGTATAGCACGGTCAATAGTCCAAAAGCGTCCAAACTTTTCAGGGGCGATTATTCCGCCCGTGCGGCCCTGCCCGCTGCTGCTTCCTGGCCATGTATTCCTCCAGCAGTTTCCGGTTGCGCTTGTTCTCCAGGATTTTATCCAGGGCGGCGTTGTAGTAGTTGAACACATTGGACCGGCTCATGTAAAGGGCCTCCGCGATCTTATCCCAGCCCCGGCAATCTATGTGTCGCATTTCCACCACGGTGCGCTCGGTGGAGTTGGCCGGTAATACGTCGATCAAGTCCATAACGTTCAGGACGGCCTTGGCCATTTCCTCCCGCTGCTCCTCGATCCTGTCCTCCACTTCGGAGATCCGAAAGACAACGGACACGGATCCGTCCGTCTTTGTCGGCTTGGTCGGCGGCGTCAGCCTGAACGCGGACCCCGTACTGGGTGCCCGCAGTTCGCTGGAAAGGACGCGGTGGCGCTCCTCCAGGATCCGCTTTTTCCCCACAGCCGTGTGGTACTGCTGCAGGTATTCCTTGACAGCCTCACGGCCCAGGGTTTCGTCCGTTGTCTTTTTGCTCATTCTCACACCTCGGTAATGTCGTACCCAAAACGGTCCTTTAGCATTTTCTTTTTCATGGCATACTTGGCCGTTCTGGTGGCCTTGCTCTTTACGTCCTCCACGACGAACTCCCAGGGCACCCCGCTTTGTTCTGCGTAGTATGGCGCATGACTTCCGTATAGCTGCCTGTTTGGCGGCTGGTAGTATGTAAAATCCGCCTTGTAGCGGATAGCCCGCACCCGCTTTCCCTCCGTGTCGGTAAACGCTTCCTGCAGGGTGAAATCCACCTGGAGGCGCAGATCGCGGATCTGCCCCCTTGCCTGGCGGGCAGCCAGAACGTCGAACCTGCGGGCTTCTTTCTGGCTGTCGAAATGCAGGACGGCCCCGGAGGCTGTCACCCGCTCGGTGGGGGTGTTGTGGTATTTCGTACCCTTTGCCGGATCCTGCGGCGGCGCGGCGGGAGGTGCTGGCCCCCGCCGCTGTTGCTGCTCCATGTACTTTTTCATGGCCTGCGCCTGGTATTTCGGCGGCAGGTCGGAAACGTTTATGGCCATGTTATTTCTTGGCCTCCTTATGCGGGCAAACAATTTTTTCCTCCGCCGTTCTGCAAAAGAACGGGAGTTCTTTTAACATTTCATTCAGCGCATAGCGCAGATTAAAGCGGGCGCAGGACACAGCGCCATATTTCCAGAGTGGGCAGTCCGTACATTGTGGGCTTGCCGGTGGCTTTTCTGCTTTCACTTCTCCGCTCCGTTCTTAATCATGCGTTCCCGCTTTTCATTTAGGGCTGCCAGGGTCATTTTGACGACGCTTTTTCGCCATGTATTGATCTGGCTTTGATCCTCCGATGCAGTAATATCCCGCAATAGACTGCGCTGGACGTTTATAGCGCTTTCCAGGACTACCGGGACATATTTTGCGGCCCGTTCCTTTCTCCGGCGCTCTCTGGCCGTTCTAAACGCCGCACCGATTAGGGCCGCCGCCAGTATGAACCCGCCCATAGCCCGGTTTGTCAGGCCGATTTCTATTCGTAGCACCGCCAGCGCGAACTCTGCCAGTCCCCAACAGACTACCAATAGCGCCATTTCAGCGCATATAATCAGTGCGTTTTTGAAATATTCTTTCACGCTTATACCTCCTACGCGTCCGGGATCTCCACATACTGCCACGACATGGGCGGACGGTCCAGGCCGAACTCTGCCAGAGGGCTGGGCGCGTCGAACTTCTCCGGTGACTGGACGATCCAGCCGGAAAGCCGCCTGCCTTTTGCGTATTTCAGCAGATCCTCACGCGGAACGCATGACATTTCTTCCAGGTCTTGCATGGTTCTGTATGATACTTCCCCAGGGCAAAGGAATTGACCTTGCACCGCTCCGGTGCCGCTGACGTACACCAGAACGGTCACGGGCCATTCAAGCCTTTCATTTTGCGGGTGTGTCTTTCGGATTTCCAACGTTTTTTCGCCGTTCAGGATCTTCTCCCACCACTCCGGTTTCATGCTCATAAGCACAGCCAGCATATTAACCTCCGTCCTTGCCGGGCAGCGGAATGATCCGGCATTTGTCCGTTGCGAACTCCGCCACATGATGGAGCGCCATGCAGGCCAGCACAATGTCCGCCATAATTGCGTCCGCGTCCTCTTTCCCGCGCCCGTCCTTGTTCTGTTTCAGAAATCCAGCGGCCAGCACGTTCCCCAGTTCCTCCAGGTTCTTGGCTGCTTCCTGCCAGCGTTCTTTCGGCACGGTGTAACCGATCTCCACTTTCTCGGTGTTTTCCACGGCTCACACCTCCCAGGGGAAAGCAGAGGCAGGGAGATCCGGGAAATACTTCCGCAGATTGTCCTTGAAGAACACAGGGATCTCGTTCTCCTCGCAAAATGCCACGATGTTGTCCACCCACTCGCGGGCGGGCGTCACCTTGTCCGGTCGGTTGCCGGTTTCGGCGCCCAGGATCACCCACTCCGGTAAACCCTCCGCCGCGGCCATTTCCACCGGCCCCAGCAGCGGCTCCATGCTCCAAAAGCTGTTGATGTTCACACCCTGCATGACGTACATTCCCACCGCGTCCATGTTCGCCACGGTGCTGCCATACCAGAAATTGCTTTCGTGGGGCAGGAGGGCCAGGTGGTCCAACTCCAGATACCTGGCCGGGTTCTTTGTCAGGAACAAATAGCGGTGCTGTGGTGCCTTGCGGCAGGCGTCCAGCACCTCCACGATCCAGGAGGTGGGCACCCAGCGCCCAAACAGATCCGCCATGCTGCAAACAAACACGGTCTGCGGTTCCTTTGTGTTCTGCGGCTGGCCCAGGCGGTAGCGGTGCAGGGTAGGCTCGAAACCATACGGGTATGGCGTCGCCTTGATCTTCTCCGGCAGCACATGGAGGCCGCCAGCCAGCGGGGCCGGATCCTCCAGCCCTGCGTTGAAGCGTGTTGCCGTTCGCCTGGCGTAGCAGTACGGGCAGCCATGGCGGCAGCCGGTTACGGGGTTCCAGGACATTGTGGCCCAGTCAATTTTCGTCTTGTTCATTCTTCGTCGCTCCTTTCGCTTTTCCACTCGTTCACTATGCACTCGTTACAGTCAAAACTCTGGCAGTACACGCAAATGTCCATACCGTCGGCCATGGCCGCGCGGACGATTGCCGGGAAATCCGGCAGGTTCACCTTGCGGCGCGGTTTCAGTTCCGCCAGAACGTCGCCCAGGTATTCCGACGCCTGCCAGTCGCCATAGATACGCGCCGGGGCTTCCTGTTCCTTGGTTTCCGGGTTCATAGTCCAGAGGGCAACACACCCGCCGTCCGGATCATGTTCCCACCGCGCCGGCGTCTGGCTGGTTACCTCTCCGCCGTGGCCTATGGTTGTATGCCCCATGGTTGCCGTTCCCTTGGCTATGCAAATAATACTCATGCTTTACCGCCCTTTCCATTACACGGCCACCAGCCGCTCCAGCTGTGCCATTGTCGTGATTGTTGTTCCGCACCATTCCGGCAGGTTTGCCCGAACCAGGGCTGTGGCAAACGGTGGCGGTACTGCGTTCCCGCACCTTGCCACTTGCTTGGTTTTCCCGTACTCCTTGCCGGTGTAATCTTTGTCGATTTTATAATCATCAGGAAAGCCGTTCGCCCTGTACAATTCCCGCGGCGTCAGCATACGCAGCCCTATATCAGCCATGAAATACCAGGCGCCGCCGATCAAAAACAGGATCACCTCGTTGTCCTCCAGCGTGTAGCCGCAATACTCATTCAGGGCGGCACGGATTTTTGGCCAGTTTCGGAGATCGGCGCCCGGTGTCGCTTTTACCACTTCGGTGGTAATCACCCCATGATGGCCTCCGCCAGCGGTTATTGTTTGCACCGGCTCCGTTGCAGGCCCGCCCAGGTTTGTACCTTTCAGCTTGACCATGCTGGCCATGGTGATAGCTTCACGATCCCGCGTCGTGACCGTGTGAAGCGGTGCGCCCGCGCTCTGGTTGTGGTCGCCGCTGTAATACTTTGTCAGCGTAGCCGCCGCCAGGCCGTAGCGGTTGGAGGCGTCAATGGTCATAACCGGTTCTTTGACGCTTTGGCCTCTCACTCGCTCCGATTGCTCCGTGTGGTACTGGATCATGGTCGGACACGCCACGCACTCCTCCGCTTTTGACACCTGGGTGTGCGTCGGCTCCATTACGCTGCGCCCGCGGTCCCCGCCGCCGGTCTGCCCGATTGCGGCCAGGGTTGGCGTAATCAGCATTTGATTTCCTGCGGTTGTCACGGTATGCACTGGGGCGCCCGCGGCTGCCCCCACGCTGTTGGTGGTATTCGTTACCGTCAGCGGCGCCATGACAGGGGAGGCCACGCCGTACCCGTGTTTTGCTGTCACAGTTTGAAGCGGCCCGCTCATTTCTTGCCCGCGGAAATCCCCAGCATGGTTGACAATCACCAGAAACGGATCCGCCGATTTTATCACGAACTTGTCCACGCCTCTGGCCACACGCCGCATAGTATTGGGACGGAGGGGGCGCTGCGCCGAAAGCCCATATTTTTCCTTGATCTCTGCGCGGCTGTCAAAAATGGACGGGCACGGCAGGCTCCAGTCTATGATTTCCGCCGCGCTGCGCCATGGTTTTTTCTTTCCGCTCTTTACCTCCGGGCTGTCTGCCGGTGCGTGTGTTGGTTTCGGCCATACAATAGGCCGCCCGTCATGCCTGGCAATCAGGAAAAACCGCTTTCGCGTTGTGGGCGCTCCATAATCCGCGGCCACAAGTTCGCGCCACTCGACGGCATATCCCAGGTTTTTAAGCTGCTCCAGCCATTTGTGGAAAGTTTGGCCCACCAGTTTTTTGACAGGCTTTCCTTTTCGCACAGGCCCCCACGTTTGGAACTCCTCCACGTTCTCCAGAATAATCACGCGCGGGCGGACCGTTCCGGCCCAGCGTAGGACGATCCATGCAAGCCCGCGTATATTTTTGTCAACAGGTTTCCCACCCTTAGCCTTGCTGAAATGCTTGCAATCCGGGGAGAACCAGGCCAGGCCCACGGGGCGCCCTTGGCAGACTTCCACCGGGTCCACGTCCCACACGCTGGCTTGAAAATGGCGCGTGTGCGGGTGGTTCGTCTTGTGCATTAAAATGGCGTCAGGATCGTGGTTCACCGCTATGTCCACCACGCGGCCCGTGGCTAATTCGATCCCGGTTGACGCGCCACCGCCGCCGGCGAAATTATCCACTATGATTTCGTCCAGGAAATTGATCTGCGCCCCACTCATGTTTCCGGCCCTCCAAACGCCGCCAGGTCGAAACAGGTCTGTTTCCCAACGTACTGGCACCACGCCCATTCCAGCATGGCACCGCGGCTGTCCTGGTAGTCCTGCATGAACAGAACCACGTCCGCCGCCTCCATCATGGCGAAACACAGGCGCATATAATCCACGGGGCGCAGCCCCTCCGGCGCCGTGGCGGGGTTCAGGACGATATGGCCCGCCGCCGCCAGCTTCTTTTCCACCTCTCGGAACTTGGCTTTATAGCGCCTGTCCCCGGTGATCTTGCCTGATATGTAGATTTTCACAGAAAACCCTCCTATTCGTTGAAAATCTCGAAATACTCCTGGTATGGGTAACCGCTGATCTCATGCCACCCGCTCCGGCAGGTGGATCCGTCGTCGAACTTATACAGCACGGCGCCCTTTCTCGCTTTCGGGTCCTTTCTCCAGCTGGACGCAGGCACGGCGGTGTATGTGATTTCCGGCTTGTCCATGTTCTGCGTTTTGCTGTACCGCTTCCCGCGCTTGCCGATCTCTCTGTACCTCTCCATGGTGGAACGGCTTTCTTTCATCAGGTAGGCGGCCAGCTTGTAGTGGTTGCCGCGCCTGTCCATAGGCTTGAAGCTGATACCACCGCCGCCTCTTGGGACATTCTCCCACGCCTCCGTGATGATCTCCGGATCCATGCGGGAAATGATAACGTGAATGTGCGGGTTGGTCATGCGCTTGGTTTCTATGACCACCACGGCCTTGAACGTGATCCCGTGCTTTTTGCAGAGTTTCCGCAGGTTCCGCAGAAAGGCGGCCTTGTTCTCCAGGATCTCCTCGAAAGAACTGTCCTTGACGTAGTAGTGTAGAACGGCGTGGAGATCCCTATGGCCGAAATTGGCGTTTATATCCCAGCGCAGGTGTTCCTCTGCCACCCGCTCGTTGATCCGCTCCTGCTTCTCGGTGGTGTGTCCGGTATTTGGGCCGCGCTTCACTCCTTTGGTGTGAACCCGGAAAGATTGCATTTTCTTGTGTTCGACACACGGACCAGCTTTCACCACCCTATGAACGTAGGCCATGGGTGCCTCCTTTTCTGCTGCTGGTCGCTTTACTAATCACTCTTACCGGCGCTATACGGGGCCGTGGCCCCGTCGCTTTTTCCGGCTTGTATTCCGTCCGGGAACCTGATATAATATAGGTATATCGGACGGTTTTCCGTCGTCTATATTGCCACCTGCGCCGTGTTGACAGCACCGGGCGCAGGTGGCTTTTCTTTTTATGCCAGGTAATCCTTGGCCATTTCCAGCAATTCCGCCGCGTGTTCCTGGTCGATGATTTTGACCTTGCCGGGCTTCTTCGGATCTGCGTCGATGGCCCAGCACGTTTTCTTTGCCAGTATTTCCCGCTTGTTCAGTTCCTTGTCCAGCCTGCTTTTGTAATAGTCCCGGTCTTTCCCCCAGGCTACAAACTCCAGAAACTCCTCTGCGGTCATATTTACAGTTACTTCCACGGTGCCCTCCTTACGGCGTGGCCGCTGCTATTCTGTCAGCTGCCATTTGTGCATAGTCGGGGTTGATCTCGCAGCCTATGAAATCGCGCCGCAGGCGCTTGGCCACCACTCCGGTGGTGCCGCTCCCGGCGAACGGATCCAGGACCGTGCCGCCCAATGGGCTGCCTGCTAAAATACAGGGTTCAATCAGTTTTTCAGGAAACACGGCAAAATGGGCGCCGCGAAAGCCGTTTGTGCTTACGGTCCACACGTCCCGCTTGTTCCTGCGGCCCGTCTGGTTTTCTCGGTTCCCGTGGCTCTCGCGCTCCACCTGGGCGCTGTTGTCGTGTGCCCGCCCGCCGGTGTAGGCACCGCCGCCGCGGAACGTCCTGGCGTTTCCCTTGGTTGATATAACGGGTTCGCTGATTGCCGCCGCGTCAAAATAATAGCGTTCCGATTTGGAAAGCAGGAAAATATATTCGTGGCTCTTGGTGCAGCGATCCCGGACGCTCTCCGGCATACAGTTGGATTTGTTCCATATAATATCCTGGCGCAAATACCACCCGTCTGCCCGGAGGGCAAAAGCCAGCTGCCAGGGAACGCCAATCAGGTCTTTGTATTTGTAGCCCCGCGGCGTATGCTTTGCCGTGTGACCGCAGGAATTACGGGTGTTCGTCGGCGGCTGGCTTCCTGATCTGGTGGCGTAACTGTCGCCCATGTTCACCCACAGGGTTCCGTCTGCCCGCAGAACCCGCCGGACCTCACGGAAAACGGAAACCAGCGATTGCAGGTATTCCTCCACGCTGGCCTCGTTTCCGATTTGACCCGCCGCGCCATAATCTCGCAAATTATAGTAGGGCGGGGAGGTGACGCAGGTATGGACGCTTTCGGGCGGTAAATGCCGCAGTTGCTCCAGCGCGTCGCCTGTCAGGATTATTTCAGCCATTGGCGGGCGCCTCCAATTTCGCCGCCAGGGCCTCAATGGTGGCCGCCGCTTCCTCCAGTTCCGTGGCCAGGAGGTTCCGGCCAAAACGGTCCCGCTGGTGCATGGCCTCCAGGCGGAGGTCTGCGGCCTGCCGCTTATATGGGTTCGTGCTGTCGGTCTTAACCGGGCCGCTGCCGGTGTATGCCCGTTTCAGCCACCAGGTAGGGCTATTCCGTTCAGCTTGGTGGGCGCAGTTTTCAGCGTCGCAGTTCTCCGCGTCGCATCTGTCACAAAATACCCGGTGGAAATCGTCGTCCCACGGGCCGGACAGGATAGGGAGGGCGCCCAGGAAGTCCCCCAGGGCCTCCGGGGAGGCCGTGATCCTTTCAAAGTTATTCACCGCCCGGCCTCCTCTTTGTGGAGGTCCACACCCTCCAGGGCGTTCCACACGGCCCGCTCCCATTCCTTTGCCCAGCCAGAACAGGCTTTCCGTACTGCGTTAATCACCACAGCCTCGCCGTCGGCCTCCCACAGCAGGCGATCCTTGTCGATCACGTCCGCGCCGATATGTTCCGCCGGATCCCGCTCGATCATGTCCACCAGGTACAGGGGAACGCCCCAGCAGGCACCGCCGCCGGGTGGCTGGTAAATCTGGAACCCCTGCATAATCACCGGCACCATGGTGACCTCCTCGCCGCGGTCACCGCCGCGCCAGTGGTCCATATCGTCCGCCGCCGTTTCTCTTAAAACCAGCTGCGGCTCCGTGTCCTTAATGATCGACGTGGGCATATCTCGCTCCGGGATCATGCCCATGTGTTCCACGATGGTGGCCAACACCTTGCGCGGCAGCAGGGCGCGGTTGGCCATAGCAAACCAGTGATCCGTGTAAATGGCCACGTCGTTGCCGGTGTTCAGGACGGTGTACCCGCCCGCTTTGTAGGCTCTTTTGATGGCGCGGATCAGCCCGCCCTCGTTAATCAGCATTTGAAACCCTCCTTTTATATAAGGTGCGGCATAGGCACCGGCCTTTCCTCCTTGTCGGCCCTCCACACCTCTGCGTCCCGTATTTCTGTCCAGTCACAGCCCCAAACCTCCGCCGCGTTCAGCAGGGCGGCAAAATTGGAACCGTGCGGCACCACGACGGTGCCATATTTCCGGCTTACCACTCTGGCGCAGCCGCTGGCCTGCCAGCGTTCCCGCCGTGCCCGCTCCGTCACAGACGTTTCATACTTGCGGGCGGCCTCGCGGGTTACACCCCGCCCCAGGCGTTCACCGTACATTCCCATGTTTCCATGGCCTCCTTGACTGCCTTGGAGTAGTCGGTGGAGGTGATCCCGCTGTCCCATGCGCTTCTCGCGCCGCCCTCGCCCATGTTGTAGGCCATGGCGGCCTTTTCGACGCTGCCATACTTGGCCAGATACAGGCCCAGCTTGTAGCAGCCGCCCGCGATATTCCCGGAGGCGGTGGTTGGATCCAGCCCCGTGGCCGCCTGGATCTCCGCATGGTAGGAACCGCCGGGGCCTGGGTTTAACTGCATGATCCCCCCCTCACCAGAGGCGCCCACGGCGTCCATGTCGAAATTGCTTTCCGTCTGTGCCACCGCCAGGGCCAGAGGATAGGGGCAGCCGTATTCCTCGCAGTACGTCCTCATGTAGTCCTGCCATTCGTAGGGCATTGGAACCGCCAGGGAGAAATAGCCCTGCGCCAGCAGCGCCTCCTCGATCTTTTCCGCTTCCTGCGGATCCTCCATGTATTCCTCCTCCGCCGCCGCGGTGAACAGCAATTCCGTGGGCAGGATTGCCGTCGGGGCCGCCGACGCTTCCGGCGCGGCAGGTTCCGCCGCCGGTTCCTCGCTGTACGCCTTGGCCACCATGACCACGCAGACGGCAACGAACAGCGCCAGGGCGATAAAGGCCAGAACCTTATTGCGCCGGCGGGCTTTGCGCTCCCGCTCCGCCGCGCGGGCGGTTCTGCGCTCCTTGGCCGCCTTGACTTCCGCCGCGGCCTGTTTCAACTCACGGGCGGACACCGCCGCCCGGTAAACGGCCAGATCGTCCTCCACGGCAGAGATCCGCACCCCCTGGGTGGTCTGCTCGGTGGTGATGGCCGCCACGTCCTGCTCCAGCTTGTCCACGCGCCGCTCCATGCGGCGGGCATATTTTTCGCCTTTCTGGCTCATTTCTTCGTTACCTCCTTTTTTGGGTGGCCCGCCCGGTCACCTCATAGGTGATACCGAACCGGCGGCGTCCGCACTCCGAACAGGTGATTTTCTCACACCTCTGCGCGACGGGTTTTACAGTCTTACCCCTGGCCGCCAGATCGACGGCGCAGGGCTTACATAACAGCTTTGTCATTCGTCCGTGCCCCTTTCGTCAATATGGGCGGCGCACATATCAGCCTCATGCAGCCGCCACACCCATGGCGTTGCGTCCATGGCTGCGGACAGGTCCCGCAGGTCTGTGTGTGCCGCCGCGTCATAGGCTCCCATGTGCCAGCGGATTGCCAGGGCTTCGTGATCCTCCAGGCGGATAAAGCGGGCGATCTGGTACAGGCTCTTTTCTCCGTGCCCCAGCGGGAGGGGGTCCCGGAACGTATAGCCCAGGTAGTCCTCCCACACACCCGTTTCCGGGTTCCTGCGGCGCTTGGTTTCGGCGTGGTACACGCCAGCCTTACACACGTCATGCAGCAGCCCCAGGATCGCCACGGTTTCCTCCTCCCGCTCGGAGATGGGGGCAGGCCCCAGCGCGTCCCTGGGCGTCAGGTCGCGGATCGTGATTTCCCGCAGACGACGGTAAACGTTCAGGCTGTGAATAACCAGGCCGCCGGGGAAAGCACCGTGGTGCTTGGCTCCCGCCGGGGCCTCGAAAAAGTCCGTTTCATTCTCCAGGCGCTCCAGCAGTTCCTCCGCACCGTCGCGGTGGACGCTGGCCAGAAACAGATCCTTGAAATGTTGGGCCACGGTTTGCAGCCCGTTTCTCTCTAAAAAATCAGACATTTGCCGTTCCTCCTATGCTTCCGGGGCTTCGTTGCCCCAGGCGTCCCAGCCGTCAGCCCTCTGGCGGGCGAACATTTCCAGCCTGGGCACGTCGCCCAGCAGTTCCACGATCCGCTGGCGGGTTTCGTCCGGCTTCTTGCTGTGCCCCTCGAACGGGGCTTCTATAATCTGGTGGACATTGTGGGCGCGGATCTGCGTCTTGGCCTTAAAGCCCGGCGTGACGCCCAGCAGGCAAACCTCCGCGTTTGCGCGGGTATAGGCGCCCATGCCCATGAAATTGCCGCCGTTCTTCCGGTTCTTTTTGACCCACACGAAAGCTGCGGTTTTGTATGTAAAGCCCCACGCCTCCATGACCTTTATGGCCTCCGTGATATTAGGGAACGTTGCCCACATAAAGCAGGCCGCCCCCCTCGGACGATTTCGCGGACCGGCAGGGCGCATATTTCCGCGGTGGTCATGGTGGGGTAATGCTTCACGGCGGTGCCGCGGGCCTTTGCGGTGGCTCCGGCCTGCTGGTATGCCCACGGCGGATCCGCATAGATCACGCTGTACTGTTTTGCGGGGAGGGGGATATGGTCAGGCATGGCCGTTCACCTCCCGCTTTCCGCTGGCGGCTTGATCTGCCACGAAATAAAGGGCCTCCACGTTTGAAAATGTCGTAGCCCGTGCCAGCCCCTCCGCCTCCGCAATCATCAGATCCGCATCAAGCCCTAATATTTCAGCCGCAGCCCTGACGGCCTTTTCCGCCTCCAGGTATTCGTTGATTGCGGCCAGCTGCGGGGAGGTGTAGGCCGTCACCAGGGCCGCGGTCATGTCGTTACGCTCTGCCATGTGCCTGCCGCCTCCTCTCCATGGCGGTGGTGACTTCCTCCACCATGCCGCGCTCCCGCAGGCCCTCAACGGAAAGGCGGTGCGCCTCATGGTACAGCTGCCCGCCCGCCGCGTCGTGCGTCGTGATCGTCAGGATCGGGTGCCCCAGGGAGGAGGAAAGAAACGCTTTCGTGTGGCCGTCGTCCGTCGTCCATTCCAGCCAGTAGTCCGGGCGGCCATTCGCTTTCTGGAAATCCACGCGGCGCATACCCAGCAGGGGCTTGTATGTCGCCACCAGATTGTAAAGGCTGGTTTTGTTGGCTTTCAGCCTCAACACGGGGCCACCTCCGTTCTGTACCATTCCAGGATCCGCTTGGCATACTTCTTGCGGATCCGCTTCTTTTTGGTGTGGCGGTAGCGGTTATAAAGCGGGCGGTTGTCAACCGACGCCCAGCGCAGCGCCGTTTCCATTTCGTGCTGTGCCTCCACCTCCGCCGCCACCTTGCGGATCCATCTGCAGAAATCTTCCGCCAGCTGGCCCACTTCTACGGTCAGCTGCCCCCACGCTCTGCTTAATGTCTGGCAGGCTTCCGCCGCCTGTTCTGCGGTTACGCCGGGACCTGGTTCCGATAACTCTAATTCTCCGATAGCCTCCAGCGGCTTGCCGTCCAGATAAACCGCCGCGGTGCCGGTGTTCTGTTCACCCATTCGGAAATCCCTCCCCATTCTCCCAGCCCAGCAGGATATTGCGGGCCATGAAACTTAGGTCGTCCAGTGCGTCCTCCAACTCCAGCAATTTCCCAAAAGAGATCCCGGCAGCCTCCAGCCTGTCCCGGAAATTCTTTGCCTGTTCGGTTGCTTCCGCGACGGCCCGCCGTTCCTTTTCTGCGTCCTCCGCCGCATATCTGGCCTTTCGTTCTTCCAGGTTTGCCCCGCCGATCATAACCTGCTGGCACAGTTCCTTTGCTTCCTCCAGGGTGAAATACTCATGATCCCCCGTGAAAACCGTCCGCCCCTTGCCTTTGGTGTCATTGGCCGCCACATAGTAGCAGGGGAGGCCCTGCTGCCTCCGGAACCGGTTCTCCCGGATCCAGAACAGCACACCGTCCTGGCGTCCCTCGAATGTCCGCCCGTCCCGGCACATGAACTTGATTTCTTTTCTTTTGCCCATTGCGTTTTATCTCCTTTTCGGTTTCCCGTGTTAGGTTCCTGCCTGCTGGGGCTTGCCTCTGCGTCGGAGGTTAGCCTGGAAACGGCGCTGGGCCAGTTCCGGGTCATAGACAGGGCGCTGGTTCTGGTCCAGCTTTTCACCGTCCTGGCCTCTCCGTAATTCTGCGTAGATCGTTTTTCTGGATTTCCCCAGGTGCGTTGCGATCTCCGCCACACTCGCGTAATTGCGCCACGCCTTGGCGATATACTCCCGTTCGGCGGGGCTAATGTATTTTTCGCTCATTGCTTTTTCACCTCCGATTGCGACAAAAAAATAAGAGTAACAAGGGATTTCCCTTTGTTACTCTTATTGATAGCATTTTCGAAGGCAAATGTCAATAGGAAAGTGTAACAAAACGAAAAAATATTTTTAGACGGTCTGCAAATAGCCCTCAAACAGCTGTCCGGCAGAGGCCCAGCCCAGCAGTTGGCGGGGGTATCTGTTCAGCCAGCTTTCCACCGCCTCCACGTCTTTTTGGGTGACCTTATCAAAGTTTGTTCCCTTTGGGAACTTCCGCCGGATCATCTGGTTTTGTTTTTCGTTGCTTCCTCGCTCACTACTGCAGTATGGGTGACAGTAATATGTCCGGGTGCGCTTGCTCTCACAGCGTTTATATACGGACCGTTCGATCCCGATATAGTCCGCAAACTCGCTTCCGTTGTCCATGGTAATAGATTGGAATACCTGCGGGAAGCGGGTGCCCCATTTCCGTTCCATGGTGTCCAGCGCACGGACGACGCTGGCCGCGGATTTATCGCGGATCAGGCGGATCACCTCCATGCGGGTGACGCGCTCGGTCAGCACCAGGAGGCACTTATGCCCGCCCCTGCAGGAAACCACCAGATCCATTTCCCAGTGGCCGAACTCCTGGCGCCCGTCGATCTCCGGCGGGCGCTTTTCTATGCTCTCACCCTTGGGCTGCTGTTTCGCCCGCTGGACGTGCTTGGTTTTCTTCTTCCGCCGGGAACCCTTGAACGGCAGCGCCTTATTGGTCAGGCGGAGAAAAACTCCCTTGTCAATATAGGCATAAAGGGTTTGGCGGCAGATCCGCGTTTCAAAGCTGCCGTACTTTTCCGGGTGGTTCTCAATCTCATGCAGGGCTGCCTCCGGGCTGTAATTGTCGTCAGCAATCAGCGCCTCCAGGGTTTCGGCGTACCGGCGATCGCTTCCAATTTTCAGGGGGCCGCCCTTGGCCGCCATGTTGGCCCGGTAGCGGGCTTGTGACCGCTCCGGTATGTACTCGGTCACTTCGATATAATCCGCGTTCATGTAGGTGTATGTCCCGCGTTTGATCTCGCGGCAGACGGTGGCGGCGCTGACGTGCAGGACCGCGCCGATCTCGCGCATGGTGGCGCCCTCTTTTCTCATTCTGGCGATCTTGTTCCGGTCAAACTCCGTCAGGTGCTTATATCCTTTCATGCCCGTGCCCTCACTTTCAAAAAATATGGACGGCGCGGTGCATACAGCACTCCACGCCGTCCTATTCTTTGCCCAGCAGCC
>ERZ779656.815-NODE-815-length-19593-cov-2.820452_pt1 | contig 19593 bp, 15 predicted proteins | sample MGYA00511102_ERZ779656 | MGnify/ENA primary metagenome ERZ779656 (study PRJEB29588, sample SAMEA2143980) | human gut metagenome | biome: human gut; feature: human-associated habitat; material: faeces | place: Denmark | collected 2008/2010 ... | reverse complement strand
TATTTGTAAGCTATATTTATAATTAAAATCAAATACATATGCGAAGTGGCTCACCAATGTATCTGCTGCATTTTTCCTATTTTTATAATTGATTTTTCTATCCTCTTTAAATTCCCTGTATATTTCGTCACTTATTGTATCATTTGACAAATCTTTGCTTTCCCAAACCGCTTCTTTTGAATATATTGTTAAAGAATAATATATATCAACCTTGTCTGCATCTCTTATTATTTTACTATGCATCATTTCTCTTTCTGTTAATTCTTTATCTATTTGTAGTTTATTATGATTTAATATTGCCTTCTTTATTATTTCGTCATACTGCTCGTCCTCTATAAATTCACGTATTAATCCATCTTCAAACAATATCCTTACACCAATTTCTGCATGGTTTACGCTTTTTCCATCATTAAATGTATGGTATAGTCTTACTTGTTCAAACCTTCCTATATCATGTAATAGCCCAATTAACCATGCAAGATCTATATCTTCTTTTGATAGTTTCAAATTTTCGGCTATATCATTTGCATTTTTTGCAACTCTTTGTATGTGTTCTATCTTTAATTTTATTTTTTCATCTTCTGGATTATATTTACTAACATATGTATTAAATGTTTTTAATGCTTTTTCTCTATCAATCATTTTTTCATCAGCCTTTTTTCTAAATTTACTACCCTTAATTTCTTAAGGGTAGCATTTCCTTGATACATTAATCACAATATTTTCTTGGTTTCTTGCAACATATTATTAGAATTATCGTTAATACTAACAATAGCCCTAATACAACTGCTAAAACTATTATTGCACTAATTGCTTCTAATATAGTTCCAACCATTTCAGCTCCTACTATTATTCCTATTACAACACCTAGCGCAACGGCAAGTATTGTAGCAATTAATCCGAAGCAATTTTTCTTTTCTTTCTTCTTTGTATCACAACAGCAATTATAATCATGTGGCTCCATAAAAGTCACCTCCATACAACATCTTTTTTGTTTGATGTTATACTATATTGTATGCTGTTTTCTATTTTTTGACACAATTAGTCATTTTTCACTTATTCTTATATTTAAATAATTTATTCTATCTAGTATTTTTCAATCTCACTTTATGCCCATTTATTTCATTCTTTGTTTTACCGCTTCATACATTACTATTCCAGCTGAAACTGATGCATTTAAAGATGTGATTTTTCCTTTCATAGGAATTTTTATTAAAAAATCACAATTTTCCTTTACGAGTCTACTCATTCCGAAGCCTTCGCTTCCAATTACAATTGCAACATTTCCTGTCAAATCTTCATCATAGTACATTTTCTCTGTTTCCATATCTGTACCATAAATCCATACATTATTTTCTTTTAGATATTTTATAGTTTCATTTATATTGTTTACTCGCGCAACTTTCATAAAACTTGTTGCTCCAGCAGATGTTTTTACAACCGTGCTATTTACAGCCGCAGCTCTTCTCTTTGGTATGATTATTCCATGGACACCTGCTGTTTCTGCAGTTCTTATAATCGAGCCCAAATTATGTGGGTCTTCTATTCCATCTAATATTAGTATGAAGGCTTTTTCATTTTTAGATTTTGCTTCATTTAAAATATCTTCTACTTCACAGTAATCAAATGGTGGAACTATTGCAATTACACCTTGTGCATTTTCAGTTTGAGCCATTTGATTTATCTTTTCTCTTTCGACTTCTACTGTTACAATTTTTCTTTCTTTAGCTTTTGCTATTATCTTTGTAATAGAACCATGCTTCTCGCCTTTAGTAATATAAATTTTGTTTATATCTTTTCCACTCTCCAATAATTCTAAAACTGCATTTCTTCCTTCAATTTGATCATCAAATTCTTTTTGTTCATTTTCTTTTGAAAATTTATTATTTCTAAAATTCTTACCCATTTAAAATATCCTTTCTTCGCCCAAAAAGGGGCGTCCCTATTGGGCGATTATTTTTCGTCATCTAATTTTAATACTGACAAGAATGCTTCTTGTGGTATTTCTACGTTTCCGATTTCACGCATTTTTTTCTTTCCACGTTTTTGCTTTTCTAGTAGTTTTTTCTTTCTTGTTACGTCTCCACCATAGCATTTGGCTAAAACGTCTTTTCTCATTGCAGATATTGTTTCTCTTGCAATTATTTTTCCTCCGATTGCTGCTTGCAGTGGTATTGTGAATAGTTGTCTTGGAATTACTTCTTTAAGCTTTTCTATCATCTTTTTGCCTCTTTCGTAGGCAGAGTCTTTATGTACTATGAATGATAAGGCATCTACGTTTTCGCCGTTTACTAATATGTCTAGTTTTACTAGCGTTGATGGTCTGTATTCTTTTATTTCATAGTCAAATGATGCATATCCTTTTGTTTTTGATTTTAATTTATCAAAAAAGTCGTATATTATTTCGTTTAGAGGTAACTCGTATATTAATGTTACTCTTGTCGTGTCTAGATATTTCATGTCTATATAAATTCCACGCCTGTTTTGGCATATTTCCATTATGTTTCCGACAAATTCTTTTGGTGTTAGTATTTCCGCTTGTACAAATGGTTCTTCTATTCTTGATATTTCGTCTGCTGGTGGTAAATCTGCTGGATTGTAGATTTCTACCATCGTCCCATCTGTTTTATATACTTTATAGATTACAGATGGAGATGTTGTGATTAGACTTAAATCGAATTCTCTATCTAATCTTTCTTCTATTATTTCCAAATGTAATAATCCTAAGAATCCACATCTAAAGCCAAAGCCTAAGGCTGCAGATGTTTCTGGTTCATATTCTAATGCTGCATCATTTAGTTGTAATTTTTCAAGGGCGACTTTCAAATTTTCGTAATCACTTCCGTCGACTGGATATAGTCCACAATATACCATTGGGTTTACTTTTTTGTATCCGGGAAGTGGCTTTTCTGCCGGTCTATCATCTACTGTGATTGTATCTCCAACACGTATATCTGATAAGCTCTTTATGCTTGCAGCAATGTATCCAACTTCTCCTGTTGTTAAGCTTTCGGCTGGTGAATATGAGCCTGGTTCAAAATATCCTACTTCTGTTACTGTAAATATTTTGCCAGATGCCATTAATCTTATCTTGTCTCCAACTTTTACGGTTCCATTTTTTATTCTGCAATATGCAATAGCACCTTGGTAGTTATCATAAATAGAATCAAATATCAATGCTTGCAATGGTGCATTTTCATCTCCTGTTGGAGCCGGAATATCTGTAACAATTCTTTCTAGCACTTCGTCTACATTTAATCCTGTTTTTGCAGAAATGCAAGGTGCATCTTGTGCGGGTATTCCAATTATATCTTCAATCTCATTTTTTACTTCGTCAGGTCTCGCATTTGGCAAGTCGACTTTATTTATAACTGGAAGTATTTCCAGATTATTATCTAAGGCTAAATAAACATTTGCTAAAGTCTGTGCTTCTACGCCTTGGCTTGCATCTACTACTAATATTGCACCGTCGCATGCAGCTAAACTTCTAGAAACTTCGTAATTAAAATCAACATGTCCTGGGGTATCTATTAAATTAAGTTCATATGTATGACCGTCTTTTGCTTTATATTTCATTCTAACAGCCTGAGACTTTATTGTAATTCCACGTTCTCTCTCGATATCCATGTTATCTAGAACTTGTTCTTCCATCTCTCTTTTAGAAAGAACTCCCGTCATCTCAATAAGTCTATCTGCTAATGTAGATTTGCCGTGGTCTATATGTGCAATTATGCTAAAATTTCTAATATATTTTTTCTTATCTTCCATTAATTGTATTTCCCTTCTTAAGGTTTAATTTTAGGCTCATTCAAATACGTTTTAAAGAGCCTGTTGTCCGCTTTTTGTACATTCCAATTATACTTTTTATACGCTAAATTGTCAATGCAGAATTTTCCATATTTGTCTCATTCATTTTCTTTCATTTCATAAAAGAAAAAGAGCATTGTTTATTTTGCTAAACTTTGCTCTTTGCTAAATTAATCTTCTTTACTTATTTTTGCATATTTTTTTAATTTTGCATATGCCAAGCTATTTACACTACCAGATGTAAATCTTCCTGATTCGTCTCGTTTTCCAGCTGGTACTCCAGTTAAAATTTCTATTCCTTGTTCTATTGTTGAGATTGCATAGATATGGAACAATCCTTGTTTTACCGCTTCTACGACTTCATCTGATAAGTTTAAATTTTTCTCGTTTAATTTTGGTATCATTACTCCGTGTGAGCCTTTAAATCCACGTGTCTTGCAGATTTTGAAGAATCCTTCTATTTTTTCATTTACTCCACCTATTGGTTGTATTTCACCTTTTTGGTTTACAGAGCCAGTAACTGCAATTGATTGGTTTATTGGTATTCCAGAAAGGCTTGAAAGTATTGCATATAACTCTGTTGAAGATGCACTATCTCCATCAACACCGTTATATAATTGTTCAAAGCACAAACTTGCAGTTAAAGATAATGGCATATCTTGTGCAAACATCTCGCCTAAGTATCCACTCAATATCAAAATTCCTTTTGAATGAGATGAGCCAGACATTTCTACTTCACGCTCTATGTCTATTATTCCATTTTTTCCAACATAAGTATTAGCCGTAATTCTTGCTGGTAATCCAAATGAATAATCTCCTATACTCATTACTGTTAAACCATTTATTTGTCCAACTTTGAAACCTTCTGTGTCTATTAGAAGTGTGCTATTGTTTATCATATCTAGGTATTTTTGATTGTATTTTTGTACTCTTTCAATTCTTTGAGCAAGTGCTTCGTCTACAATTTTTCCTGTAATAACTTTTTCTCTTTTTAATTTTGCAAGTGTAGCCGCTTCTCCAACAATCTGAGTAATCTCGCTAAATCTTGTTGATAACTTCGTTTGGTCATTTGCAAGTCTAGATGCAAATTCTATAACTTTTGCCATTCCAGATCTATCAAGTGGAGGAAGTTCTTCTGTTTGGCAGAATCCTTCTACTACTCTTGCTAATTTATTCATATTTTCCAATGTTAAAGGTGCATCATCTTCAAATTCAACCTTTATCTTAAATAGCTTTCTAAAATCAGTATCAACAGATATTAAAGTTTGATATAATGCCTCGTTTCCGATTAATATTACCTTTAAGTTAAGTGGAATAGGCTCTGGTTTTAGCGAAACCATTACCATAGACGAATGTTGGTCAACCGGGTTTTCTATTCCTAGTTCTTTTGTTCTTAATACTTTCTTTAATGTCTCATAACAATATTGATTAGAAACTATGTCTGTAGCCTGCATTATTAAATATCCACCATTTGCAATGTGTAATAATCCTGGTTTTAACATTGTATAATCTGTTTTCAAGCTTCCATAATAATTTTCATATTCCAACTTTCCAAATATATTTGGATATGAATAGTTAGAATCCATTATTACTGGAGCACCTTCTAAGTTGCTATTATCTATAAATAAATTTACTCTGTAATTAAGCCATGGTCTTAGAACTTCCTGCCTTTGTGGCTGTGGTTGTACTGTTTTCTTGCTATCATCATCAACAACTAAAAATGCATTTACATTCTTTAAAATATCTTTTTTTACATCATCTAAGAATTTTGTAATTTTCTTATTTCTCTTGAAATTAGATTTAATGTAATTTACATGTGCATTTACAGTAAGAAGTGCTACATTTGATTGCCACTCACTTATTTTCTTATCAGACTCAGATTGAATGTTTTTTATTTGTGAAATTGCTTCCATTACATGTTGCTGAACAATTGCAGATTTATCTTCAAAATCTTTTTTTGTCTCAGAATCTAGCTTTTCAAATTCTTCTTCCTCAATAGTTTTTCCATTTATAACAGGCATCATATAAATTCCATTATTAGCAGATTTTACTTGGAATCCATATTGTGAAGATGTGGCATTAAGCTTATCCATTAAAGCTGATCTTTTTGCTTCATATTCTTGCTTAATAAGTGCCTTCTCTTTCTCAAAATCCTCGTTATTAAAGGTATCTTTTATATCATGTTTTATATCTTTAATAAATCTATCCATTGCATCTCTAAATTCTTTACCTTGACCGGCTGCAAGTGGAATAGCAATTGGCTCATTTGGATTGTCAAAGTTGTAAACATAACACCAATCTTGTGGAAGCTTTTTCTTCTTAGAAATGCTTTCCAAATAATGCTTAGTGTACATGGTTTTGCCAACTCCGCTAGGTCCTTCTATATATAAATTATAACCATTAATATCAACATTAAGTCCAAATTCTAACGCTTTTATCCCTCTGTCTTGGCCAATTCCACTTGCTATTGGTTCCAAACTTTCGGTAGTTTCAAATTTGAATATGTTTGGGTTACAAGTTGATTTTAAATCCTTGTAAGAAAGTTCAAATTGATTTTTCATTAGTAATTCCTCCTATAAATTTTTCTAGTCTTTTAGTATATTTTTATTTATGCTTTACTTTGAATGTTCATTAAAATTCTAATTTCATAAGTATTGCATCATATGTATTATCATAATATTTTTTTCTTAGTCCAACTTCTTTGAAATTATACTTTTTATAAAAATTAATTGCAATAGAATTTTGAATATTTACCTCTAAATTTATACATTTTATTTTTTCTTGCTTGCAATACTCTATTAGTTTATCCATAATATTTGATGCTATTCCCTCATGTCTGCAACATTTTTTCGTAACAATATTCATTAAATCCGCTTCATCTAAAATTATTTTTAAACCTGCGAACCCAACTATGTTATCATTTTGCTTTGCAATAAAATATTTTGAAAAATTAGATTCTAATTCTTCTTTTAGAGTCTCGTAATTCCAAAATTCATCAAAATCGACTTCAAGTATATCCTTTATGTTTTCTAAATCTTCGATTTTCATTTCAGAAATTAGATAATTATTTTTCTCCATTTTTATTTTCCTCCAACATATCAGTTGCTTGGGCAAGAATTAAATTTTGGCAAGGAAAATGAAATTTCAAAGGCAAGGGCGCATACTTTGTGTATGTAACCGCGTTTGGAATAAGATTTGACGAAGCCAAAATTCTAATTATTGTTCAAGCATAGCCCTTTCAGCTTGAGATTTTCGTAAATACAAAGGTGAAATATTGCTCGAATCTCCGTATTCACCTTTTAGATATTTATCATATGCACATCTTGCTAAAGATACACTTGATTGTATGTTTTTATCTGAAAATCTTATATCTTTATTTGCAAATTTTTCTAATATTAAATCTTTATGTAAAACGCTTCCATCTCCAATAAAAACAATTGGATTTTCTGAATGTAATTTGCAATTTTCTAAAGCTACTTCAATAGTATCTGCTATATTATCTCCAATTTGAACATATGTATTATCCTTTAATTCAAACATTGCAGAATACACATTATTGTTTTTACAATCTATGATAGGACAAATTGTCGCATTTTCTTCTATATTGTAAGCCAGGCTTTCAAGCGAAGTTACTCCTACTGTAGGAATGTTTTTTACATCTGCAAATGCCTTCATTGTTGCAATTCCAATTCTTATTCCTGTAAAAGAGCCAGGACCTAAGCAACATGCTAGCAAATCTATATTGTCTAAACTCAAATTAGAAGTTTTAAACATATTGTCAATCATAGGCATTAACTTTACAGAATGAGTTCTTTCATCATCATTGTTGCCTTGTGCAATTACATTAATATTTTTATTTTTATCAACTTCCACAATAGAAACAGAACAGTTTCTAGAAGAAGTATCAACTGCAAGAATTTTCATTTTTTTATTTCCTCTATTCTTAATTTTCTTAAATCCAAATTATCGGCATCATTATCTCTAGAAAATGTAATCCTTATATAGTCATCTTGAATAATATTCTCAATCATCTCTCCCCATTCAAAAATGCAAAGTCCAGTTTGCAAATACTCTTCTCCTCCAATTGCATAAAACTCATCAGCGTCTTCTAATCTATATAAATCGAAATGGTAAATCTTAAATTTTGGAGCATCATACTCATTCACAATGGTAAAAGTAGGACTAGAAATCTCATCTTCTAATCCAAAATGTCTAAGAAGTCCTTCTGTGAACTTAGTCTTTCCAGATCCCAAATCACCAGATAAAACAATCTTAGAATGTCCATTCAATTTTGATGCAAACTCATCTGCAAACCTAATTGTTTCTTCTTCCGAATGCGAAATAAATTCGTAACTATGCATTATTACATTTCCTTTCTTTTTGCTTCTATTTTACTAGTTGTATTCTACATTAAAACATATAAATTTTCAAGTTTTTATTTAAATCTGCTAGCAAAAAATATTGACATTATAAGAGACGAAGCCTTAACTTTTCTTCGTCTCACAAATAACTTAAACATCTGATTTATTAACCCTAGTTTCGCCCAAAAAGGGGCGTCCCTATTGGGCGATTTTTTTTTTTTCTAGTACTTCTTTGCATCTTGGGCATAATCCATCTTCTAGGTGGTCGTTGTACATCCAACATCTCTCGCATTTCTCACCTGTTGCATGTTCTACTTTTACTCCTAGTTTTTCTTCTTGTTTTCTGTTATTTTCTTGTATTTCTAGTCCAGATACTATTAATACAAGTTTTATTAATTCTTCATTTTCTTTTAAGAATTTGTATTCTTCTCCTTCTGCATATATTGTAACTTTTGCGTCTAGAGAGTTTCCTATTGTTTTTTCTGCTCTTGCAAGTTCTAAGTCTTTTGCAACTATATTCTTAACTTTGATTATTTTCTCCCATTTTTCTGCTATTTCTTTGTTATCCCATTCGTCATTTGAAACTGGATAGTCTGCAAGCATTGGGCTTTCTACATTTTCTTTTTCTGTGTGATTCATTGCTGACCAAATTTCTTCGGCTGTGAATGAAATCATTGGTGTTAATATTTTTACTAGTGCATCTAGTATGTAATACATAGTTGTTTGTGCTGCACGTCTTGCTACTGAATCTGCTTTTTCTGTGTATAATCTATCTTTTATTATGTCTAGATAGAAGCTACTCATATCTACAACGCAGAATTGGTTTACATCGTGATAGCAGTTTCCGAAACTGTATGTGTCGTAATCCTTTGTACAGTCTTTAATCAATTTATTTAATCTTGTTAATGCCCATTTATCTATTTCTTGTAAATCTTCATAAGCAACTGGCTTTTCAGGGTCATAGTCATAAGTATTTCCTAAGATATATCTTGCTGTATTTCTTATTTTTCTATAAACATCTGAAATTCCTTTTAGTATGTCATCTGATAAGTTTACATCCATAGAATAGTCTGACGATAATGCCCAAAGTCTTAATATATCTGCTCCAAATTTGTTTGAAACATCTATTGGAGATACTCCGTTTCCTAAGCTTTTAGACATTTTTCTTCCTTGGCCATCTACAACAAATCCACAACATAGAACTTCTTTGTATGGAGCTATTCCATTTACTGCAACTGATGTTAATAATGAAGATTGGAACCATCCTCTGTATTGGTCATTTCCTTCTAGATATAAGTCTGCTGGGTAGTCTAATCCTCTTTCAACAAGAACGCTTTGATGTGTAGAACCTGAATCAAACCAAACATCCATTATATCTGTTTCTTTCTTGAATTCTGTGCATCCACACTTTGGACATTTTGCACCTTCTGGTACTAAATCTTTTGCTTCTTTTGCCCACCATGCGTTTGTTCCTTCTGTTCTTACAACATCTTGAATCTTTTTTATAGATTCTTCTGTAACATAAGGCTCTCCACAGTCTTTGCAATAGAATATTGGAAGTGGAACACCCCAAGTACGTTGTCTTGAAATACACCAATCGTTTCTTCCTTTAATCATTTCGCTCATTCTGTCCTCGCCCCAGTCTGGGTGCCATGTAACTGTCTTAATAGCCTTTAAAACATCATCTCTAAATCCATCAACAGATGCAAACCATTGTGGTGTAGCTCTAAAGATTATTGGCTTTTTGCATCTCCAGCAATGTGGATAAGAGTGCTCTATTTTTACGGCTTTTAGTAAATATCCATTTTCATCTAACCACGCTGTTATTGTCTTGTTAGATTTTGCATAAAATTGACCTGCAAATTCGCCAGCCTCAGCTGTTTGTTTTCCTTTATCATCAACTGCAACAACCATTCCAAGTTTATCTTTTAATCCTTGTAAATAATCTTCTTTACCATAAGCAGGTGCTGTATGAACTGCTCCAGTACCTTCATCAAGAGTAACATTCACAGTTGTCTCGCTTCCAAGAACAACTCTAGACATTCTGTCCAAGAATGGATGCTTGCATAGAACTCCTTCTAGTTCTGAACCTTTGAAAGTTTGAACTGTTTTGTAATCTTCTACTTCAGCAAGCTTCATAACTTTTTCTACAAGCTCTGTTGCAATTATTAGTCTTTCAAGTTTTGAATTCTCCTTGTTTTCTTTTAACTCAACCATGCTGTACTCATAATCTGCACCAATTGTAATTCCCATATTTCCTGGTAAAGTCCAAGGTGTAGTTGTCCAAATTACCATATAAGTATCTTTTTTATCAAACAAGCCCTTAGAATCTTCAACAGGAAATTTTACATATATAGACTCTCCTGTTACATCTTTATATTCAATTTCAGCTTCTGCTAGTGCTGTTTCACAATCAGTACACCAGTAAACTGGTTTTAATCCTTTATAGATATATCCTTTTTTGTACATATCTCCGAATACACCAATTTGTCTTGCTTCTGTTGCATGGTCATAAGTTATATAAGGATGAGCCCAGTCTCCAAGAACACCAAGACGTTTGAAGCCCTCTGTTTGAATATCTTTGTAATTTGTTGTAAATTCTCTACAAGTATCTCTAAACTTTGTAACAGGAATCTTGCTTCTATCTAGTCCAAGCTTCTCAATAGCCTTCTTCTCAGTTGGCATTCCATGTGTATCATATCCAGGAATAAAAGGTGCATAAAAGCCTTTCATGGCCTTATATCTTACGATTGTATCCTTCAAAATTTTATTTAGAGCATGTCCAGCATGAATTTCTCCATTAGCATATGGAGGTCCGTCATGTAAAACAAAATGCTTGTGTCCTTCATTTTTCTTTAAAATTTTCTCATATAATCCATTCTCAAAAACAGCCTTTAATGTTTCTGGCTCTTTAGTTGGCAAATTTCCTCTCATCGGAAAATCTGTCTTTGGCAAATTAAGTGTGCATGAATAATCTTTCTTTTCTTCACTCATATAAATTACTCCTTTCATTTTTGCCCAATAGGGCCGCCCTTTTTGGGGCGATTTTTGGCTTAGTCCTTGGCAACAAAAATTCGTCCTATTAACATAGGACGAATTTTACTCCGTGGTACCACCTAATTTAAAAGTTTATATTCTTGTTTGAATAGTATAATCTTCTATAATTTAGATTTTTTTCAACACAAGATGTATTTAGCTTTTCTCTTATTTTATCTTAACGCAATATTACGATTTATATTACTCAAATATTAACATTGGATTTTTCACAATATTCTTTCACATAAACAACTCCAAGGTGATAATAAATAATCTTTAATTTATCAAAATCTCAGCATGCATTTGACTCTCTGTTAATTAGTTTTATTTATCTTGTCCTCTTCATAGTTTTTACTTTATTAAATTCTACATAATAATTTACCACAAATAAAAGATGAATGCAAGTAAAATTCGATTTTTTTGATATTTTCGTCATTAAGATAAGTGAAAAAGTAAAAGCAAGTTTTGACAATGTGAATTGCAATAAGTCTTACATTTGGTCTTAATGTACAAGATAATGCAATTTTGTTATAATTGTATTATGTAAATGTTTTGGTAGAAATGGAGAAATATTTTGATTGAAAAAGGAAAACAGCTCACATTGAGTCAAAGAAATAAGATTGAAGAAATGTTAAACCAAAGACGTAGAAAGTTTGAAATAGCCAATGAGTTAGATAAAACACAATCAACAATAGCAAGAGAAATTAATCGTCATAAAATTTTGAAACCACACAATATATACAAATCATCAAATTTGTTTAATTGTAAATTCTTTGTTAATTGCAAAATCTGTACAAATAAATGTCGAATATTTCAACCAATTTCTTGCAAAGATAGAGATAGAAACATTGGTGTTTGCAATAATTGTTCAAAACTTAAAACTTGTAATCTTGACAAATATTTTTATTTTGCAGAAGAAGCACATAAGAAATATAAATACACTCTGACAGATTCAAGACAAGGTGTAAATTTGAACACATCTGAATTAATTGAATTAGCCCATCTTATTTGTCCGTTAATAAAGAAAGGTCAATCAATTTACACAATTTTAAATAACCATCCAGAAATAAAGTTCTGTGAAAAAACAATATACAATTATATTGAAATGGGCTTATTTAAAGATTGGGGTGTCACAAATATTACATTGAAAAGAAAAATCAGAAGAAGGCTTCTCAATAAACAATTAAAGAAGCGAAAAGAACCAACAAATTACAACGGTAGAACTTATACAGATTATTTAGAATATAAAGTACAGAATCCCAATATAACAACAACAGAGATGGATACGGTATATAACAATCAAACAGGTCCATATATTCAAACTTTTATATTTGAGAATACAGAATTTATGATTGGAATATTACATACAGAGAAAACATCAGATTCAATGTCAAAAAGCTTAGATTCTTTTCAAGAAATATTATCTGATAAAGAGTATGAACAATTATTTTCAGTGCTATTAACAGACCGTGGGACAGAATTTATAAAATCGCAACAATTTGAAGTAAATATTCATACAGGAGAAATAAGAGGAAAAATATTTTATTGTGATCCAATGCAGTCAAGTCAGAAACCACATGTAGAAAATAATCACAATTTTATTAGAGAAGTACTTCCAAATGGTCAAAGTTGGAATCATTTAACACAAGAAAAAATAGATTTAATGTTTTCACATATAAATTCCACACCAAGAGAAAATTTAGGTGGCAAAACGCCTTATGAAATATTTTCTTTCATATACGGTGAAGAACTTGCTCACAAATTAAATATACAAAAGATAGCAAAAGACGAGGTCACAACAACTCCCCGTCTTCTAAAATAATTTAAACTTACTTAAACCAAAACATTTACATGATTAATTGAAAAATTAAATGCAAAACAAAATGGCACTTACTTTTACACCAAAAAAATTTAATGCAATTTTGTTTTATTAGTCATGCAAACTTTTTTGAAATCTATATTAATTTTACACGAAAATAGAGAAAAAAGCAAGTTATTTAAGCAAATATATCGCTTAAAACTTGCTTTTTCTCATACAAGTTGCATTTACTTTACAGAATTGCATTTAACTTTTCACTTGACGAGCCAATTAGGCTTGCTTCATATTAGAATTGTACTTTTTGGAATAAAAAAGCATGAACTTGATCTTCATCAATCTCTTGGTGCCAGAAGTCATTTATAGCTTTAAATGTTGCTTCTTGCTTTGGAGTTAATTCTACTGTTATTTCTTGAAATAAAAAGTTTTTTATTTTAGTCCATGTGCTAATCTTTGTTGGTACTGCTGTATCAAATTGATTTGGTATAACATTGTCATTATTTATTGGATTTACTGGTCCTTCCATCTTTCTTCCTCCTTTGTAAACAATATATTTCGAATATCTATAATATTTATACTATAAAAAACAATTTTTATCAAGTCTTTTTTGAATTTTTTTGGTTTTTATTTGATATTTTTCATTTTTCTAGTTCTATTTTTTTATTATTCTATTTTTAGATATAGACATGTACAAACTTTTTATTATATTTCCATTTGCTTTCCTAGAAAATTTGCAGCAGATTGAGCAACTTTTTGTTCCACTTCTGACATTTTCGTTTTATCATCTTTTGACAATAGTATTACACTTCCAATTGCATCACCATCAGATATTATTGGGTATATTACCTGGGCTTTATATATTTTGTCATTTTTTTCATTTTGAGTAATTGGTACAGCCATATCATTATTTTCTTTGCTTACATATTTTACTTTATTATCTAATATTTTTTCTAGCTCTTGACTTATTCCTTGTTCTAGCCATTCTTTTTTTGATGCTCCAGATACTGCAATTACTGTGTCTTTATCAGTTATATAAGCAATATGCCCCGTAGTCTTTGTTAATGTTTCAGCATACTCAGCAGCAAATTCCGAAAGTTCTCCTATTGGCGAATATTTTTTTAATATTACTTCTCCTTCTTTATCAGTAAATATTTCAAGTGGATCTCCCTCTTTTATTCGTAATGTTCTTCTTATTTCTTTTGGAATTACTACTCTGCCTAAATCATCTATTCTTCTTACAACTCCTGTTGCCTTCATATTTTTCCTCCTCTTTTATAATTGTTTTATATTGTTTATTATTACAAAAAAGGGGAAAAATATTCATTTTTATCACATTCAATTTTGATTGTTTTTTAATATTTTATCTAATTCTTTGGCAAATTCTTCTATCATAACATTTTTTATTGTAGGTCTCTTTCCATCTATGTAGTCACACATTATTTGTTTTAATTTTGCTATATTTTCCATTTCTGGTCTAATTTCTTCTTTATGATGTTTTGCTCTTTCTGCTAACATTTCTCTTATTGAAACTATATCCTCGTTACTTGCACAAGAAATCCTTTGAAATATTTGGAACGGATCATAATACTTAAATATTGGAATATTATTACATTCTTTTGCAAACTTATCATAGAATAATTCCATTTTCATAGGAATACACTTAAATAATTCATCTGCTTTTTCTCTGTACATTTTGTCTTTTAATTGAGCATTTATTTCATAAAATCTTTGTATTATATTGTTCATTTCTGGTCCAGCATCTTCTGTTGCAATCTGAGATAACTCTTCTTCTGCATCTTCGCAATATTCAGAAGTTACTGATGCAATGTTCATTCCATTTATAAATACACTTTCTATTGTTTGTATATCGTAATCTATCAGATTTTTTTCAATGAAATAACTAAAATATGCAAATATTTTAACTATTTCTATTGGCTTTATTTTACCGTTTTTTACATCGTCAATTATTTGTTCTATTACAGTTGGAAATTGATCTGATATTTTCCAATATTCTTCAGTCAATAGCCTCTTATAGCCAGGCAACTGGTCTGTGTCTATAGTATTTCTTATTACTTCCATGTTATCCTTGAATACTTTCATATCAAATATTCTAGTACGTACATATATTTCAATAAATTTAAAGAATCTATATTCAACTTTAAAATTATAATAATATGTATTATCAAATTCCTTAATATAGAATTGTCTATTGTCCATAAATACTCTAGAAGAAACTAATATAGCTCTATATTCTTCGTTGTTTTCTATGTTTTTAAACTTGTCTTTTGTAACTTTACCAGCTTTTATTTCAAATGAAATTGCAATTGTAAATATTAACATTGTTTGCATTATTCTATTATTAGTATTTGAATAGTCTCTACTTACCATGTCAAATATCTTTTTAAAATCGTTTAAAGCATGTTTTAAAATTCTTAAATTTCGAGTTCCACTCTTGTTAAATGTTGATGTTATCAAATTTGAATTTTGCCTTAAAAATCTAATCAATTCTGGATATCTTTCGTATCTCATTAATAGTCCATTTATTATATATGTAAACTCTGGAGCATATTCAAAAGTTTCCCCAATTAATTTTTCTTTTATTCTTTCATAATCATTTGCTTTATCAAATACATATTCAATTGTATCTTGAATACGCTGAACCATTGGTTCATCTGTTTTTACATTTAATTTGTTTTCTTTATCCAACAAATATGTAGCAATAAATGTCTTCATTTCCAAATTGCTACTCTTTAGCTTTGTAGACAATTCTTTTTCATTACATATTATTATTGTCTTTATATGGTCATGCTCAACAAAGTTATTAATATAACCTAATATATCAATAACATCAACATTTGCTCTTTCAAGGTCATCAAAACATAATACTTTATCTTCTGTAGAGAAAAATTCCTCATAATTAATCTTATCACCATTTTGTGTTACACCAAAGAAGTTCGCCATATCCAAACCAGTCTTAGCATATTCTGGAATGACTTTTTCGCCTTTTGAACCCATATACTTTTTTAAGTTTTTATCCATTAATTGAGTAGTTTCGATAAAGATTTTTTTACTTATTTCTTCTAGATTTGATATTCCATATAAAGACATGTATATTGTTGTGTATTTCTTACCATTTATTTGCATTGCTTCAATTTTGTTTCTTATTTTATGGTTCCAGAAATAAGTTTTACCACTTCCCCATTCACCATTTATCATAATTGCATAATCTGTATAATCTGCTCTTATATAGTCTAGTATGCTTTCTACTAAATCGTCCATTATCTCTCTCCCTTCAATTTTTAGTTTATTTATTATTTAATCTTTTGCTATTGTTAATATTCCAACTTTACTCGGATTTGCTTCTCTTATTGCTTTTGCACATTCATTTGCAGTTGCTCCTGTAGTATATATGTCATCAAATATAAGCACATTTTTGTTGTAAATTATATCTTGTTTATTTTCCTTTATTTTATACATATCGATGGCATTTTTTAATCTTTCTTCTTTATTTAATGTACTTTGTGCTATAGTATTTTTCTTTTTTATCAGAATATCCTCATATTCCAATTCATTTATATTCTTACAAAATTCTTTTGCAATTAATGCACTTTGATTATAGCCTCTTTCTTTCCTTCTTTTATTATGAATTGGAACTGGAATTATTATATCATAAGTTTTTAATATTTCACATATTTTTTTATTTTTTAAAAAAACTTGTGATATAGTCTTGTAGTAATATGCTTTATCATCAAATTTGTATTCTAATATTTCCCTTCTAATATCTGTATATTTAAACATATAAATGTGTTCTGCATATGTTTTATTTTTATGTTTTTGAATATGTACATTTGTTAATTTTTCAAACTTTTTATTGCACTTTTCACAGAGAAAATTTTCATCTATTTTTCCACAAAATGCACACACTGGCGGATATATTAAATTTATAATTTGCTGTAATATACTTGGTTCCTCCTCTTAAATTGTTACAGTTTTCAAACTTATTCTCCTATCTTTTCAAGCTTGTAAGTTAATCCTGTATTTCTTTGTCTTGTTGTGTTATTTTGTATCATATAGCTTACAACACTTTGAGAACCGATTACTATTAATAATTTTTTTGCTCTTGTCATTGCAGTATATATTAAATTTCTAGTTAGCAACATTGGTGCACTCTGACTTGCAACTAATATTACTACATCAAATTCACTACCTTGTGATTTATGTACAGTTATAGCATAAGCATGCTCTAATTGGTCCAAATCGGTATTATCATATGTCGCAATTTTTCCATCATCGAATTTTACTCTTACTGTTTTTTCTTCTTTGTTTATTCTATCTATTATACCAAGTTCTCCATTGAAAATTCCGTTGCCTAATTCTTTTCTAAATGTTCTATCATTGTCTTTTTCCCATAACAAATTGTAATTATTTTTTGTTTGCATGACTCTATCTTGCTCTCTAAATTTTATCTCTCCAAATTCTTTTTCATCCTTATCAACTTCTTCTGGGTTCAATTCTTTTTGAAGTAATACATTAAGCTCTTTTGTTCCCAATTTTCCTTTTTTGGTTGGAGTTATCACTTGAATATTACTGAAAAAATCATAGTTTCCAAACTTTTTCAGTCTACCTTTGCACAAGCTTACAATAGTTTGTTGAATTTTTTCTTGATTAGCTTCATTTATGTAGAAGAAATCATCTAATAACTCAATATTCTCTTCATCAATTTGAGTTTCTTTCACATTTCCACTAATAAAACTTTCGCCCTCGTTTACTCTATGTGCGTTTACTATTATTTTGCTTTTAGCAGCTTGTCTAAATATTTGGTTTAAAGTAATAGTTTGCACTTGTTTTGAATCTATAATGTCTTTTAATATACTCCCTGGTCCAACTGATGGAAGCTGGTCCGTATCTCCTACTAAAACTAATTTTGTTCCTTTATAAATTGCTTTTAATAAATAATTCATTAAAAACATATCAATCATTGACGCTTCATCTACTATAATAATGTCTCCATCTATAGGAGTTACCAATAAATTTGTATTAAAATTATCTGTATCATCAGACATTCCAGCCAATTCTAGCAATCTATGTAAAGTCTTTGCATCCTCTCCAGTTGTCTCTGTCATTCTTTTTGCAGCTCTACCAGTTGGAGCACATAATACAGGCTTCATACCATGTTTTTTGTATAATTCTATTATAGCTTTAATAATAGTAGTTTTTCCAGTACCCGGTCCACCAGTAATAATACATACATTATGCTCATTTATGCTTTCTATTGCTTCTCTTTGTTTTTCAGAAAGCTCTATATCTATATTATCCTCTATTATTCTTAAGTCTTCTCTTAGAGTTCTTATCCTTTTAACATTATCTGCATTTCTAAGTCCAACTATTTTTTCTGCAATATTTTTCTCTGCCTCATAAAAATTCTTAGAATAGACCCACTCCTTTCCATCTGGTCTATCTTCTAATACAATTTCCTCTTTTGCTTTCATTTGAATTATTGCTTCTTCAATATTATTTATATCCACTCTTAATAAATCTTGCTCATACTTTATTAAGTTGTCATATAACACACAAGAATTGCCATTTAAGCCTATTTTTTCTAAGCCATACTTAATACCACTTCTTATTCTTTTATAGTTGCTTTCTTCAACTCCCATTTCCATTGCAATTCTGTCGACTTTTTCAAAATTAACTTTACTTGCTACATCAACTAATATATACGGATTCTCGCTTATTCTTTCTAAAGCTCCCTCTCCTAATTTTTTATAAACACCTTCTGCACTCTGTGGTCCTATTCCAAATTTATCTAAGAAGCCAACAATTTGCCATATTTCCCAATTTGCAACGAACTGTTCTGTAATTTCTAAAGCTTTTTCTTTACTTATTCCTTTGATTTGTGTAAGTTTTTGTGGTTCTAATTTTATTACGTTTATCGTATCTTTACCAAATGTATTTACAATCTTTTTTGCTGTTGCAGGTCCTACTCCTTTAAAGCTTCCATTTGAAAGATATTTTTCCAATGCTTCTGGTGTTGTTGGCATAGTCTTTTCAAATGTAGCAATTTTAAACTGTTCTCCATAATCTGGATGCTTTACTATATCTCCAGTTATCTTTAAATTATCCCCTTCATTTACAAAAGGTAAATAGCCAACAATCGTAGTTTCCTCTTGCTCACTAGTTTCAAAAGTAGCAACAGTATAGCTATTTATATCATTTTTATATATAATATCAATTACTTGTCCTTCTAATTGCAATTTTATTCCTCAATTCTATTAATCTATTTTTAAATTCATTTAATTTCTTCATTTGATATTTTATTAGCAATATACTATCACAAAAAAATCTTATTTTCAATGTTTTTCTCGAAATAACACGAACATTAGTACGACCGTTTTCGACACAAACTTATACACTACTATATTTTGAAGTTAAAGAACAATATATAACTAAAATTCATATAATATATCATACAAATTGTTTATCAAAGGAGGCAATTTATGGTAAATTTTATAATAACCTCTTTATTATGGACATTCGCTTTATATGGTTTATTCGAAATCTGTAAAACCATTA
>ERZ779656.794-NODE-794-length-19932-cov-3.129345_pt1 | contig 19932 bp, 14 predicted proteins | sample MGYA00511102_ERZ779656 | MGnify/ENA primary metagenome ERZ779656 (study PRJEB29588, sample SAMEA2143980) | human gut metagenome | biome: human gut; feature: human-associated habitat; material: faeces | place: Denmark | collected 2008/2010 ... | reverse complement strand
ATATTATTTAATTTATTCATACCTAATGCATATGCAGGACCATTACAAGATATTATGAATAGAGCAGAAGGCTTTGTAAACAATGGTGAAAACGGAGGAAATGTTATAAACAATGATGCTCTCAGAGAAGGATCAAATACATTATATAATGTTTTATTAGTAATAGGAATTGCAGTAGCATTCATATGGGGAATTGTATTAGGAATACAATTTATAACAGGAAGCCTAGGCGAAAAGGCGGATGTAAAGAAAAATTTGATTGTATATATAATTGGATGTATCATAATATTTGGAGCATTTGGAATCTGGAAATTGCTACTTCAATTGTTACAACCACTTGCATAATAAAATAGTTATTAATATTCTTACGAAAGTAAGCTTTAATAAAATAGAAAAATAAGGAGGAATAAACATGAAAAAATCTATAAAGGTAATATCTACACTATTATTAGCAATAATGTTAGTTACATCTATAGCAGGAACTGTACTAGCAGTTGATCCAAATACAGTTCTAAATGGATTAAATGGAAATGGTAATGTTCAAACTAATGACTTAACTAAAGTTGGTAATAACATTGTTACAATAATTCAAGTTGTTGGTATTGTTATAGCAGTAATTGTATTATTAGTTATTGGTATTAAATATATGATGGGTAGTGCTTCAGAAAAAGCAGAATACAAGAAAACAATGATACCATATATAGTTGGTGCAGTTCTTATTTTTGCTGGTACATCATTAGTAAGAGTTATTTACTCATTATCAACTTCAGTATCAACAAAATAATATTTCATAAGTATTACATAAGTATTACAATAAAATTAAAAGTGCATGTAAATGCACTTTTTTTTGTTTTTAGGTTACATTTTGTTACAATATGTGCTATAATTTAATATATAATATTATGTTAAAACGGAGGAAGTCTATGGGAACATATAATGTGCCTAGAAATGTAAAAGGAGAAGGTAGAATTCTATTCATTTTTACAACAAAAAGCTTAATATATAGTGCAGTAGGAGTTGGCGTTGGATTAATATTTTATTTAATATTTAAGTTAATGAGCCTAACCGTTGTTGGAATTGCTATGGTTGTATTATGTGCATTAATTGGGTATTCAATAGGAATGTTAAAAGTGCCAAACATAGGTATATTAAAGGCAACTAAAGTTGTTGGTGGCGAGAACGTAGACGATGTAATAAAAAGAGCAATAAAATTTAAACAAAAGAGAAACAAAATTTACATCTATGATGATAAGGAGGAAAATACAAATGACAGATAATACATCATTTTTAACGATTATATTATATGTAATGCTTGCAATAATGTTTGCTTTGGCAGTAGCACTTATTTTTATATATTTAAACATGAAAGTTAAAGAAAAACAAAAAGAGAAAGAAGACAGTGCAGTAGCAGAGTCTAAACCAGTAAAAAAATCTTCATCAAAAACTTTTAATGTTGGTTCAGTTTTCGACTTCATGGAATTCGATAAAATTGAAGATAACATGATTATACAGAAAAAAGGTGCTAGATATGTAATGGTTGTTGAATGCCAAGGTATTAATTACGACTTAATGTCACAAGCAGAAAAAGTTGGAGTTGAAGAAGGATTTATACAATTTTTAAACACCTTATCACACCCAGTTCAAATATATACACAAACAAGAAAAATTAACTTGGAGAGTAGCATCCAAACTTATAAAGCAGAAGTTGATAAAATAGAACAAGAATATAGCAGACAAAAGATGAGATATCAAAATATAATGGCATCACCAAATGCTACAGCAGAACAGAAAAAACAAGCTTTATATGAGTTTACAAAAGACAAAAACTTATATGAATATGGTAAAGACATTATATACAACACAGAAAAGATGAGTTTAAATAGAAATATATTAAACAAAAAATATTATATGGTAATTCCATATTATTCAGAAGAACTTGGACAAAATGATTTTGACAAAGATGAAGTTAGAGAGATGGCTTTCTCGGAATTATACACAAGAGCACAGGCTATAATAAGAACTTTGTCCGTATCAGGTGTTATGGGAAGAGTACTTTCATCAACAGAACTTGCAGATTTACTATATTTTGCATATAACAGAGAGGATGCCGAAGTTTTCGGTGTTGATAAGGCAATTAAAGCGGGATACAACGAGTTATATTCAACAGCGCCAGATTACATGGATAAGAAAATGGAAATGTTAGACAAACAAATAGAAGATGCCGCAGTTAATTTGGCAAGTGATAAAATTGCACAAGTTCAAACAGAAAAAGAGAAAGAATATCAAAGAAAAGTTGAAACAGAAGATGACATAATAAATAACTTAGCACAACTTATAATTCAAGAAAACGAAGCAATGCTCGGAAAAGACGTTGCAGAAAAAGCAAAAGAAAAAGTAAGGAAGGAGAAGAAAGCTAATGTTCAATAAAAAACGTAAAGCTACTAATAATGATTTGCAATTTCAAAGAAATGATTATACGAGTGATGAGCAAATTCCAATATTGCACAAGAAAACAATAAAAGAATTAATTGCACCTTCTGGAATAGACGCAAGTAATATTGACCACTTAGAGATTATATCAAATGTAAAAAGATATGCTAGAAGCTTCTTCGTTTCTGCATTACCAAGAATGTGTACATTTCCAGAATTATTTAGAGATATGTATATGTTTGGAGACATAAATACATCAATATATATAACACCAATTCAAGAATCTAGGTCTCAAAACGAGTTGAATAGAACGATAAATGAACTAGAAACAGAAAGAATTGTTGCAGCAGATAGAGGAAATATCAATAGAGAGAGCAACTTAGCTCAAAAAAGATATGAGGCAGAAAGCTTAAGAGATGAGATTGCAGCAGGATTTAATAAACTTTATGAAGCATCTGTAGTGTCTACACTGTTTGCATATAGTTTGGAAGATTTAGACAAGCTTACTAAACTATTAGCAACAGAAATGTCGAAATCTTTGGTTGGAATAAAAAGTGCATGGGCAATGCAAGAAGAGGCTTTCCAAAGCAATTTACCTTTGGCAGAAGATAAAATAAGGAAAACGCATACATTTGACCGTAGATCTATGGGAACAGTATTCCCATTCACTACATCAGAAGTTGGTCACTCAACAGGTATTCCACTTGGATTTAATAAACAAACTGGCGTACCAATATTATTTGATAATTTCCATAGCTCACTTACGAACTATAACATGGTTATATTTGCTAAGTCTGGTGCTGGAAAATCTGTAACAATGAAAACTTTAATATCAAGGTCTGCAGTACTTATGGGAATACAAAGCTTAGCACTAGATGCCGAAGGCGAGTATAGCATAGTTGCAGAAAGTTTAGGCGGAATAAACGTTGTACTAAGCCCTAACTCAAAAACAGTTATAAATGTTTTTGATATAGAAACCGAAGTTGTAAAAGATGAAATAACAGGAAGAGAAAGAGCTGTATTAAACGTAGAAAACAAAGTAGAGGACGTTACACAAGCGCTACTTACAATGGCAAGAGGTAGTACAAGAAGCCAAGATATTAATGAGGTAACAAAGCAGATAATTGCAGAATCTGTTGCACAAGAGTATGCAGCATATGGAATAACAAGTGACCCAATGAGCTTATATGAAGCAGCTGGAAGAGGCAACGGAGACATATTAGGAAGAGCAAGAAAGAAAATGCCAACAATTGGCTCGTGGTATAAACGTTTACAAAGAAATGCAGAAAGCAATACAAACCCTGATTACAGATTCCATTACAGCTATTTGCTAAAAGTTATGAAACAATACATAAGAGAATATGATGGTCAGATGGCATACTTTGACGGTCAATCTACATTTGACTTATTAGATGGAACATTATTTATAAACCTAGACATATCACAACTAGAAGAAAGATTTGCAAGACCACTTGCACAACAAATATTACTTTCTTGGATATGGGAAAAATACGTTAAGAAAAACAGTGAAGATAGAAGAAAAGCTGCTAAGAAGAGAGTCCTAGTTGATGAGGCATGGATGTTATTGCCATACCCAGAAGCTGTAGACTTCTTAAACACAATGGCTAGACGTGCGAGAAAAAGAAACGTATCGCTTGCAATAATTTCTCAGAGATTCCAAGACTTCTACGAGAAACCAGAAGTACAAGCAGTTTTAACATCATCAGACACAAAGCTATTACTAGCACAAGACAAATCTGAAATTCAATACCTAAAAGAAGTATTCAAACTTAGTGAAGGTGAAGCAGGATTTCTAGTAACATGCAACAAAGGAGAAGGATTATTGAAAGTTGGTGGAGACACTGCAATATTGCAAATAACACCAACGGCAAAAGAGTTTGAGTTTGTTGAAACAAACTTAAACAAGATGATGGAAAATAATCAAATAAAATCATAATAGAGGGAGGAAGTAATGCATAAGATAATAAACAAAAAGTCAATACAAAAGATTACGGCAATTATTATAATAATGATAATGTGCAACTTTATTATGAGTGGGAAAGTTTGGGCAGTTGAGAGCTGGATGTCGATTAAGGAGTATCAGGATTTATCAATTGGTGGAACTGATACAAAGCAAGATTTATATAACAAGGATACTAGTCCAGCAGTAAAGAAATTATGCAGTGCATGGAATATAACTGCTGAGCAAGCTATTGAAATGTTGAAAAATCATGCAAACGATGAGAAAACTTTATATGTAAATAAAGAAACGTATGATAACACAGCTTATACAATAAGTGACGTTAAGATCAAACCTACTGAAGAAGAAAAAACAAAATATAACATACAAGTAGATGATGATGGGTATGCGAGTGTAGATACATCATATAATTATGGGGTTAATTCGGACTTGGAAGGTTCAACTAAGGACGGAATTGGAGGACTTCTGTTAAGCCCAATTGCTGCTCTTATTCAAGGAATAGGAGATGGGGTAAATTATCTATTGCAACGTAATATAATAGGAGATAAATCGGATGTTTTCTTAAATTCAGGCGTATTCGAACATTCAAAAATGATACAGGTATTGAATGAAAATAAGCCGGTATCTGGAGTACCACAAGTTGATATTGCAGAAGAATATATTGAAACTGCAACAGGGAAATATGGAATCCCGAATATAAAACTTACACCTGCGGAAATTTTTGCTGGGAATGTATCGGCTCTTGATGCTAACTTTTTTAAAACTGAAGGAGACCATAATCAGGAACTTGGTGGAAGTGAAAAATCAATTGTGGAACAATTGAGAGATACTGTTGCAACATGGTATGTGGCTTTGAGAAATATAGCTATAGTAGGGCTTTTATCAGCATTATTATATATTGGCATTAGAATTGTTATAAGTTCTAGTGCAGGAGATAAGGCAAAATATAAACAATTTTTTGTAGACTGGGTAGTTGCATTATGTTTAATATTCTTCTTACATTATATTATGGCATTTACAATGACTATGAGCGAAACTGTAACAGATGTACTATCCGGAGATAGAACAAATCAGGGAAGGATAAAGGAGGTTAATATTCGTTTAACCGAAACAGACGGTACAACTACATTTAAAGATGCGGGAACTGAGGTATGCTTCTCTAGCAATTTTACTGGCGTGGCAAGAATGAAGGCGGATTACCAAGGTGGTACTTTAAAAATTGGATATTCGATCTTATATATTGCTTTAACTGTTTATACAGTATATTTTGCATTTGTGTATTTAAAAAGATTACTAATGCTTGCATTTTTTACAATGATTGCGCCATTAGTTGCTCTAACATACCCATTAGATAAGATAAGAGATGGAAAAGCACAAGCATTTAATTACTGGTTTAAAGAATACATGTTTTATGCTTTATTACAGCCAATGCATATGCTTTTGTACACAGTATTTGTATCATCTGCATTATCTGTTGCGGCAAACAATTTGCTATATGCAATAGTTGCGCTAGCTTTTATAGTACCTGCAGAAAAGATAGTAAAGCAGATGTTTGGAATAAAAGGAAACACAGAATCTACACTTGGTGGGTTTGCAGGTGGAGCACTTGCTTCACAAGCGTTTAATATGCTTAGAAAAGGTCCGCCACAACCTAAGAAAGGCGGAGGAGATGGCCCTAAAGGAGAAAAAGGCATAAGACTTGATAATCCTAATAAGCCAAATGCTATGGATACACTAGCTGGAGATGCTATGGAAAATGGAGTAGAAAATGCTGCACAAACGGCTACAGCAGCTGGTATTGGAGCTGCAGCAGGAGCTGCTTCTGCTAATGCAACGGGAAATGAAAACAATGAAGAAACAGATAGCAATGGCGTACATGTGAGTGATGATGGTGTAATTGATGGAGTACAATTTAGAGAAGTACCAGACAATGAACAACAAGGCAATGGACTGGAAAATCCAGAAATGCAGTCTGGAGAAAACCCTGCTATGCCTGAAAATGGACAACAAAATCAAAATGCAGACAACAATAATTCGGAAGAAAATCCATTTGCAGCAATTAGAGCAAAAGCAAATAGTGCTAAAGGAAACTTAGGTTCAGCTATAAATAGCAGAGTCCAAAGTGCTGGTGGTTGGTCTGGTATTGCAAAGGGTGTTGGTAAAACTGGAGCTAAACTTGCAGGTAGAGCAGCTATGATGACAACAATGGGTGCGTTAGGACTTGGAGTTGGTATTGTTGGAGGAGACATGAGTGATACACTTAAAGGTTTAGGTGCAGGATTAACAGCTGGTTATGCAACAGGTGGTAGATTAAACAGTGCTGTTGGAAATACAATTGTTGGAAACAATGCTGCGGGAAGATTCCTTGATGATGCAATTAGAGGAACTGGCCCTGAAAGAAAAAGAAACGATTATATAAGATCGTACATGTCAAACCAGGAAAATAGAAATAGACTTATTGAAAAGAATCCTTCTATTAAGAAATCTGAACTTGATGCACAATTAAGACAAAGAGCAGAATTGTCTTATGACTCAGGTGTTACAGATGCTAAAATGTTGGATAGGGCGGTTAAGTTACAAAAACAACTTGATGAGAAGAATCCTAGAGGCGTTGGAAATGCAGAAAGACATGGAGCTAACTACAATAAAACTGTAGCAACTATGCAATTAGCAAGCAAATACAGTGATTCAACTTTCGAAAACGACGAGAAAATTGCCAAAGCACAAAATCGTTTGGCAAGCAAACTTGAAAGAAACATGAGTGAAAGAACAAATGGCCCAATTGATGCAGATACTGCTAAAAAATATAAGGCTAGAGCAAAAGCTGAAGCTGCAGAAACAATGGGTAACATAGATTATTTAAAGAATGGATAATTTTTATAAAAAGCAATCAATCTAATAAATTGGTTGCTTTAATTTTTATAGAGAGGTATAAAGTATTGAGTAAAGACTGGAAATTTTCAGATTTATTCTTAACTAAAATATAAAAATGCATTAAAGTAATGACATAACTATAATTTTGATATATAATAAGGTTGTGAAATGGCACTTTAGACTATGGTGTATGGTTCTTATGCCAATAAAGTAAAAAGGAGAAAATTTCTATGGAAGAAAATAAAACACCAAATAAATCAGAAAAAGAGATTATAAAAGAAAACATGCTAATTTTATATAAAACATACCAAGATGGAGAGAAAAATACTGTTGATGAAATATCATATTATAAACAGATTGTGCTGCAAAGTAAAAAAAGTCCAATAATGTATGGATTGCAAGATATATATCCAGTAAACATAAAGGAGCCAGAAAAATTTTATGGAAATAGAGTTTTGCTATATCAAAATGGAACTCCTATTGCGATGATAGATGAAAATTCAAATATAAAATTTTCTAACGAATACTTAGAGCAAATGAAGCCTTTGAACCCTTCAATATATGCACTTTTGCATTCTATGAATGGTAAACATTATGAATTACCACAAATACAAGAGGTAAGTGGAAAGCTTCCAGATATAAATTCAAAACAAGAAGTTGAAGATTTTAAATTAAGTAAAGAAGAGCTTGAAAATGCAAAACAAAATGAAGTAGCTGGGCAAGGAATGACAAAAAAAGAGAATTTCCAAGAGGCAGAGAATGAACAAGAACCTGAAAATGAAGTAGAAAGCATGGAACAAATTGCAAGGCAGTCAGGAATTACTAAAGATGATATTAAATCTTGCTCTGAAATTAATCCGCACGAAAGAATTACAGACCAGAAAAGTTTTGAAGATATAGCAAATGTTACAGGGAAATATTCTAAAATTTTTGTAGTATCTGCAAATAGTCAAACGCGTGGAAATTCGCTTTATTCGTTCTGGGGAATGACACAAGATGGAAAGATGGAACCAGTTCAAGGTTTGGAAGAAAGACAAGGAGTAAATACTGGAAAATCGATATATTCTATAAATAGAGACGGTTCACAAGTAAAAGAACAACAAACATCAGCATTGTTTACAATGCCTAATCAAAGAGAAGGTTTTTCGGTTACTATTGGACAATATGGAATAATTGAAACTACATATATAAGACGTAGTCCAAACGAAAATAAATATATAGGAAGTACTGTGAATTTATCAACACAAAAGCCTACTACAAGAGAGGTTCAGGAGTTTATGAATGACAGCAGAACAACCGATGCTGAATTGAAAGATACAATTGATAAAACAGAACATCAACTTGGAGAAACATCTGAAACTAAGTTAAGAAATGTTGATGATAACCCCAATAATGATGTTGAAATTGATATGGACCAAGAAATAACTTTACATGACGGAACAATCACAACTCTTGCAAAAGAAGCAGAAACGTTAAATATTGCACCAGATGAATACAAAAAACAATTTGCAGAAAGAGAAGCTGATTGTTATGCTGACAAAGTAGAATTAATTAGAGAAGAACAGGCGGAGGAACAATCTGCAGAGCGTGCTGAAGAACATGAAGAAAGAGCAGAAAGGTCTTTAGAAAATGATGCGTGGGAGAGAATTAGAAAACATCAATAAAATAAAAAATTAATGTTTTTAAGCTTAAATATTTTTCAAATAAAAAAGACAAGCTATAGAAAAATTACAATTAGATTACAAATGAAAGAAATAGTTGAAATATACATAGCAAATAAAGTATAATAAAAAAGAATAATATTTTTGTGCAGAAAAAGCACATGGAAAAGCTAAGAAAGGAGCTCAACAAATGAGAGAAAAAGAAAGAGAGGAAAGTAAGAAAAATATGAAAAATACACGAGAAAAAAATAACAAAACACAAAAGCGGAATAACGTTAATAGCTCTAGTAGTTACCATAGTTGTTTTGCTAATACTTGCCGGAGTAAGTATAAACTTAGTACTAGGCAATAACGGAATAATAGCAAAAGCAAAAGATGCGGAAACAAAATCTGCAGAGGCAAGCCAAAACGATTTAAAGGGAATGAATGCATTAACAGAGGAAATGAATAATGCATTAGGAGAAAAGCCAAAAGTAGAACAATCAAAATATAAAATCGGAGATTACGTAAATTACACATATGATCCAGCAGAAAATTATAAAATAACATCAGCAACATGTGGGTCAAGTAGCAACCCAACAGATGGAATACCCCAAACAACAGGATTAAAATGGAGAATATTAAATATAGATGAAGCAAATGGAACAGTTGACTTAATAAGTGAAAATCCAACAGGAACAAGGGTATATTTTAGTAATATATTAGGATATAACAATGGACCATACTTAATGAATGAAATCTGTAAAGCGCAATATAGTAATAAGAGTCTAGGAGTAAATGCACGTAGTATAAATCTATTAGACATGGAAAAGCACTTAACAGCGGCAGGAATAGCAGCAAGAAATGCATATAAATATAAATATAATAGTGATACAGCAAAATATGGAACAACAAAAACATATACAAGTAACACAGAATATCCAAGCTTATATGCTGGACAAAAGGGAGCAGGAGTAAATGTAGCAGAAGCAAATGCAAGTACAATAGCTCAACCAGATATAAGTAAAGGAAATGATCCATATGAAGAGAGTAAACCAATAGCAAAAACAGAGCCAACAACTGATAACACATCAGGAACCGGAAATCCATTAACAGTAACACAAACATATTATAATATATCAATAAATAGTACGAATTATGGAGATGCAGCAAGTGTATTAAGCAATTCAAACAAATTCTGGGTGGCTTCGCGCGATGTCGGTACTTACTCAGACACTGCTAACTTCGGTTTGCGCTATGCTTACACTGTTACTGACGGTGATTACATGTTCAACTCGAGCGGCAGCACTGGCAACATTAGCGTTCGTCTTCGCCCCGTAGTTTCTCTATCATCTAGTCTCCTAACAGGAGAGAAAACGAATGATGCTTGGAATTTAAGTAAGTAGAGAAGATGAATGAAAAAACAACGAGCTAGGGATGTGGGTGGGAGAAAAACACCATAATAGCAGTTAAATATAAAGTTTCATAAAACTAAAAATATAATGAATAATATCCAAAAATGGGCAACGAAATGCTTCAATTTTGGGTGTTTTATTTTTGCAGAAAGTAAAAAGCAGTAATAAATTTGAGGAAAATAAATATCTATTAATAATGAGATAAAAAGTTATAATTTTCTAAATTGTGTGATTCTAAGGGAGACGATAATGAAAAAAATATTATATAGTATACTTATTTTTCTGCTAATTTTACTTAACTTTTCCACTGTTTGTGCAGATGATGTGGATAACGAGGTCGATTTTGAAGATACAATAGAAGTTACAGCTTCAAATGTGAGTGAATTACCAAAAACAAATTCTAGAAGATATATTGTTTACGATAGAATCTCAAAAAGTATGATAATAGGAAAAAATGAAGATGTTAAATCTGCCATGGCGTCCACAACAAAGATAATGACTACAATAGTCATATTAGAAAAAGCAGATTTAAATGAAAAAGTAACTGTAAGTGCAAAAGCAGGTGGAACAGGTGGCTCAAGGTTAGGACTAAAAAGAGGAGACAAGGCTAGTGTAAGAGATTTGTTATACGGACTTATGCTAAGGTCGGGAAACGACGCTGCCGTAGCATTAGCAGAACATGTTGGTGGGAGTGTAAAAGGATTTGCAGAATTAATGAATGAGAAGGCCATTGAACTTGGACTTACAAATACACATTTTGTAACACCTCATGGACTAGATGATGCAAACCATTATACTACTGCATTAGAGCTTGCAAAACTTACAGATTATGCAATGGATAATGAGACTTTTGCAAAAATAGTCGGAACAAAATCAACAACAATATATATAAATAATCAGCCAAGACAAATAAACAACACTAACGAGTTATTAGGTGTACTAAATGGTGTGGTAGGTGTAAAAACAGGCTTTACAAACAATGCGGGACGATGCCTAGTAACAGAAACCAAAAGAAATAATATGGATATAATTACAATAGTTTTGGGAGCAGATACCAAAAAAGACAGAACAAAAGATAGTGTGAATTTAATAGAATATACCTTTTCAAAATACAAAATGTACAATTTGGAAGAACAAATAATAGAAGAATTTAATAAATGGAAAAATATAAACGAAAAACGAATTTTAATTATAAAGGGAAAACAAAGCAATCCTAAATTAGCATTAGGTGCAATAGAAAAAGCAATAATACCAATCTGCGATAATGATAAAATTGAATACTCAATTAATGCATTAACAGAAGCAAAGGCTCCGGTAGAACAATGGAATGTAATGGGAACACTAACGGTAAAACTAAATGGAAAAATATTAGAAAACATAGATATAGTGAATGTAAATGAAGTACAAAAACGAGATTGGAAAGATTACTTTAAAATTGTGCTAAATAGATTTGAAGATATGGGAGAAATGCTAATAAATCAGCAAATATAATATCTCTATGAGAAAATTAGAAAGTATCTATGATTATATTATTATATCTACATAATAATATAATCATAGTTGCTACATGCGTGCAGCTTTTATTATTTATAGGCTCTTATTCCATTTCTTCAATTTTTCTTCTAGCAATTTGAAGTTTACTGTATTTTTTATGTAACCGATTTCTTCGTTTTTTAGTTTTTGTTTATATACAATCTCAGCATTTTTCATGATTTTCTCTGAATTGTTGTTTATATATCTTAATTCACCTAAAATTACTTCTTTGTATTTTTTATTACGTTCATTGCTAATTACATATGGTTCTAATTCTGTAATTGGAACAGGTATCATATTACTTATTCTTAAAGTTCCATAAAGTCTATCACTATTATAAATTCTAATTATTGTTTTTGTGTCTTTTCTAATAATCTTTTTTTCATAATCAATGTAATCTGACTTTTTAGGAGATGACATTGGAATATAATAATTAAAATCGTTTACTGTCAATACAATTCCTAAATATTTTCTGGTTTGAGTTCTTATATCTTCTTTATTGTCGTAGATTCTTTCATCAAATTGTCTTAAATATTTTATGTATTTATCACTAACACTGTATAAATTTAATTTCATACTTACCTCCTAAAAAATAAGAGAAGAATCTTGCCGATGTCTTCTCTTGATTTTAACTTTCGCATTTAATGGTAGTGAAACACCCGATTTATAACTTTCTCATTTTTAAGGCTGTGAAACACCCGACTTATAACTTTCTCGTTTAATGGTAGTGAAACACCACGATTTTTATATATTTATTATATAATTTTTTCATGAACTTTGTCAAGTAAATTTTAGTAATAAATATACATTAATATTTTATTCTGAATTTTAAAAAAATATACGATTTACCCTTACGGAAACTGGAAAAATTTCATAATAATTCATTGACTTTAGTGGCATGATATGGTAAAATAATAAAGCTAGTATAAATAGCTTTATTTTATTGTGCTAGCAAATTAAAATTAGGAGGTGAAATTTAAGTGCCAACAATTAATCAATTAGTAAGAAAAGGAAGAAAAACTACTACAACAAAATCAACATCACCAGCTTTACAACATGGATACAATTCTATGAAAAAGAAAACAACAGATAGAAGATCTCCACAAAAAAGAGGTGTATGTACTGTAGTAAAAACTGTTACACCTAAGAAACCAAACTCAGCTTTAAGAAAAGTTGCCAGAGTTAAGCTTTCAAACGGATACGAAGTAACATCTTATATTCCAGGAATCGGACACAATTTACAAGAACACAGTGTTGTTCTTATAAGAGGAGGAAGAGTAAAAGACCTTCCAGGTGTTAGATACCACATTATAAGAGGAACTTTAGATACAGCAGGTGTTAAAGACAGAATGCAAGGAAGATCTAAGTATGGAGCTAAACGCCCTAAAAAATAAAAATTCAAAATACTTAGAAGGTGCATATAACTTACTAATTTAAGGTTCTTAAATTTAGCATAGATATATAGCACTAAACTAGAAATGTTTTAAGAAGAAAAGCCGAAGGCTTAGTATTAAACTTTTTAGAGTACCAAAGATACTAGGTAATAAATTAGTATCAATTTTATAAGGAGGGAAGAAAAGTGCCAAGAAAAGGATTTATAGCAAAAAGAGATGTTTTACCAGATCCAATATATAATAGCAAAGTTGTTACAAAGTTAATAAACAATGTTATGTTAGATGGTAAAAAGACAGTTGCTCAAACTATCGTTTATGATGCATTCGATATCATAAAAGAAAAAGAGCAAAAAGATCCACTAGAAGTATTTGAAGCAGCACTAAACAACGTAATGCCAGTTCTAGAAGTTAAAGCTAGAAGAATTGGTGGTGCTACATACCAAGTACCATTAGAGATTAGACCAGAAAGAAGACAAACATTAGGACTTAGATGGTTAGTTTCATATGCTAGAAAGAGACATGAAAAAACAATGTCTGAAAAATTAGCTGGAGAAATAATGGATGCTGTAGCTGGAAACGGTGGAGCTTTCAAGAAGAAAGAAGATATGCATAAGATGGCTGAAGCTAATAAAGCTTTTGCTCACTACAAATTTTAAAAATTTAAACTATAAGCGTCGTCTAACTTCGTTAACCTTCATCTAAAAATATACTCGACGTACACCACGTACGCCTCCGTTATTTTTGATTCGGTTGCCTTGTTATACTTGCTTCTAGTTGAAATTTTACATGTATATTAAAAGAAAAAATTATTTAGAAAGGAAGAAAAAATATGGCCGGAGACGGAAGAGAATTTCCTTTAGAGAAAACAAGAAATATAGGAATAATGGCTCACATTGATGCAGGAAAGACAACAACAACAGAGAGAATACTTTTCTACACAGGAAGAACACACAAAATAGGTGAGGTTCATGATGGTGCTGCTACTATGGACTGGATGGCCCAAGAGCAAGAAAGAGGTATTACAATTACATCTGCTGCTACAACTTGCCACTGGTTAGGTAATAGAATAAACATTATCGATACCCCAGGACACGTTGACTTTACAGTTGAGGTTGAGAGATCTTTAAGAGTTCTTGACGGTGCTGTTCTAGTACTTGCTGCAAAAGGTGGAGTTCAACCACAATCTGAAACAGTTTGGAGACAAGCTGATAAATACATGGTACCAAGAATGGTATATGTAAACAAAATGGATATTACTGGTGCTGATTTCTATGGTTGTATAAACCAAATAAAAGAAAGATTAGGAGCTCATCCAGTTCCAATCCAATTGCCTATAGGTGCAGAAGACAATTTCAAAGGAATTGTTGACTTAATAAAAATGAAAGCATTTATTCATAAAGATGATTTAGGAAAAGACATTGAAGAATGTGATATTCCTGAAGATATGAAAGCAGATGCTGAAAAATATAGACAAGAAATGATTGAAGCAGCAGCAGAACAAGATGATGAATTAATGATGAAATATTTAGATGGTGAAGAACTATCTGAAGCTGAAATCAAATCAGGATTAAGAAAAGGAACTATATCAAACGCTCTAATTCTTATGACATGTGGTTCATCATACAAGAACAAGGGTGTTCAAGAATTATTAAATGCAATCGTTGACTACTTACCATCACCACTTGATATTCCAAACATCAAAGGTGTTGACGAAGATGGAAACGAAGTTGAAAGTAAGACTGATGACAATGCTCCATTTGCAGCATTAGCATTCAAAATAATGACAGATCCATATGTTGGAAAACTATGCTTCTTCAGAGTTTACTCTGGAACATGTACAACAGGAACTACTATTTTAAATGCTACAAAGGATAAGAAAGACAGAATAGGAAGAATCCTATTAATGCATGCAAATCATAGACAAGATATTGAAAAAGTTTATGCAGGAGATATTGCAGCAGCAGTTGGACTAAAAGATGTATCAACAGGTGATACATTATGTGATCCAGATCACCCAATTATACTTGAATCAATGGAATTCCCAGAGCCAGTTATCGATATAGCTATCGAGCCAAAAGATAAGGCTAATGGAGAAAAAATGGGAATAGCTTTAGCAAAACTTGCTGAAGAAGATCCAACATTCAAAACATGGACAGACCAAGAATCTGGACAAACAATCATCGCTGGTATGGGTGAGCTTCACCTAGATATCATCGTAGACAGATTAAAGAGAGAGTTCAAAGTTGAATGTACAGTTGGTAAGCCACAAGTTTCTTACAAGGAAACAATCAGAAATAAGGTTAAAGTTCAAGGTAAGTTTGTTCGTCAATCTGGTGGACACGGACAATATGGTGATGTATGGTTCGAAATGGAACCATTAGAGCCAGGTTCTGGAGTTCAATTCGAGAGCAAAATTGTTGGTGGTGCTGTTCCAAAGGAATACATCAAACCAATCGAAGATGGATTAAGAGAATCTGCTATGAGTGGTATATTAGCTGGATACCCAGTTATAGACTTCAAAGCAACATTAGTTGATGGTTCTTACCATGAAGTTGACTCATCTGAAATGGCATTCAAGATTGCTGCATCTATGGCTTTCAAAGAAGGATGTAAGCAAGCAAAATCTGTTATATTAGAGCCTATAATGAAGGTTGAAGTAACTGTTCCTGAAGAATACATGGGAGATGTTATTGGAGACATTAACTCTAGACGTGGTAGAATGGAAGGAATGGAAGCTAGAAACGGTAACCAAATAATAAGAGGATTTATTCCACTTTCAGAAATGTTTGGTTATGCAACAGACTTACGTTCTAAGACACAAGGTAGAGGAACATATTCAATGGAACCAAGCCATTACGAAGAAGTTCCAAAGTCTGTATTAGAGCAAATAGTTGCTTCTAGATCTAAGAAAGCAGAATAATATACAAATATGTATATATTGTGAAAACAAAAATAACACTTGCATTTTACTTGAAAATATAGTAAAATGCAGGTGTGAAATAAGATATTAATTTTAAATATAAATAGTCATGAGCAAGACTCAAGACTAACTAAAAAGGAGGAAAATTAAATGGCAAAGGAAAAATTTGTAAGAACAAAGCCACACGTAAACATTGGTACAATTGGTCACGTTGACCACGGTAAAACTACTACAACAGCAGCTATTACAAAATACTTAAGCTTATTAGGACAAGCTAAATACGAAGCATACGATCAAATCGATGGTGCTCCAGAAGAAAGAGCAAGAGGTATTACAATTAATACTGCTCACGTTGAATATGAAACAGCAAAAAGACACTATGCTCACGTTGACTGCCCAGGACACGCAGACTACGTAAAGAACATGATCACTGGTGCTGCTCAAATGGATGGTGCTATATTAGTTGTTTCTGCAGCTGATGGACCAATGCCTCAAACAAGAGAGCATATATTACTAGCTAGACAAGTTGGTGTTAAATACATCGTTGTTTACCTAAACAAATGTGATATGGTTGATGATCCAGAATTATTAGAATTAGTTGAAATGGAAGTTAGAGACCTATTATCAGAATATGGTTTCCCAGGAGACGAAATTCCAGTTATAAAAGGATCTTCATTAAAAGTACTAGAAAGTACATCAACAGATCCAAATGCACCAGAATATCAATGCATTAAAGAATTAATGGACGCAGTTGATACTTATATCCCAACACCAGCAAGACCAGTAGATAAGCCATTCTTAATGCCTATCGAAGATGTTATGACAATAACAGGTCGTGGAACAGTTGTTACTGGTAGAGTTGAAAGAGGACAAGTTAAGATTCAAGACGAAGTTGAAATCGTTGGAATCAAACCTTCTACAAAAACTATCGTTACAGGTGTTGAAATGTTCAAGAAAACACTTGACCAAGCTGAAGCTGGAGACAACATCGGAGCATTATTAAGAGGTGTTCAAAGAACAGATGTTGAAAGAGGACAAGTTCTTGCAAAACCAGGATCTATACATCCACATACAAAATTCAAAGCACAAGTATACGTTTTAACTAAAGACGAAGGTGGACGTCATACTGCATTCTTCAATGGATACAGACCACAATTCTACTTTAGAACAACAGACGTTACAGGTGTTATCGAACTAGAAGCTGGAACAGAAATGGTTATGCCAGGAGATCACGTAAACATGACAATCGAACTTATTACTCCAATCGCTATCGAAAACGGATTAAACTTCGCTATTCGTGAAGGTGGAAGAACAGTTGGATCAGGAGTTGTTTCTGATATAATTGAATAATCTATGAATATTTAGAGAATAAATAATCATAATATTAATAAGTAATTATTTAAGGATAGTAAGGCAGCTATCACGCCAGAGATGGTCTTAAAAGAGGTGTGGGGAACGCCGTCCCACTAAATAATTACAAATTAATAAGAGAGGGTTAGCAATAGCCCTCTCTTAAAGTTCGTTTGCAAATATGCGAAAAATTGCCAAATTAAATTGACTTTTGACCGATTTAAGTATATACTTTAAGCGTAAATACTAAAGAAACAGAGGATGAACTAATCAGATTTATAACTTACGAAAGGAAAGCTAATAAATATGAAAAAAACAACAATATCAAGCATAATAATAGCAATATCAATGATAGTATTCACAACTAAGGTACAAGCAGCTACAGGAAAAGTAACAACAGAAACTTTGAATTTAAGAAGCAAGGCTTCAACTGATTCGTCAGTGGTAAAGTTACTTAACATGGACGATGAGTTGGAAATCATATCAGAAGAAGGAAATTGGTATAAAGTTAAGGTTGGAGAAAATGAAGGCTATGTTAGTAAAGACTATGTAAAAGTTGATAAAACATCAACAGAAACAAACAATACGACACCAAACGATAATAACCAAAATAATTCTGGTGCAAATTCAACAGAAAATAAAAACAATGAAACGACTTCAAGTCAAAACACATCAAACACTGTAACACCAAATTCTACTTTAAAACTTGAAAAAGATGTTACAATAAAAATATTACCATTAATAAATGCGAATAATCTTGGAACGGCAAAAGCTGGAGATGAAGTTACTGTTATTACAACAGCAAATAACTGGATGTTTATAGAAACAAGCGAAATTGCTGGATGGATAGTAAAAGATTCAAGTGTTGGACAAGTCACGAGTTCAGAAGATAAAAATACTGGCTCAAACACAGATAATAATTCAGATACAAGCAATAGTGATGATAAGGATGAAGAACCAACTGATACAAAAATTAATACGGATAATAAAGATGATACAACTTCATCAGATACAAATTATACTAAAACAACAAAATACATAAATGCTTCGTCAGTGTATGTTAGAAAAGAACCTTCAACGAATGCTGGAATTGTAACAACTTTAATTAGAAACACTGATGTTACAGTTGTTGGAGAATCAGGAGATTGGTACAAGGTTACTTATAAAGATTACAGTGGATATATTTACAAAGAATTATTATCAGATAAGAAAACAGAAGAAACAAATAGAAGTAGCGCTAATAGAGAAAGCGCTACAACTGTTTCAAGTGTAACTACTGAAACTTCAACAGAAGAAACTTCAAAGGGACAAGAGATTGTAGAATATGCAAAACAATATTTAGGATGTCCATATGTTTATGGAGGTTCGGGGGATAAATCTTTTGACTGTTCTGGATTTACAATGTATGTGTATAAGAAATTTGGATATACATTAAGCCATTCTGCAATAGCGCAATCTAAAGTTGGAACATATGTTGCAAAAGGAGATTTACAAGCTGGGGACTTGGTATTCTTCTTAGATTATGAAACAATGGATGGCATAGGACATTGTGGAATATATATTGGAAATGGCAAATTTATACACGCTTCTTCTGGAAGTGGATATTGTGTAAAAATATCAAACTTATTAACAGGAAGCTATAACACGAGATATGCTACAGCTAGAAGGTTAATCTAATAAGAGCACGACGTAATAATATAGAGTTTTATAAATAATATAGGGCAATTAAAAAGGAGAATGTTAGTGAAAAGACCACTTTTAATTGTTACTATATCATACATATTAGGAATAATTATAGGGGTATACTTTCAGCAAAGTATACTCTTTATTTTGCTTACAGGAATTACTGGAATTGTATTTTGGAAAATAATAAAGAAGAAAAAAATTGTAATTATTGCAATATGTATTGTACCATGTTTATTGTCTTGCCAGCAGACCAATAATTTAAATAATAAATACAATAAAATGTATAAATTAGCTGATGAAAACATTACAATAACTGGAACTGTGTGCAGTCAAATAAAGGAGACTGATTATAAGTATTCTGTTAATATTAAACTAGAAAATAAATTAAAATTAACAGTCTATATAGATAAAAGAGAAAATGTTTCAAAATTAGAATACGGCAATAAAATATCTGTTACAGGAACGTATAAGAAGCCAACAGAGAAAAGAAATTATAAAGGCTATGATTATATGAAATATTTAAAGACTAAAAAGATATGTGGCTCTTTAATGGTAGATGGAGAAGTAAAGCTGGTAAAAACAAAAAAAATCAATCCAATATTTACAATAATAAATAAATTATCGCTAATTTTTAAACAAAATTTGAAGAAATTATTACCAGAGCAAGAAGCTGAACTTGAACAGGGAATTTTATTAGGAGACACGTCTG
>ERZ779656.791-NODE-791-length-19962-cov-21.723364_pt1 | contig 19962 bp, 15 predicted proteins | sample MGYA00511102_ERZ779656 | MGnify/ENA primary metagenome ERZ779656 (study PRJEB29588, sample SAMEA2143980) | human gut metagenome | biome: human gut; feature: human-associated habitat; material: faeces | place: Denmark | collected 2008/2010 ... | reverse complement strand
CTTGGGACCTTCTCCAGCCCCAGGATGTGACGAGCCGACATCGAGGTGCCAAACCGCTCCGTCGATTTGAGCTCTTGGGAGCGATCAGCCTGTTATCCCCGGAGTACCTTTTATCCTTTGAGCGACGGCCCTCCCATGAGGAACCGCCGGATCACTTTGCCCTACTTTCGTACCTGCTCGACTTGTTTGTCTCCCAGTCAAGCCCGCTTTTGCCACTGCACTCTCCGCGCGGTTGCCATTCGCGCTGAGCGGACCTTGGGAAGCCTCCGTTACTCTTTTGGAGGCGACCACCCCAGTCAAACTACCCACCAAGCGGTGTCCCTTCACTGAAGGTTAGGACCCCGCCGGACGAAGGGTGGTATTTCAACGGCGACTCCAGGCATACTGGCGTATGCCCTTCGCAGTCTCCCACCTATCCTACACATCGTCCGGCAAAGTCCAGCGCTAAGCTATAGTAAAGGTTCACGGGGTCTTTTCGTCCCGTTGCGGGTAGGCGGCATCTTCACCGCCACTACAATTTCACCGAGCTCACAGCTGAGACAGTGCCCAGATCGTTACACCATTCGTGCAGGTCGGAACTTACCCGACAAGGAATTTCGCTACCTTAGGACCGTTATAGTTACGGCCGCCGTTTACCGGGGCTTCGATTCAGAGCTTCCCTTGCGGTGACTCCCCCTCTTAACCTTCCGGCACCGGGCAGGTGTCAGGCCATATTCGTCATCTTAACGATTTCGCATAGCCATGTGTTTTTGGTAAACAGTCGCCTGGGCCATTTCTCTGCGCCCACATCGCTGTGGGTCCCCTTCTCCCGAAGTTACGGGGTCAATTTGCCTAGTTCCTTAGCTGTGATTCACTCGAGCGCCTTAGGATTCTCTCCTCACCCACCTGTGTCGGTTTACGGTACGGGCGGCCATACTCTTGACGCCAACATGATTTTCTCGCAAGTCTGCTTCTGCATCGCTGTCGGGTCGTCCGTGGACTCCCCGTACTGTCCCGGCTCGGTCTCCCTACCCCGGTTCAACCATCTATTCCGTCAGATGGCGGACACATCACTCCTCGGTCTCATGTTGACCCGTATGGCCGGCAGCGGAATCTTTACCGCTTGGGCATCGTCTGCGCCTGTCGGCTTCGACTTAGCTCCCGGCTTACCCTGATACGTTTAGCGTTGTTCAGGAACCCTTGGGTTGTCGGCGGGGGAATTTCCATTCCCCTTGTCGTTACTCATGCCTACATTTTCTTTTCAAACCGCTCCAGCGGCGCTCGCCGCGCCACCTTCTCCGCTGGTTTCAATGCTCCCCTACCACGCATCTCGCGATGCGTCCTCGGCTTCGGCGGCAGTCTTGATGCCCGGTCATCATCCACGCGTCACCGCTCGACTAGTGAGCTGTTACGCACTCTTTGAATGAATAGCTGCTTCCAAGCTAACATCCTAGCTGTCTATGCGGTGTCACCTTGTTCTCTCTCAACTTAAACTGCGCTTGGGGGCCTTGGCCGGAGGTCTGGGCTCTTACCCTCTCGCCGACGGATATTAGCACCCGCCGACTCACTCCCGACGTCTAATGTAAGCGCATTCGGAGTTTGGCAGGACTCGGCAGGCGGCGAAGCCCCCTCGTCCTATCAGTATCTCTACCTCACTTACACACCGTCGAGGCTGTCCCTAAAGACATTTCGGGGAGTACGAGCTATCTCCCAGTTTGATTGGCCTTTCACTCCTACCCTCATCTCATCCAAGCCCTTTTCAACGGAAACTGGTTCGGGCCTCCATGGCCTGTTACGGCCACTTCACCCTGGACAAGGGTAGATCACTAGGTTTCGCGTCTGCTCCTCCCGACTGAACGCCCTGTTCAGACTCGCTCTCGCTCCGGCTCCGCGCCTCAGGCGCTTAGCCTCGCCGGGAAGAAGCAACTCGTAGGCTCATTATGCAAAAGGCACGCCGTCGCGCTCGCGCGCTCCGACCGCTTGTAAACGAACGGTTTCAGGTTCTGTTTCACTCCCCTGTTCGGGGTGCTTCCCACCTTTCCCTCACGGTACTGGTCCACTATCGGTCTTCCGGAAGTGTTTAGCCTTGCGGGATGGTCCCCGCGGATTCGGACAGGATTCCTCGTGCCCCGCCCTACTCAGGTGGCGTCCCTGACATGTCCTCGTTACCGCTACGGGCGTGTCACCCTCTGTGCGGCAGCTTTCCATCTGCTTCGCGTTCCTTGACATGTTCCCTTGGACGCTCCTACAACCCCGCACAGTCCTTGAACTGCACGGTTTAGGCTCTGCCCCTTTCGATCGCCTCTACTCAGGATATCGATGTTTCTTTCTCTTCCTGCGGGTACTGAGATGTTTCAGTTCCCCGCGTTCGCCCCATGTTAGCCATGGTGACAGGCCTTCAGCCTGCCGGGTTGCCCCATTCGGACACATACGGATCAATGTCTGTTTGCGACTCCCCGTACATTTTCGCAGCTTACCGCGTCCTTCCTCGCCTCCGGATAGCCTAGGCATCCTCCGTTCGCTCTTCTCCTCTTTCTCTCGTGTGAATCAAATACGCTTTCCTGATAGTTACTCACCATCAGCGCGACTCGATTCGTCTCGTTGCCTATGTTGAAATTGCAGTCCCTAATTCGCAACTCGAAAAAACTCTCGAATTTCTAAAATTACAAACTGATTTTCTTTATCTATCTTTACCTCTTATTCTCTCTCAATGTTGTCAATGAACTTATCCCGTTTGTTCCGTTTCTGATGCTTTAGGCATCGTTGTTTCTCAAACGGACTGCAAAGATACGCAGTTTTTTATTACCTCCAAACTTTTTTCGACTTTTTTTTCAAAAATTTCACAATAAATCATTTTACCCATCGGAATTTCTCGTTTTTCACCCAAATTTTCCTCCTCCGACCGACGACTCCTGCCGACAATTCCGACGACAACAAAATTCCTGAACATTGACAAGCAAACTGTGCACAAGCATCGACTTTTTTATTATTTTTGTAAAATCACGGACCGCGTACGCGAAAATACGGATAACTTATACTAATATATTATATGGAAGAAAAAAGAACGACTCTGCCGGAAAATGCGCAGAGGGAACTTAAACCGGGCGAAAAATACGAACCGCTTCTGAGCCCACAAAAAAACTATCCTGAAGTCACACCTTATTCCGTTTGCGTCGGACTGGTGATGGTCATCATCTTTTCCGCAGCCGCAGCGTATCTCGGGCTGAAGGTCGGACAGGTATTCGAAGCGGCAATCCCGATCGCAATCATTGCCGTAGGCCTCACAAGCGCATTGGGCAAGAAAGGCGGCCTCGGACAGAATGTCATCATCCAGTCCATCGGCGGATGCTCCGGCTCAGTGGTTGCCGGCGCCATCTTCACTCTCCCTGCCATATATATATTAGGTGTAGAGGTAAACTTTATGCAGATGTTCCTGTCCTCCCTTCTCGGCGGCATTCTCGGCATCCTCTTCCTGATTCCGTTCAGAAAATACTTCGTCAAGGAGATGCACGGCAAGTATCCTTTCCCTGAAGCCACGGCCACCACACAGGTACTGGTAAGCGGCGAAGGCGGAGGAAACAATGCCAAGACATTGATACTCAGCGGCCTGGTCGGCGGACTCTACGATTTCATCATCGCCACGTTCGGCGCATGGAGCGAAACCATCACCACCACCGTCACATCCGTGGGCCAGCACATTGCCGACAAGGCCAAGGTAGTGCTCAAGCTGAACACTGGAGCTGCAGTCCTCGGACTGGGCTACATCGTCGGACTGAAATACGCATTCATAATCTGCTGCGGCAGCTTCCTCGTCTGGCTGGTCATCATCCCGCTAATGAACCTCATCTGGGGCGAACAGGTCATTGACCTCATGAACTCCGGCATCACACAGACCATCGGAGACATGTCCGCAGACCAGATTTTCAAGGAATACGCACGACACATCGGTATCGGCGGCATTGCGACAGCCGGCATCATAGGCATCATCAAATCTTTCGGCGTCATAAAATCTGCAGTCGGACTTGCAGCCGGCGAGTTCACCAAAAAGCCGGGCGCCAAAGTCGAAGCCTGCGACCGCACCGATGAAGACATGCCGATGAAAAGCATTGTCTTCGGCATTGTCATAGCCCTCCTGGCGATTTTCGCATTCTTCGCATTGGGCGGAGTCGTGGAAAACATCTGGCAGGCGCTGGTCGGCGTGCTCATCGTCGGCATCATTTCCTTCCTGTTCACGACCGTGGCTGCGAACGCGATTGCGATCGTGGGCTCGAATCCGGTCAGCGGCATGACCCTCATGACATTGATAATCGCGTCATTGATACTCGTGGCCGTCGGCCTGAAGGGCAATGCCGGTATGGCGGCGGCGCTGGTCATCGGCGGAGTCGTCTGCACCGCGCTGTCCGTCGCAGGTTCGTTCGTGACCGACCTGAAAATCGGATATTGGATCGGCACGACGCCTAAGAAGCAGGAAATCTGGAAGTTCGCGGGTGTCGCCGTCGCTGCTGCAACCGTCTGCGGCGTGATGCTCGTGCTGAACAAGACCTTCGGTTTCACCGGGGACAATGCTCTCGTCGCGCCTCAGGCCAATGCCATGGCAGCTGTGATCCAGCCGCTTATGAACGGCGGCGGCGCTCCATGGGTCCTCTACGGCATCGGCGCTCTCATCGCTATCATCCTGACAATGTGCAAGATACCGGCTCTTCCGTTCGCGCTCGGAATGTTCATCCCTATCGACCTGAACCTGCCGTTGCTCGTCGGCGGCGGAATCTCCTGGTTCGTCGGCTCCCGCAGCAAGGACGCCAAGGTCAATGCCGAGAGACAGGAAAAAGGCACGCTCATCGCCTCCGGATTCATCGCCGGCGGTGCTCTGATGGGTGTCGTCAGCGCAATCCTCAAGTTTGCCAATGTCAATGTTTACTTGACCGACTGGCAGGCAATGTACGGTGAAGCTATCGCCATCATCCCTTATATCGCATTGATAGTCTTCATGATAGGGGTGGCAATGAAAGTGAATTATAAAAAACAACTACAATAATTTATGGAAAAGATATTGGACAGATTCCTGAGATATGTCGCTATCGACACTCAGTCTGATGAAAATTCGGAGTCACAGCCAAGTGCGGCCAAGGAACTGGATTTATTGAAATTGCTCTGCAAGGAGCTGAACGACATGGGAGTAGAGGCCACGCTCGACGAGTACGGCTACGTGATGGGCTCCATACCGTCAAACATTGACAAGAAAGTTCCCGCAATAGGCTTCATCGCTCACGTGGATACGTCGCCTGATGCTTCCGGAAAAGACGTCAAACCGCAGATTATCAAGGACTACGACGGCGGTGACATCGAGCTGAAGGGTGTGCCGGGACTGTTCCTGAAGCCGTCCGAATTCCCTGAGCTGCTGGCCCACAAGGGCGAGACCATCATCACCACTGACGGCACTACGCTGCTAGGAGCTGACGACAAGGCGGGTGTTGCAGAGATTATGGACGCAGTACAATATATTGTAGAGCACCCTGAATTCAAACATGGTGACATAAAGATCGGCTTCACTCCGGATGAGGAAATCGGCCGCGGTGTCGTGAAGTTCGACGTGAAGCGCTTCGGTGCCGACTACGCCTACACGATGGACGGCGGCGAAATCGGCGAGCTCGAGTTCGAGAATTTCAATGCTGCTTCCGCCAAAATCCATATCCAGGGGCGCAATGTCCACCCGGGCTACGCGAAGGACAAGATGAAAAACGCCATCCTTATCGGCATGGAGTTCAATGACTTGCTCCCTATCGGCCAGCGTCCTGAGCTGACAGAGGGTTATGATGGTTTCTTCCACATCATCAGTTTCAAGGGTTCCGTCGAGGAGGCCGATTTCGGCTACATCATTCGCGACCACGACCGCAAGAAGTTCGAGGAGAAGAAGGAGCTTATAGGTCAATGTGTCAATTTCATCAATGTGAAATATGGAGAGGGTACTGCGACTCTGGATGTCAAGGACCAGTACTACAACATGCGTGAGCAAGTGGAGCCATACTATTTCATCGTGGAAAAGGCGGTCAAGGCCATGGAGATGGCAGGCATCAAACCGAAGATCCAGCCTATCCGAGGCGGCACTGACGGAGCGAATCTTTCATTCAAAGGCCTCCCATGCCCGAACATCTTCGCCGGCGGCATGAATTTCCACGGCAAGATGGAGTTCGCCCCTCTCGAGAACATCGAAAAGGCTTCCGAGGTGGTTCTGAACATCATCAAGCTGTTCGCGGAATAGTCTGCGCGGCGGAAGGAGAAGCCTCTTAAAATCTACAGAACAAGTTGGCACATATATGCCAACTTGTTTTTTATTCCGAATAAAAACAATATAAATATTGTACAATGTGTATATTGTTTTTATCTTTGTGAAAAAGAACTACAAAATGACTTTTGATAAAATATTGGATGACGGAAGGCTCTGGGCAGTACGGTACGATGAAAAAGAACAAAACTGCTTCGATGAATTGTTTGACCGGTGGTATGACATGCAGTGGCTGAAGTCATTCTTCACGGAGAATCTTTCGGATTTAAGCGCCTACTTCCACATCACAGATGTATATAAGGCCATAATGGAAACAATAGAGGACGCATCCACTTTGGAATGCCTGATGCTGGACATAAGTCCGGACGCAAACCTAAATACACTTTTCAGACATCTTGAAAACAATAGATTCTCAGAAATGACATTAGGAAAAGAGAAAGCGAGAGGAAAAAGCGTCCACAAACATTCCTCTTGGTTAAGGATATATGCAATCAAAATTGAAGACGGCATCTACGTAGTAACCGGAGGAGCAATAAAACTGACGGCTACGATGTCTGAAAGAACACACACTCTCGCGGAACTGGCTAAAATGGAGATGGTTAGAAATTATTTCATTGACAATGGCGTTTTTGACAAAGAAGGATTAAATGATTATATAAACCATGAGCAAGGCAACTGAATTTTTGAACAATCACCAATCTGCAACACCTTCAAAGTGGAAGGAAGCGGCTGAATGGAGAAGAAAGAATGAGAACTGGCTGAAATATTCCAGAGTCATAACGATGAAAACCATGCAGGCTATGGATAAGCAGTCTGTCACTCAGTCCATACTTGCCAAGCGGATGGGATGTAGTCAACAATATGTCTCCAATCTGCTCAAGGGAAACTCAAACATGACATTGGAAACGATATCACGCATAGAAACAGCGCTCAACATTGACCTCATAGGATCCGCATTAAACTGTTTTGTTAACGGATATATGACAAGAGAAAAGACATCACGTCCACAATACCTGAACGATGGAGACTAAGCCCCATCACCTGTAACCTCCACAGGCACTTCCACGGGAGTCCCGGCTGACTTCTCCGCTTCACGCGCCACTTTCACCGCCTCGCGGGCTGCACGCTCGGCCGCCTTGCGGTCTTCCTTCTCCTTTTTCTTGGCGAAAACTGCCTTGTACTTCTCCAGGCGGGCATTTTCCTTCGCCTCACGCGCCTCGATGGCCTTCAACTGCTTCAGTTTCTTGGCACGCAACTTGGCCGCCTTCTTATCCGCAGCCAACTTGGCCTTGGCAGCATCCAGGCTGTCCAGACGCGCCCACTTCGCCTCACGTGCGGCATCCTTCGCGGCACGAAGCGAATCACGCTGCGCCTTCTTCAATGCAGCGGCATCAAGTACGGCAGCCTTGACGGAAGAAGAATCCGAAGACATTGACAATGAATCAGTTGTCGCCTTGGTAGAATCGGCTACAGCCGGAACTGCAGCATTGAGCGAATCCTTAGGCGGAACATTGGCGAGAGAATCCGGCGACTGCACGGACGCCGTATCGGCCGGCATGACGCGCGCAGCCTCCTTTTTGCGGGCCTTTGCATCTGCCTTGGCTAGCCTTCCGCGCTCGATTTCCTTCATCACGCCAGGCATATAACCCGGATAAAACTTGTCGGTATACTCAAACGACGTTCTCGGACGAGCCGCGTAACGTGAACGCTCTGAAGGCCTTATGGAATATGGCGTCACATCCTGCCTGCCGGAAGGACGAAGCTCGGGCTGCCACGAGAAACCCTTCAGCACACGCTCCTCACTCGTCATCTGCGCCACCGGATAACCGTCATTCTTCGCAGACTCGAAATAATAAACCCGGTCAATATCCCCGTTTTTGAAATACGCACTCAGCATCTTCGCCTCGCTCTTGTTCACGGTCGCGTAAACACTATCCTCCTGCAGATAGAAAATCGCATTGGCATCACCCATCGCATCGAAACGCGACAACGCACCGGTAGTGTCGAAATAAGCAAGCATCTCCGTAGCGCGGATCTGGTCGTAGCACAACGTATCTTCCTTGATGATAATGAACGCATTGGACATCAGACTCGCCTTCTGCAGCGACTGGTTTTTCAGAACAGCGAAAAGACTGTCCGCCGAATACTGCCTGTTCGATTCATTCCACACGACAGGCCTCTCATACATCCTCACCAATGAATCCAAGTCATTGTAAGCCAGTGAATCGCAGGCAATCTGAATATCTGATTTATAAAGCTTTACGTTCTTTACAGCGGTAATGAAACTGATTTTCGTGGAATCCAGCGGCTCCGGAATACTATCTTTCTGAACAGCGAGCGAATCCGTTGCTGACGCCAGAGAATCAGCCCCGACCGCAAGAGAATCCAACCCGACAGCCAATGAATTCAGGCCCGTTGCCGACGAATCCGTCCCCACCGGCTTCGAGTCCAGCCCTGCGGCCGCAGCATTCGGGTCAATGCCTTTGTCCACGGCACCCCCTTTCGGCGCCTTCACATCACCCTCCACCTTGTCCGCACCACCTTTCTTGCCACCTTTAGGCCTGTTCGGATCATTCTCCGCAGCCTTTGCCGCAGCCTCAGCCGCCTCCTTCGCCGCTTTCTGGCGATAATTCTGGACAGCATCCACAGACAAGTCCTCAAGACGAGACTTGGCGGCACTCTTCACGGCATCCTCTATCTGGAACATCATAAGAGACTGAGCCACAATCGAATCCGCGCCGAAATACACCGAATCAGGCGGCGCGGTTTCCGACTTCACCACCCCGATGACAGCCGGTTCGCGCGTCATGACCAGTCGTGACAATGAATCCGTATACAGCATCCTTCCGGCGACAGCCGACATATCCCGCGTCGTATCCGTAACCTGCGCATTGCCAAGAAGTTCAATGTCTCCGATAGAACGATAGTAGAACAATGAGTCCGCCCATCCCTCCTGCGTGTCGCTCATACCATGGACATCCCGGCGGAAAAGGAAAATCTCCCTGTTGCGGTCATACCATCCGGCATTGGAAGACAACATGTTGTCCTCGCTCCATGCATCGGTACCGAAACCGAAAGATGCCTTGTTCCGGGCAGAATCATATACGAGATTCGTCGTCTTCACGAATACGGAATCCGTGAACATATTGACATTGTCGGAAAATGTGAACGTCTTCGCCTTCGAATCGTAAGTACCTGTGCGACTTTCGATTACCTGACCTTCGGCATCCTTCATGGAACCGCCGTTGAAAAATATCGCGACGCTGTCACGCGTATTGTAGTCAAGGAATTCCGTACGGAGAACATTGTGGTCCTTGTCCTCCAGCTGCACCAGCGAACCGCGGAACTCGGCCAGGTCACGGTCCACATAATAGGTGAGCTTGTCACCGGTCAGAACCGTCTGGTCCTGAAGGATTTTCACATTGCTGATAGCGAAAATTTCATTGGTCCGCACATTCCAGAGCGCGGTATCGCAAATGAGAAAAGTGTCATTGTGCAGGAAACGCGCCGGCCCCGTAACCTTGCGGTAATCCACCCCGTCCTTTTCTATCAATTCCATGGACTGCGCGCTCAACAGGCGTACAAGAGAATCCACCTGACTGCCTTTTTCCTGGGCAGACAGGCGGAAAAACATTGACAGAAATATCAATCCCGCTATGAGACTTCTGCGAAAAGTCATAATTATTTCTCAGATGTGCCCTCTTTTGCGACCTTGTTCCAGCCGTCGCGTGAGAACTCGCAATTCTTGAAGAGAGGGTCAATGACTATATATGTAGTTTTTATCTTACCGTCAATGAATTCGTCGATGGCCGCATTCTGCTCCTTGGCACGTGCCTCTTCGAGCAAGTCGCTGTAATCATTGTCGAAAGAAGCGGTATGCGCCGGAATAATCTTGTCGACGCGGATAATCTTATATACGGTATTGCCGTCGCGTCCCTCATTGTCCTTGGACGCCACCGGCTCCGAAATCTCGCCCTCCTTCAAATCCTTGATAGCCGCATAGTCCTGAGGCTTCAGCTGGTCAATCTCGAAATACGAAGAACCGGTATTAGGGTCAGCCATCTGACCGCCGTTGGTCTTCGTCTGCGCGTCCTGAGAATAGAACTTCGCAGCAAGCTCGAACGTCACAGCGTCATTCTGAATCTCCGTCTTCAACGAATCGAGAGTAGCGAATGCTTTCTGCCTGTCCTGGTCTGTGTATGAAGGCTTTATGAGGATGTGACGAGCATTGAACATGTCACCTTTCTTCTCCAGCACTTCGATGATATGGAATCCGTCAGGGGTCTCGACAATCTGCGAAATGACGCCAGGTTTCAGCGCCATTGCCGCATCGGAAAACGCCGGCCAGAAAATGGACTTGGACGCCATTCCGAGCTCGCCGCCCTTTCTCGCGCTACCAGGGTCCTCAGAATAAATACGGGCCAATGTCGAGAATTTCTCGCCGTTGATAATTCTCTCACGGATGCTCAGAAGCTTCTCTTTCACAGCGAGATTCGCATTCTCACGGTCCGGATAGATGCTGATCTGGCTGAGCTGGTACTTGACCGGCACCATCGGCAGGTCCTCAGGATCCGTCTCGGAAATATACTTCTTCACATCATGAGGCGTAAGCTCAGGAATCGACGAGGCGATCTGCTGCTGCATCTGCTGGGTAAGCGACATGTCCTCCAACTGCTGCCTCCATTCCTGACGAAGCTTGTAAATCGGCTTGCCATAGAACTTCTCCACCTCGTCATCGCCACCGAAATTTGTCTGAATCTGCGCCATCCTCTGGTCCAGGGAGCTGTTCACCATCTCCTGGTTCACCGAAAGGGAGTCAAGTCTCGCCTGCATGAGGAACAGCTTGGAATCCATCATGTGCTCCAGCTGCTCGCAACGCATGTTCTTGTCGGAATACATGCCCTGCATACGCATATACAATATCTCCTGTTCCAGCTGGGACAACGAGATCATCTCGTTACCGACCACGGCTATAGTCTTGTCAATGAGCCCGTTAGGGTACGTCTGCGCAAAGCCGCATACCGGCAGGACGAGCGCCATTACAGATACTGTCAGTTTCAGAATATTTTTCATGTTTCTTCGATATTCATTATTGGTCCAACCCCATCAATAGATGATGAAATTTTCCTGATTGCGCGCATTCTCTATCAAGTCCCGTTCCAAACCGTTCAGCAACGCCTGTTTTCTGGTGCTGAGTATGATGTCCTTGATTCTTTCGCGATAATAATCCACCGGACCGGTCTCGCCGGCCTTCTTCAAGCTCCCGATATAGGCGATGTTCAGGTTCCCGTTATCATCCGGAATCTCCACCACCCCGTCCTTCAGCATTGAAAACACTGTACCATAGTCAGTTCCGAACTCCCGGGACAGTCGCACGAGGTCTATCCACTTGCCGCCGAAATCCGTGTACCTGAACGCCGAATAGGACGCGACACTGTCCGCCTCCATCTGGTCCTCCGGCTTGTCCGACTTCATTTTTTTCTTGATGATCTCCAGATTCGGTGAATCCGAGGAAATCGACAGGAAACGCGCCTTCGCTATCGGCAGCGACAGCTTGAAAGTCTCGATATGCGCCTCGTAGTATTTCTCTATCTGCGCATCCGTCACAGCCGTGTCAAGCCTCTGGTTCACATATTTCTGCTCATAACGGTACTTCAGCAGCGACCGCCTGTAGTCCTCCAGTTCCTTGTCCACGTTCTTCTCGCTTTTAGACAATTCCTTCTCGGCCACATCGATGAACGCCATGTCCGACGCCCACGAATTGATGTATTGGAGCGCCAGCCGCGTACTGTCCTCCGGGCTCGCCGAATCCGGAATATACGCATTCAGGTCCGATGCATACAGCTTGTGATTGCCGATTTTGGCCACCACGCGCCCGTCATGAACAAACGACGTAATCGTCTTGCACGAATTCAGCCACGGCAAGACGATTACTAAAAGGCAAACGCCGAAAATATTCAGAAGTCTGTTTCCGATCAATTCTATCTTGAATAATTAGGTGATTCCTTGGTGATTGTCACATCATGCGGATGGCTCTCCAGATAACCGGCATTCGTGATGCGGACGAACTTGGCGTTACGCAACGATGCGATATCCTTCGCTCCGACATAGCCCATACCTGCACGCAAACCGCCCACAAGCTGATATACTACCTCGGATACAGTACCCTTGAAAGGCACCTGCGCCACGATTCCCTCCGGCACGAGTTTCTTCACATCCTCTTCCATATCCTGGAAATATCTGTCCTTCGAGCCATGCTCCATCGCTTCGAGCGAACCCATGCCTCTGTACGCCTTGAACTTCCTGCCGTTCAGGATGATAGTCTCGCCAGGAGACTCCTCCGTGCCGGCAAAAAGCGAGCCCGCCATAATGGTGCTTGCGCCTGCGGCCAATGCCTTCGCGATATCGCCTGAGTAGCGGATGCCACCGTCGGCAATGACAGGAACGCCCGTTCCCTCAAGCGCTTTCGACGCCAGCATCACCGCTGTCAATTGCGGCATACCGACGCCCGCGATGATTCGCGTAGTACAAATCGAGCCAGGGCCAATGCCTACCTTCACGGCACTTACACCGGCATCCGCCAATGCCTTTGCACCTTCTCCGGTAGCGACGTTGCCGGCAACGATCTGTATATCTCTGTTCTTGAATGCTTCACAAGCCTTGGCAATGACTTCGAGCACGCCGACTGAATGTCCGTGTGCAGTGTCGATTACCACAGCGTCAGCACCTGCACTCACAAGCATCTCGATTCTGTCGAGGGTATCTGACTTCACGCCGACTGCAGCTGCCACGAGAAGACGGCCCTTCGAATCTTTGGAAGCGATAGGATTGTCCTTGATTTTCATGAGGTCCTTGTAGGTGATGAGTCCGACAAGCTTGTTGTCATCGTCCACTACAGGGAGTTTCTCGACCTTGCTCTTGCGCAGGATTCCGGTGGCCTCCTGCAGGCTGATGCCCTTTTTCGCGGTAACGAGGTTCTCGCGGGTCATGATTTCGGAGATCGGCAATCTCTTGTTGTCCTGGAAACGGAGGTCACGGTTCGTGACGATTCCGATGAGCCTTCCGGCATTGTCCACGACAGGGATGCCTCCGATATGGTGCTTGGCCATAAGTGCCAATGCGTCACCTACTGTAGCTTCAGGGCTGATGGTGACCGGATCGTAAATCATACCGTTCTCCGCCCTTTTCACACGGCGGACCTGCTCACACTGCTGGTCAATGGTCATGTTCTTGTGAATGACACCGATACCGCCGGCACGAGCCATTGCAATAGCGAGTTCAGCCTCTGTAACAGTGTCCATTGCTGAAGACACGATAGGAGTGCAGAGAGAAATATCTCTAGTGAACTTGGTGGAAACATCTACAGCTCTCGGCAAGACCTCGGAGCGTGCAGGAACGAGCAAAACGTCATCGAAGGTAAGTCCTTCTGGGATTTCTGTATTTACGAACTGCATTGTGAATAAATATATTTTGGCAAATATACGAATTTTTTGATTACGTACAGCCCTTCGGGCAAATCTTTGCCCAGCAAGAGGAACGATGATATGACAGCAGATGCGCCGACAGCGCAATTACAAGATTTTCAATATAAATATAAGGAATTCCGGAATGTTTATGCACCTTTGTAGAATTATAGTGTGCGCGGCGCGATGCCGCCTTCGGAAAAGACTAATAAACAATAAATTATAAACGCATTAAACTAACAATTTATCATGACGAAAAACAATCAGAAGACCTACGAGCGCCCGACCCTCCAGGTGCTTTTCGTAGAGACGGAAAGTGTGATGGTGACGGATAGCTATGGCACAGCTGGTGCAGCTGGTGCACAAGGAGATTTTTTTGAAGGCGAGGACTATTAAAACATATTGAGCGATGAAACATTCAGTCATGTCCTTTTTGGCAATTGTTGCCACGCTGAGTTCCTTCATTTCTTGCCAGAAGGAAATAGAAACTCCAAAAGATGATATAACATCATCACATACAGTGTCTTTTGTAGCCGACGCTCCAAGGACTAAAACCAATGCCACTGTTGATGGAAACAAGGTGAACTATTCATGGACAAAAGTCGACGAAGATAAATTCAAAGTTTACGAAATAGTAGACGGCAAACACACGCCTGCATCAATGGTTATGGCAACTTTGAATGATGGTGGCCTCATGGAAATCTCCGCAACATTTGGTGGAGAAAAGATTTCAGGCGCTTCTTATCAAGCAGTTTTCAATACTGGAGTTAAGGCAGTTCAAACAAATAACGACGAAACAAGCTACGACCAAGATTCAGATGTCCTTGTATCTGAAGTAGTTTCCGACCAAAACAATAATTTCAACAACGGCATTGCTCTTAAATTCAAGAGATTAGTAGCCGTAAACAAAGCTACTCTCAAAAATCTTGAGAAAGGCGATTATCTGGCTCATACCATCATTGAGACCACAGACAAGAAGGATCTTGCCGGAGAATATTCCAACATAACAGATTTATTCGGAGATTGCAAATCAAAGATTTCTGTCGAAACGCTACATGGGATTACAGGAGGCTCCGCCCCTGTCAATTTCATAACGCTGCCTGTAGCTGACACCAAACTCAAAGTTACAGCTGTTACTATCGACGATAACGAAAAGTTTGTTGCTGCTTACGAGAAGACATTTTCTAAAGGGATATCGCTGACTCAGGGCAACCTCACTTCGTTCGGAGTACTGATGAGTGAAAAGACTGGCGAAACTATTGATCTGTCGAAAGATGAGACCACCACAGCGACAACTGATGAACTCACTTGGGATAGGGCTCTTGTTCATGTTAAGGCTTTAAAAGGCAAAAGCACTACTAATGCGAACAATTATTATCCAGGCGTGTCTAACTACTCAAGCACAAGATTCTATACGGAAAGCACTTTAGCAATCACTCCGATGAATAGTTTGTCCATCAGTGAGATCGTATTTACAGCGACATCTGATAAATACGCGAAAGCTCTTGCAAACTCCACGTGGACAAATGCTACGGCATTCGTTAGTGGCACAACAGTCTCAATTATCCCTACCGATGGCACTAAAGAAGTTTCGGCCGTAATTTCAGCAACAACTGGCCACAAATCAATTGAGATAATTTATGGTCAGCCAAAAGCAAGAGAGAAACATTCGGTAATCATTTCTTCCGACGTCAAGAATGGAACAATAACTGCGACCCCGACAACAGCTTATGCTGGCGAAAATATCACATTGACAGCGACACCTGATGGCGGATACATCCTGAGCGAATGGAATGTAACAACAGCGACTGGAAATATCACCGTAACTGACAATGCTTTTGTCATGCCTGACGAAGATGTGACTGTATCTGCCGTATTCACTGAAAAAGGCGAAGTGAACGACGGCTCTTTGGAGCGTCCATATACAGCTGCTGAGGCTATCGCCGTGATTGATTCCGGAACTGGCCTGACCGGTAAGTATGTGAAGGGCATTGTGAAGGCAACTCCTACATTTGATGCGCGATACAATAGCTTGACATATGACATCGAGTCCGGAAAGAAGACCTTGAACATTTACAGTGGTAAGGACCTCGGTAACGTAGGTTTCGTAGGAGCAGAGGACTTGAAGGCAGGTGACGAGGTTGTCGTCTATGGGGATTTGAAGAAGTATAACAAGACTTACGAGTTGGATAAGAACAACTACCTTATCTCCATCAACGGTGAGACTCAGATTTATAGAGGCCTTGCAGTTTCCGGTCAGAAAACAGCCTTCACAGTGGGTGATGCTTTCGTGTTCGGAGGAAAGGCTCTTCAGGTATGGCGCGGTAAGGAGGATGTTGATGTAACCGCATCTGCGAGCATCAGCGGCTATGATATGGCCACCGAAGGCAAGCAGACCGTTACTGTTACCATAGGTGATGAGACGGTAACTTACGAAATCAATGTTCGTGCTGCTGGCAGCGAGGCTCCTAAGACGTACACTCTTACTTTTGGTAAAGTGTTTAGTGATACCCCGGTGAGTGGCTACACAACTACCTGGGAGGCAACCCGTGACGGGTTTACTTGGGAAATGGCAAATTGGAATAACAACAATGCATATGTTGGTACCAAACAAAATCCAACTGATTGGACATTTGTAAGGGCAGGTCGTAAAAACAACAAATCCGTTGCGACAATCACCACTAAGACGACCATGCCTGAAGCTATATCTACTGTCACAATGACTATTGATAAAATAACAACAAAGAGTGTTAATTTAATTAAGCTTGAGGTGCTCTCTGCTGATGGGAATACGGTAAAAGAAACAATAACAGCAGACAAGAAGGTCGCAGGTGATTACGCATTCACAATCACCAAGCCTCAGCAGGATTGTAAGTATAAGATAACCGTAGACTGCGCTTCCGGAAGTTCTAATGGACTCATTACTATTTCAAAGGTTGAATACAAAAACTTCTAATCTTCCTTCGGCTGAGACACCAACGGGCAAGAACCCACGGATTGTAAGCCATACGCGGAGGTAAGAAACATTGAGGCCAATGTGTTGAGTTCGACGGAGGTGACTCTGTCGGGCTCTTACACAGGGGCCTGCAGTTCACCTGCCGAACTCGGCTTTTATTGGGGCACATCCTCAAATTCATTGACAAACAAACTGACCGTCAGCTCGGTCACGGCGACAGGCACGGACAGCGGGACTTTCGTGGCTCACCTTTCGGACCTTGTCCCCGGGAAATCCTACGTCTTTCAGGCGTTCGCGCGCGTATCAGGCACAGGCGCATACTCGTCTAGCGAGCAAGTGTTCTATGCCGGCACGCCGACCGTCTTCAAGATGCCGGGAGGCGTCCAGCCTGCTGTTGACAAGGATTGGCTCGAACTCGCCTCGGCTAAGGAAGGCTCGCAATATGTGGTAAGCACCACCTACGCAGGCGAACGGAACTACACCGTCTTCTACGACACACAGATGACGACTCCCCTCTGGACCGCATATCCATTGGACAGCAGCCACATGGGATCTCTCAGCCGGCCATCGGGCTGGAGCTACAACCCGAACATCGACGAGAAGTACCAGGTCAGGGTGACTGACGGCAGCTATTCGAACAGCACGTATTCGCGAGGTCACATGTGTCCGAACGGTTCGCGCAACGGAAACGCCACGATGCAGGCCCAGACTTTCTACGTGACGAATCAGGTTCCGCAGATCCAGAACAGTTTCAACAGCGGAATCTGGAGCAATCTGGAGAATGCCGTCCAGGGCATTGCCAAGAGCCACAACGAGGAGATCTACGTGGTGACGGGCGTGGCTTTCGAAAAGGAGGGCGAGACTCGCACCATAAATTACACGAGTCCCAAGTCCAGCTCCCAGAGAGTTCCCATCCCGAACTACTTCTACAAACTGGTGCTCCGGGTGAAGTATTCCGGCAGAACGGTCTCCGATGCGACCTGCATAGCTTTCTGGTTCGACCACAAGGCTTACTCCGACAGCTACAAGAACTACACTGTCAGCGTTGACCAAGTAGAAACCTGGACCGGTTTCGACTTCTTCGTAAATCTCCCCGACGACCTCGAATCCGCCGCCGAGTCGAAGACCCCCACCTGGTCCTCCTTCACCAGTTTCTAGCCGTCACTCCACACGACAAGTCTCCGGACCTCCACCAGAACTACATCACCCTAGTAGCTCCGGCAGAAGCCCGGACTTGTTTTCTACGACTTTTTTTAAACTCAACCCCCACACAACCATGCACACCATCGCCTTCAGAGACTTTAGAATTCACAAAGGGAGGAAGATTGTCGCGGGCGCGATACCCGATTGGGGCACACCATCAGACAACCGACCTGCCTGGCAGAAAAGATTGGAACCTTTCAATCTAAATCATGATTATACCATAAACTGGGGAGATTACTCAAATTTCAATATGGAAGGCGAGGCAAATGGCGAGGACTTCCCTTTCAAATACACCATAATTGAAATCAACTCGGACCAGCCCTAAACATATTCATTGAACTGACAAAATTCCACCTCATTGGGACAACCGCCTTCATCTCATACGACAACTGAGCAATCCAGCTGAAACTCACATACTATCACTTTATATGAAACCCGAACGAACACCTCAGACAGCACTCATAGAGCAACTCCACAGATTACACGACCTGTGCAAATCATACGATAACGGAATGTGCGTCGCAATGGATATCGCAGTCGCATTGCGGACATTGCTGCACGATAGTCCGAACGGAAGAAGTCTTTCAGTCCTGACCCAATGCGGATTGCGCGATAAAGTTAAATTCCTGGACACGACGGCCCAAAGAGGAACCATCTCCTTCTTCGCTGTAGGGGATAACGTCTCGAACAAAAACATACAAGTCGCCACACATATTTATTGCGACCTGCTCTGTAAGGAGATCAACAATTCCGATAATGGTGGCGTCAGATACACATTCTCCCCTCTTAGTAAATCCCCCTTATATTCAGATTACGAACAAAGGTGCATCAGTCAAAATAGATTTCTCTCCACGAAGGACTGGCTGGACTCCAACATATTCGAGGTATTGAAAGGCAGGAATTGGGGAGAAGAACAGAATTGGCATTTATCACGATACCAATTGTTTACCATCTTAGCAAACAAAGATGGAGGAGCTCATTATGAAAACAATCTTCAAGACAAGAGAATTGAGGAAATGTTTTACAATGAGTACCGTGATACGCAAGCATTGCATCTGATAGTAAATGGTTCAGATGTCTGTTTTGAGAACACCCCGATATATCCATCTGTCCGTCAAATAGCACAAGAGGCGTTAGTATCACTGGAACTACATCTAAAGAATAATACCCTAAACCAGCCACACCACCAGTTTCGACTTTCTCGCATATTTTCCAAACACTCCTGACACGAACACCAAGTCGAAGAAGAAGTCGCGGGATTGTGAGTGCTCCGCTACCATAACCATTACACATCGCACAAGGCGCAGCCGAAGACATGACACAGAATGCGTGGCGCATAAGTCTCTGTTTCATAACAGATTAGCCGTTTTCAGAGTTATCTTTTTGCGCACTCTGAAAATGACGAAATATCTAACATTCAGCTATTTACGCGCCACGTCAAATGTATCGTCCTGAAAAACGTTTACCTGATAATCCATGTACAGGCAAAAGCCCCGGCGGGGGTGATGCCTCTGGAGGCATGGCCGCCCATGGCCTTGTGAATGGGTGGCAGGCGACAGCCTGACGGGATGAGCGAAGCGAACCTCCAGAGGTCTCACCCCCGCCGGGGCGCGTCCAAACCACTGCCAAAACGCGTAAATCAAAGCCCAACGTCGGGACGCGGCCACGGCAAGATACGTAACTTATTGATAATTAAATACCATTTTAACAGTAGCGTGGAAACGCAGGCTTTTTTTGGCCACGTTTCCACGCCCAGTTTTATAACTCATTGAAAATCAACGCTTCCAAAAACGAAGCGTGGCCGTATCCCGCCGCCGAATTTCAATGTTATGAAATGCGCACCTGCCGGACTTGGGACAACCCTGAAAACGCTTACCTCTCGTGCGCAAAAAGGCCGTATTTACTCACGACATGACCATTTTTCAACTCGACGTGCGCAGAAAACGTTTTAATGCGCACGAAAGGCTACATAGCAAGGAAATGACCATCAGTAAAGACCATGTGGCAGAAAAGCCCCGGCGGGGATGGGACCTCTGGAGGCATGGCCGCCCATGGCCTTGTGAATGGGTGGCAGGCGA
>ERZ779656.789-NODE-789-length-19989-cov-6.071636_pt1 | contig 19989 bp, 14 predicted proteins | sample MGYA00511102_ERZ779656 | MGnify/ENA primary metagenome ERZ779656 (study PRJEB29588, sample SAMEA2143980) | human gut metagenome | biome: human gut; feature: human-associated habitat; material: faeces | place: Denmark | collected 2008/2010 ... | reverse complement strand
TAGCAGACCGACGGGGCGAGGTGTTCGGGCAGCCGCTGGCAGACGACGGCTGCGGCACCGGCGGTGACGGCCGCGTCGATGTAGGCGTGCCCGTCGCTTTGGGTGCCGCTCACGGCGAAGAAGCAGTCCCCGGGAGCGATGCGGCGGGAGTCATACGCCAGTCTGCTCACACGTGTATCGGAGTTGCCTTCCACGCGGAGCACCTGTGTCGCCTTGATTAATTCTTGAATTTGTTTCATCTCTTTATTTGAGTGTTATGGTTACGGCTCCCCCGCGCGAGATCCGCGTGCCGGGAGCGATGCTTTGGTATTGGACGGAGCCTCGTCCCGAGAAGGAAACTCTGAGGCCCCGGCTTTCGAGCAGGAACAGGGCGTCTTTGAGTCCCATGCCTACGACGTTGGGCATCGTTTGGTCGTCCTGTGCGAGCGTCGAGATCGTGACGTTCGAGAGGGAGTCGATCCGTACCGTTCCCCAGCCTTTGCGGTCTTCGAACGAGGTGCGGGGCGAGAATTTGTCGGCGATGCGGCGGATTTGGGCGATGTCGCCGCCTTTGATTCGCCGGGGATAGTGTTTTTCCCCTGAATTTTCCGGCGAGAGATCCCAGTCGTGCTCCCGGTTGTAGAGGTAGGTGACGACTTTCTTGACCACCGGACCCGAGAGCGGGCCGCCGTAGTAGGATTTGCCGGCCTGCCGCTTGGTGTGGATCGTCGTGAGCACCGTGTAGCGAGGGTTGTGAGCCGGGAAGTAGGCGACCATGCTGCCGATGTAATAGCCGTCGCGGTAGCCGATCTTGTCGTCGGCGTATTGGGCCGTACCGGTCTTGGCCGCTACGGTGTAGAGGGTCGTGTCGCGGAAAAATCCAGCACCCGTACCTTCCGTGCCGACGCTTTCGAGAAGTTTGCGGACCTCACGCAGCGTACGTTCGGAGCAGACTTTATCCACGAGAGTCTGGGTTTTGAAGTGCTTGACCACGTCCCCGTCCCGACGCAGCTCCCGGACCAGAATCGGCGAGATCATCTTGCCGTCGTTGGCAATGGCGTTGTAGAGGGTGATGACCTGGATCGGGGAGAGTTTGATACGATAGCCGAACGAGCGGCGTACGAGCATACTGTTGGGGTCGGGCACCTCCTTCCAATCCTGAAAGAGCGGTTTTTTCTCGCCGAAAGCCTCCAGTCCGACGGTTTGGTCGAGGTGCAGCTTTTTCATGAAGTCGCTGTAACGCTCCTTGTTGTCGGCATAACGCTCCCAGATCGCCTTGGCGAAATAGACGTTCGACGACTGGGCGACCGCCGTGCGGAAATCCATGTCGTTGAATCCGGCGTGCGAATCCTGCACCCGGATGCCGCCGACCTTCACCACACGTCCGTTGCCCGTGTCGTAGGTCTGGTCCAGCGGCATATCCGCGTCGTCCAGCAACAGCAGCATCGAAGCCAGCTTGAAGGTCGAGCCCGGCTCCGTGTTACGCCCGATGGCGTAGTTCTCCCGCTCGGCGTATCCGCCGCCGGGGGTGCGGCCCAGATTCACGAGGGCGAGGATTTCGCCCGTGCGGACCTCCATCACGATCGTGGTGCCCCAGATGGCGTTCTGGGCTTCGAGCTGTTCGCGCAGGTAACGGTTCGCCACGTCCTGCACATCGAGATCGAGCGTCGTGACCACGTCCAGTCCATCGATCGGGTCGATGTTGTCGCCGTCCACGACGCGGCCGTAAAAACCCCGGGCGATGCGTTGGCGCGTGGCCCGACCGTCGCGGCCGGCCAACTCTTCGCGATAGACGGCCTCGATGCCGTAGTTGCCTCGGTCGCCGGTCAGTCCGATCGTGCGGCGCCCCAGTTCGCCCTGCGGATAGATGCGTTCGTCGCTTTCACGCAGGTTGTAAACCATGCCCATGTTCCAGTTCAGGAGCGGGTATTTGCGCAGGGTTTCCCATTCGGTGTAGTCGATGTCGCGGGGAAAGATTTGGACGGGAGTGTGGTCGCGCAGGGTATCGTAGAGTTTTTTCGGCACGAATTCCCGGTCCAAAATCCGGTCGATCCAGCGGGCGATGCGTCCTTCGGAGCGGGGAACGAGGGTGTCCTTGCGGTATTTTACCTGGTAGTGTTTGGCATGCTGCGTGCGGAACATGCGACGGTATTCGGCTGCGGATCTGTCGCCGAAATAGGCGGCAAGTAGTTTGGACAGCGAGTCGCTCTGTTCGTGGAACGTACGCACGGAGTCGAGCCCCGGGCTGCCGAAATCGAATTCGACGCGGTAGCGGAAGATCGAGGTGGCCAGCGGATCTCCGTCCCGCGTGAGGATGTTGCCCCGCTGGGCCGGGATGATCTGTTCGGTGAAGATGCGTCCGGCGAGCCGTTCGGCATTGTAGGCGACCTCCGAGCTGAAGAGCTGCACCCATACCAGACGTGCGAAGATGAGCAGTCCCGCCAGGATGAAGAGGATGTAGAGCAACCTCACCCGCAGCAGGATGTCGCTTTTGATGCGCGATTTTTCCGGTTTCATCTTGCTCATCAGTCGTCGAGAATTTCACCCGGAACGACCGGGTCGTACAAGTCGATGCCCCGTCGGCGCAGCTCTTCGAGGATGGCCGAGTGGGTCGTATGGCGGAAACGCTGCTCCTGAAGGCGCGTCGAGCGCTCGCGCAGCATCTGGACCTCGCGGTAAAGCCGCGAGTATTTCATGTCGAGGTGCAGCGCCGTGAACATTACGAAGATGCTGACGAAAAACATCGCGGCGATGCAAATCATGTAACGATAGTATTCCGAGGCTCCTTTCCGAACCAGAATATTGCCCGAAAAGAGGAGCCAGAAGATGTTCGAGCGGCGGCGCTCCTCCTTGCGCTGCTCCTCCTGCCGGGCCTCCTCTTCGGCCTGCTCCCGCTCCCGGTCGGCACGAATTTCCTCGTCGGCTTCGCCGCTCTGCACGCGCAGCACTTCGCGCCGGATGCGGCGGGCGAGCTCTTCCTCCCGCTCCCGGGCGGCACGCTCCTCGTCGGTGACGGGGTCGAATTCGTGGTCGTTGTATTTCATGTCGGTCGGAAACGGTTATTGGCGTACGATTTTGGCAGCGGCTCGCAGTTTGGCCGAGCGCGAACGCGGGTTGCGGACGAGCTCTTCCGAGGAGGGAGTGACGGCCTTGCGCGTAATGATTTCGAACGGCGTTTCGGGCTTGCCGAAGAAATCCTTTTCGATGCGCCCCTCGAAATTGCCGCTGCGCAGGAAGTTCTTCACCAGCCGGTCTTCGAGCGAGTGGTAGGAGATCACTACCAGCCGTCCGCCGGGGCGCAGCACCTTGAGGCTCTGTTCCAGCGCCATTTTGAGCGCTTCCATTTCTCCGTTTACTTCGATGCGCAGGGCCTGGAACAGCTTGGTCAGGAATTTCGATTCGTCCTTTTTCGGGGTACAGGGCGCTACGGCCGCAACCAGGTCTGCGGTGGTCAGGATCGGCTGCGCGGTCCGTGCGCGGACGATGCAGGCGGCGACTTTCCAGGGGGTGTCGATTTCGCCCCAATCGCCCAGGATGCGGGTCAGGGCATCGGCGTCGAGCGTGTTCACCAGGTCGGCCGCCGTGCCTCCTCCGCGCTGATTCATCCGCATGTCGAGCGGTGCTGAACCCCGGAACGAGAATCCCCGTTCGACGGCATCGAAATGGTGGGACGACACGCCCAGGTCGGCCAGGATACCATCGACCCGGGTTACTCCGTGCAGCCGCAGGGCGCCCCGCATGAAGCGGAAGTTGCTTTCGACGTAATGGAAGCGGCTGTCTTCCGGGCAGTTGTCCCGGGTATCCCGATCCTGATCGAAGGCGTAAAGACGTCCCCGGTCGCCCAGTGCCGACAGGATGCGGCGCGAATGTCCGCCACCGCCGAAGGTGAGATCGACATAGGTTCCTGCAGGATCGATGTCGAGCAGTCGGACGGACTCTTCGAGCAGGACGGGCGTATGATAGACGGAGGTCATTTGGCTTCGATATATATTTAGGGTGTAAAGTTAGGCAATTTGCAGGGAAAAATCGTTATCTTTACCGAAGAAAAAACGGTTGAGAACGGTCGTACTCCGGAAGGCCGGGGTGTCCCGCTTCCGGGATCTCCCTGTACCGATGCGGAGTTTCGATTGGAAATCCGAGCGTAGGTGCGATAGGTGCAAATCGGGCGTCGTACGACTTTCGACCGATAATTAAAAGGGTTACGTTATGCCGAAAATAGATGTCGATGCCGTGCTTGCGGCAAAGGCTCCCCGGATCGCCCGATGGGTGCCGGGATTCGTTATCCGCTGGCTCAAGCGCACGATCCATCAGGACGAAATCAACTATATTCTGGATGAGTATTCCGCGCTTCCTCCTCAGCAGTTTATCCAGGCTTGTTTTAAGTTCTGGGGAGTGACCTATTCGGTCGAAGGGCTCGAAAATCTCGATCCGAAGGGACGGTATCTCTTTGCGTCGAACCATCCTTTCGGGGGAATGGACGGTATGATGCTGGCCGACGAGCTGGTCGGATATTTCGGCGATGCGCGGGTGATCGTGAACGATTTGCTGATGCACGTCGAGCCGCTGCGACCGCTCTGGATTCCGGTGAACAAGCACGGTTCGCAATGCGGGGAATACCTGCGCAGGTTCGACGAAGCTTTCGCAAGCGACTGTCCGATTCTGACCTTCCCGGCCGGGCTTTGTTCGCGCCGTCGGCAGGGGGTGGTGTCCGATTTGCCGTGGCGTTCGAATTTCGTCAAGCGGGCGGCGGCGTCCGGGCGCCGGATCGTGCCGGTTTTCGTCGAGGGCGAACTATCCGATTTCTTTTACCGCCTTTCCAATTTTCGGACGAAGATAGGTATCCGGTTCAATATCGAGATGCTCTATCTGCCCGACGAGATGTTTTCGCAGAAGGGAAAACATTTCCGGATACTGGTCGGGGAGCCTGTTTCGACGGACGAGCTGGTCGAATGCGGATCGTGGCAGCAGCGGGCGGATTACGTACGCGAAAAGGCGTATTCTTTGGAAAAAAAGTTGCGTGCCGAAGCAAAACACGGATAAATTGTTTAGTTTTGCTCTAAATTTAACAGCATGGAACCCATCATAGAGCCTGTAAGCCGAAGTCTGTTGCTCGCGGAATTGACCCCTGAACGCAAGGTCCGAAATACGAACAAGGCTTCGAATGAAATCTATATTTTCGATGCCGCCGAATGCCCGTCCCTGCTGCGGGAGATCGGACGCCTGCGGGAGGTCGCCTTCCGGTCGGCGGGGGGCGGAACGGGGCTCGCCGTGGATATAGACGAGGAGGATCTCGCCGGCGACGGTTATTACCAGTTGATCGTCTGGGACCCTGCGGAGCAGGAGATCGTGGGCGGTTATCGCTTTATCGTCTGCACGTCGGAAAATCCCCGGCATCTTTCCACTGAACATTATTTCACCTTCAGCGACAAATTCCGCAAGGAATACCTGCCCTATACCATCGAACTGGGGCGTTCGTTCGTACAGCCTTCCTATCAGTCGCGCGGCAATTCGAAGAGTATCTATGCGCTGGACAACCTCTGGGACGGTTTGGGGGCGCTTGTGGTGCTGAATCCCAAGGTGAAATACCTTTTCGGCAAGGTGACGATGTACGCTTCGTACAAGGCTATGGCACGCAATGCCCTGATCTGGTTCCTGCGCCGTTATTTTCCCGATCCCGATCATCTGGTGGCGGGTAAAAATCCCGTGCAGCTCGATTTGGACGATCCCTATTACGAGCATTTTTTCACGGGCAAGACCTATGAGGAGAATTACCGTATCCTGATCCAGCGCATCCGCGAGTTCAACGAGAACATTCCTCCGCTGATCAATGCCTATATGAATCTCTCGCCTACGATGCGGGTGTTCGATACGGTAATCAACACCGATTTCGGCGGTGTGGAGGAGACGGGTATTCTGCTGACCATTCCGGACATTTATCCCGAGAAAAAACAGCGTTATATGCGTTGGCAGGGGTGGCGTGAAAACCTCAAGCAGCGCCGGGAACATTTCCGCCTCCGCCTGCAGGAGCATCTCTCGCGTATCGGGAAAAGATGGGAAGTGTAGTCGAGCCGGATTTTCCCGGGTCGGATGTCTTATTTTGATAAAATTACGCCTTTTCGGTGTAATTTTTTTGTTTATGGATGCGGAATTTCTCGAAAAATTGTAATTTTATAGAGAAAAGAGAAGTTTGTATGCGTACAAGATTGGTAGTGTCTTTTTTTATCTGTTTTTTGCTGCAGGCATGCTCCGGAGCTTCGACGACGAAGACGAATGGAGTGTCGAACACATCGGGAAACGATCAGGCCGGATGTATCGCCTTGGATACGATCGGCATCGATGGTGCGGTCGAGAAGTTCGTATGGAACGAAGAGGATGGAATCGGCTTCTTAATTCAGGATAATAGCTATTTGGACTTTATTAAATCGTCTTTCACATCGAGGCCGGTGTTTGCTATGCAGGCTGCTGACGGTCGAATAACCTATTCGACGGAGGATTTGATGAAAGAGATGTGGCCGAAAGAGCGGATCGAGGATCCTGTTTCGGTCGTAGCTTGGCGACCGTATGGATTTGCGTTACAAGAGGACGGGAGTTTTTTTCTTCCGGTCGGTGTGGCGCAGTATGATGAGAAGGGGTGCCGGAGCGTGCCTATGCTCGGCCGGTACCGGGGAAATCTGGCTGAAATGACACTCGATTTCGAAAATATGTTCTCCGCTGTGGAGTTGCGATTGAGGAAAGACAGCTTCGCTCTCGAACCGATTAAGGTGAAACAAGTTATTTTGCAGGGAAACGACGGTGAAATTCTGGCAGGATCGATCAAGGTGGTAGCCAGTAGGCAGGAGCTGCCCGACAGTGTGTGCGAAGAGAGGAAAGTCAGTCCTTGCGTCGTATTGGATTGCGGATCGGGGGTGGAGCTGACGGAAGAATCGACCTCTTTTTATCTGCCTGTACTGCCTGTGGAGTTTCGCCGAGGGTATTCGTTAACGGTCGTGACGGATCGTGACAGCGGGAATATGTTCAGGATTCAATGCGGTGGCAAATTCCCCGTAAGATTGAAAAAAGGTCGGATATACCGTGCGGCGGATACGATTGTTCGCCCGGCGTATCTGCAATACATGATTCCCGATCCCAATTTCCGGGCTTATCTTTTGGAACAGGGGTATATCGAAGAGATCGGCGAAAACGGGAGCCGGGTCGTAGTAACACCTGCCGGTCGGGCTGCGACGAAGATAGATTGTTCGAGGCGGGGTATCGCTTCCTTAGCAGGAATCGAGTATTTCCCGCTGTTGGAGGAGTTGAATTGCTGTATGAATATGATATCGACGTTGGATTTGACGCAGAATCCTCGTTTGGTAAAGTTGGATTGTTCGGGAAATTGTCTTAAATCCTTGGATGTAAGCCATAATTCGGTGCTAATGGAGTTACGGTGCATGTTGAATGAGCTGGTGGCATTGGAAACGGATCGGAATCCGAAGCTGACTGTTTTGCATTGTGCATTTAATCGCTCGTTGAAAGCGTTGGATGTGACTGGTAATCCCCTGTTGAAAGAGTTGGTGTGCACGGAAAACAGTCTGTCGAGTTTGGATGTGTCGCATAATTTGGAACTGAAAAAACTTATGTGCGGAAATGGTTTTGTCAAAAAGAACCGTTTGGAAACCCTGGATGTTAGTAAAAATACCAAACTCGACACGTTGGAATGCTCGGGCTGTTGGCTGAAAACCTTGGATGTCAGTCGGAACCGGGATTTGATATATTTGAATTGCAGTAGAAATGAATTGGAGCGTCTGAATCTCGGCGCTGTTCCGAATTTGAAGGAATTGGATTGTCCCATGAATAAATTGAGCCGACTGGACGTATCTCGTTGCAAGGCTCTGACATGGATTTCGTGCGACAGGAACTCGCTCTCCTCGTTAGATGTATCCCACAACCGGTCGTTAAATTGGCTGTCGTGTGGTGAAAATTTGCTTACTACGTTGGATGTGTCGCATAATTCGGTGTTGGAAACGTTGTGGTGTAATGACAACCAATTGACTACGTTGGATCTTTCGGGAAATCCGATTTTGAGAAAGCTGTATTGTTGCAATAACCGGTTGTCCTCTTTGGACTTGAGTAAAAATAAATTCTTGGAACCGAGGAATGTGTCCGATCACGGGAACTGTTTCCCGGAGGAAGAGGGTTCGATTGTGGTTAATTCCTGCTGTTTCTGAAAAATGAAAAAGGGGCTGTCTAACAGTTTTAGACAGCCCCTTTCGTTGCTTTTTGGTTTTACCGCGACGCGGCGATATTCGAGCTGTGCATGCCCCGGGAATCGCGGGCCCAGTCGTCCCTGGCGCGGAGTACCTGTTCGATGATGTCGCGCACGCAGCCGTGCCCGCCCGCGAACTCCGAAACGTAGCGCGAGGCTTCGATCACCTCGGATGCCGCATCCGAGGGACAGACGGGGATTCCGACTGCCTTCATACACTCCAGGTCCGGGATGTCGTCGCCCATGTAGATGACGTTCGCCGGATCGAGTCCGTGGCGTGCGAAGAAATCCTGCATGGCCGATATTTTGTCCATGCAGTCCAGGTAAACATCTGTGATTCCCAGCATTTTGAGCCGGTGGTCGAGCGTTGCGCCCCGTCCGCCCGTGATGATGCACACTTTGTAGCCCATACGGAGCGCATAGGCGATGGCATAGCCGTCCTTGGCATAGTATTTTCGGATGAAATCCCCATCGACCAGGGGCATGATTCCCCCGTCGGTCATTACGCCGTCCACGTCGAAAATGAACGCTTCGGTCTTTACGATGTCTTCTTTGAAGTTTCCCATATATCTTGACTTAATGATTCATAAATTCGTAACAGTCGCGGATCGTGAGCGAGTGCGGCTTCGTGCCGCCGCAACGTCGGCAGGTCGCCGCGTACGGCAGGCCCGGTCTGCACCCGATGCGGATCGCCCGAATCGACGGCTTTGGCTGCGGTTTCGGCGATCAGGGGTTTCAGTACGTCGAAGGGCAGTTCGGTCCCGTGCAAAATCTCGCCTCCCAATGCGTAGAGGTGATTGACGAAATTGCAGGCGAAAACCGCGGCCAGGTGAAGGCGTACGCGACGGTCGGAGTCGGCACGATATACCGTGCGGCTCAGATTGCGGGCGAACGCTTCGAGCTCCGAGGTGAAGGAGTCGTCGTTTCCTTCGACGAAAAGAGGTATTTTGGCAAAATCCACGCTGCGGCCTTGGGTAAAGGTTTGCAGGGGATAGAGAACGCCCCGACGGTCGAAGCGTGCGGGAAGAGCCTCTATTCCGATGCCTCCGGCCGTATGTACCACAGCGGCTTCGGCGGGTATGGGCAGGCTTTCGGCCAGCGTGGTGATCGCCGCATCGCTGACGGCCAGGATGTAGAGGTCTGCGGCGGCCAGCTCGCGCGGATCGGAGCTCCACGCGGTGCCGTTTTCGAGGGCGAGTGCTGTACCTCGTTTCGCGTTGCGGGCGAAGATCTGGAGCAATGTTGCTCCTTCCGTGCGGCTTATCGCGCGGGCGAGCGCTTCGGCCAGGTTGCCGCTGCCTATGAGGACGATATTTTTCATCTTTCCGAGTGTTTCGATTCGGGCTGCGGCCCGGAAGCCGGTTTGCGGGCGGCGTTCACTGCGTCGTCCAGGTCGATGAGCCGAAGCCGGTCGCCCGCTGTACGGCAGGCCGTCTGAAGCTCGTCGAGCGCGCGGTCTATTCGGCGCGTTTCTTCGGTCGCGGCGAAGTAGAGGCGTGTCGAACTGTAATTGTCGATGGTTCTGAAAATGTTGTAGAGCGTCATTTCGTGGATGTCCCGTCCGGGGGCGAAAGCCACTTCGCGGTCGTCGTCCGGATTCCGGATTTCGATCAGCAGGCCCGTGCGCACGAGCTGGTGCAGGACATCGTTCACGATGCGGGTGGGCAGCGAGAGTCGGCGGCGGAGTTCATCGACCGGGAGCGCCCCTTCGTTTTCCCGAAAGCGGTGTACGACCTGGAGCATGACGGCCAGGATGATCCGGCGTCGTCGGTCGTTGCTGATGCCGAGCGATTCGCGCTCTTCGGCGAAACGGTCGATATTCTGGTAGGCGAACGAGAGTTCGCCGCCGAAGAGCAGGATTTCCCACGAGATTTGCAGCCATAACAGGAAGAGCGGCAGGGCTGCGAAACTGCCGTAAATCGCGTTGTAGGAGGTCATCCATCCTTGCAGATAGAGGTAGCCCCACTGAAAGAGCATGAAGACCGTTCCTGCGACGATACCCGCCATGAAAGCGCTGCGCCACAAGACTTTCGTATTGGGCACGACGGCATAGATCAGGGTGAAGCTGCCCCAGATGATGACCAGGGCCGAAAGTTTCGAAAGAAGGATGCCGAGGAACGTATTCCCCGCGTCGAAGAACCGGAGCAGATAACCTCCCATCGTGCTGGCCACGAGCCAGAGGATCGGGGCGACCATCGCGATGACGATGTAGTTGAGGTATTGGCGGGCGATATTGCGCGAGGACTGAACCTCCCAGATGTTGTTGAAAGCGCTCTCCACCGACCCGAAAACCCGGATGACGGCCCAGAAAAGGGTTACGACGCTGACCAGGGCGATAAGCCCGCCCTGCGTATTGGCGAGGGCTTTGCGGGCGAATTCCACCATGTAGTCCAATACTTCGACGTTTTGCGGGAAAAGGGCGTAGAGATCGTCGATCAGGCCGTCCAGAAGCCCGAATCCCTTGACTACGGCGAATACCAGCGCCAGGATCGGGACGATCGAGATGAGCGTATAGAACGTCAGGGCGGCGCTGCGCACGATCGTATCGTGGGCGATCAGGCCGCGTGCCGTGTAGAACAGCAGCTTGTACTGTCTGACGGCCCACCGGACGCGGGGATTGCGGTAGGAGTTTGCGTTGCGCCGCAGGATCGTGTCCGTGAAGTAGGTGAAGACGTTCTTGACTTTCATTTCGGGACGTTTCTCAAAGGTAGCTATTTTAGACGGATTGTCCAATAATCCTGCCCGAGTTTCGTGAAGGCGATCCGTCGCTCGCCGCCTTCGCGTATGCCGAGCCGTGCGGCGATTTCAGCCGCCGTGAGCGGGAAATCCTGTTTCAGAATCGTCAGCCGGCTGCCGGAAAGCTCCCGTTTCAGTTGCTTGGGGTTGTAGGGCTCGATCCGTTCGATCTCCAGCCAGCGGCCCAATGTGTCTTCGGACTTTTCCGCTGCGAATCCGTAACCGTTCGGGCTCCAGATGTCGGCGTGGCCTTGCAGGTAGGTCGGCGTCAGCCGGGCTTTTTGAAGCGCTACGTCGGGGATCAGCAGCCAGCGGTAAGCGGCCGGATCGAAGGGCTTGTCGCAGGGAGTTGCACGGGCTTCGGCCGGCGTGCAGGAAAATTCTCCCAGTTCGAGCGCAACGGCCGTCAGCAGGGGGCCGGTTCCGTCGGTATAGACGACGACTTCCTTGCATTCGTCGTGCAGGGACACCACTTCCGTGCGGCAGGGACCGAAGAGCCGGAATGTTTCGCCGACGTCGAACAGCGGGGAGTTCTTGACGCAGAGGTTCGGGGCGATGCGACGGAGTTCCGGTAGCAGCTTCGGTATGTCGGGCGAACAATCCTCCAGCCGCACCAGCTTGCGCCCTCCGGCGCTGCGACGGTCGGGGTCGGCGTAGATCCAGTCGAAGTGGTCCAGGGTCGAGGCGAGGAACGCCTCGGCGGAGGAGTTGATAACCCGTATGTTCGTTGCGCCCAGCCGCCGGAAATTCTCTTCGGCGACGGCCGCCAGCGTCGCATCCCGTTCGAGGGTGATGACTTCGCGGAAGCGTTTTGAGAGGTAGAGGGCATCGACGCCCAGTCCGCAGGTAAGGTCGAGCACCGTGTTTCCGCTGCAACTTTTGCGGGCCGCGCATGCCTCGCTCGAGGCCTGTTCGAAAGCCAGCGGCGGGAGGATGCAGCGGGCTTCATAGTAGGAGGGGAGTTTCGTCCGTGCCCGCGCAAGGTATTTGACCTGCGTGGCGACGAGTGCCGCATGCGGAATACGCTTGTCGAGGGCGATCGCCGCAGGGTCGCGGCCGATTTGTTCCTCGACGGTATGCCGCACTTCGGGAGTCAGCAGCAGTCGGTATTGTTCCGGAGTCATCATTCCGGGAGCGAAGATACCGATTTTTTCCGTTCGGCGCTCCATAGGAGTAGGGTTGCGAAGATGAAAAGTCCGTAAACACTCCAGCATTGGGTCGTCGTGAGCCGGATGTCGAGGGCGGCTGCCGGAAGTGCCGCTGCAGCTCGGATCAGTTCGTTCTGTGCCCGGGCTGCGAATCCTGCGACGACCGAGAAGAGCGGTGCGAGCGCCGTTCCCGGGATCACGAGCCAGAGCGTGCAGCTCCCGACCACGACGTAGGAGAGCAGGATGACGACGGGGTTGAGTGCCAGCCCGACGACCGAGATCTGGCCGAAGGTATGGGAGATAAGGGGTGCGGTCGCAGCGGACGCTGAAAATCCGATGGCGAGGGTTGCGGTCAGCATATCGATGCTTTTGCGGCGTGTTCGCAGGAGGCGGCAGAGGGGGAGTCCCCAGGCGATGATGCCGGCGACGGCGATGAACGAGAGTTGGAAGCTGATGTCGAACAGGTAATCGGGATGGAAGAGCAGCATGACGAAGGCTACGCCGGCGAGTGTGTTCATCCCGACGTATTCCGACGACGAGGCCAGGGCGAATTGCAGGACGGAGAACATCAGCGCGGCCCGGACGACGCTGGGCGGGAATCCCGTCGTGGCGGCATAGAGCCAGATGAGCAGGATGACCGCGATATTGCGCAGGATGTGTCCGTGCCGGAAAAGCGGCAGCCACCAGAGCAGCAGGTTGGCGAGTAGAAAGACGATGCCCACGTGCAATCCCGAAACGGCGAGCAGGTGCGAGGTCCCGCTGCGCGAGTAGGCCGCACGGAGTGCAGGGGAAAGCGAGCGTCGATCCCCGGCCGTCATAGCGTTGCAGAGGGCCTGTTCGTCGGGTGCCAGGGCCAGACGGTCGAGCCGTGCGACGGCCCGTTCGTGCAGGAACAGGGAGAGGTGCTTCGGGGAAAGCTCCCGGTGTAGGGTGTCGCGCAGCAGCAGGCTTGAGCGGTTCAGGTAGAGGGTGCCGACGTATCCCCGGCGGGTCATCAGCCGTCCGTAGCCGGCCGTGACGGGCGGTGAAAGGGTAGATTTTGCCGCGTACGACGGCTCGGTCGCCGGGATTCAGCACGGTCGAAGAGTCGCATCGAACCACGAGGTTTCCGGCGGCGGGGAGCCATTCTCCGGTTTCGGAGTTCCGCCGGGCGCGGAGCGATGCGCCGGAGGCCGTTTTGCCTTCCCGTTCGGAGAGGCGTTCCCGGACGACGATTTCGTATTCGCCCGGAGTGCCAGTCGGCGGAGCGGGAGTGTGTCTCAGTTCGGTGACGGTCATGCCGAAAAGCAGAATGGCTCCCAGGGTGGCGAGGTTTGCGCTCCGGTCGTCGGCGAGCAGTGCCAGGATACCGCAGACGAGGAATCCGCCTACTAACAACCACAGCGGCAGTACGTAGTGGTCGGCCAGCAGGATGCCGGCCGCGAGCGGCGGCAATGCGCGGAGCATGGGCATGCGCCGGAGTTTCGACCGGAGGTTTTCGGACTTGAGTCGTAGCATAACGGAGCCGGATCGCGGGAAATGGACGGAGAACCGGGCTTTGACTTTGTGTTTTTTTCGTTTTCTGCGTTTGGCGGGACCTCGCGGGCAGTCGCGGGCCTCGTCGATCGGATATTTGCGGTTTGCCTCCTTTGGAGGCGGCGGAATATTCCCGCCTCTTCGTTGCATCCGCTTCGAGTGTCGGTTTTCGGATTCGGCGATTTTCCGATTCGTAAAGATAATTATTTTTCGGAAGAATAAGCCGTTCGGATGTATGGATAATGCAAAACGACACGCATCATTCTATTCGATGCGTGTCGTTTTGTCGTGTCGGAGATCTTTTCGCCCGTTTAGAACGATGCGAATGTGTTCCAGTTCGAATTTTGCTCCGCTGCGGCCTGAATGTCGGCAGGCAGGTTGGCGAAGAAATCGAAGCCGGTGAGCCGTTCGATCTCGGCGACGGAAGTCGCATAGTTCGTGTAGCTATCGTTCGAGTACTCCCTGTGTTCCATCCAGAAACCGATCGTCATGGCCGACGTCACTTTGTTCGACGCGTCGCGCCGGACTTTCAACAACGCTTTGTAGTAATAGTTCGGTACGGGGCATCGTTTGCTGTCCGACTTCGGTGTGATCCAGGTGATCGCTTCGTGGTTGCCTGCGGTCTGGAGAATAGCGCCCGTCACCACATATACCGTGTCCGTAGTCGCAGTGATATTTCGGACGCCGCTTTCGAGCTGCTGCCAAATACCGCCGTTGAATTTGTTCTGAATCTGCGGCGTGGAATTGGTTGCGTAATAGGTCTGTACGACCAATTCGTCCGAACCGTTGCGGTCGGCGTTGGGTATCTGGTGCCCCCGGGCGTAGAACTCTTTCGAACTGTCATATCCGTCCGATGTGGTAGCTCCGAGATTGACCCCGTAGCTGCTCGACCAGACGTTGATCTGTTCGGATTCGGCCAGTCCGGGATTGCGCTGCCATTTGTCGGAACGTCCGTTTCCCATGTGTCCTTTTGCGAGCGGATAGGCTACCCAGTAAGCCGTGTAGGTCGATTTGTCGTAGTACATCGTGTAGTTGCGCTGCGATCCGGAGGCGGGATAAACCGTCTGCGTGATCGTCTCATCGGCTGTCGTGCGGGCCGGAAGCTCGTACCAGGCGGCATGATCCGTCCGTGCTCCTTCGGTGGTAAAGGTTGTCGAAGAACTCTGCGGCGTGGAGCCGTTGGTCGCCGTTACGACGCCGTAAACCGTGTACGTCGTTGCGGGCAGAAGATCGGAGAGGTTGGCGGTCGCTTCGTTTCCGACAACAGCGGCAACGACACTTCCTGTGTCGCTGCCGTTCGTTGCGGAATAGAAGAACTGCACCTCGGTTGCGTAAGCGGCGTCGGTCAGACTACTGGAAACCTTCGCTGTACTCGAAGTTATGTCGCTTACGCTCGGTGTAGCAATTCCCGGGGTAGGGTCTGGAGTCGGAACTCCGCCTCCTGTTCACTCAGGCTGCCAAGAGAAATCACCGATAGTAGTACGGTTTTCCGTGTTTTGCTCGATCTTGATCGTTGCGTCCTGCCCGTTGCATACTATATCCGAGAGTTCGAAAACTTTTTTTGAATTTTTGGTTATACTTAATGTTCCTACGCTTTTTCCTCCGACTGTTACGGTCAAGGTTGCACTGCCTTTCGAACTTGTCAAGGCGTTGAACTTGAGTGCTGTGATTCCGCCAGGGATTGTTACGCTCAATGAACCGTTCTTACCTATCGTGAGGTAAGTTTCGCTGGAAACTGTGATCCCTGCCGTGCGTAATGTAGTACGGTCGGTTTTGGATTGGTTCGGATTACCACATTTTACGTAGGTCCATACCGGAGTCCCGGTTGTTACACCGTTGAAAGTTCCATTAGAGTTGTAGGCTGATCCTGCATCGGGTTTATAGTTCTCGAAAGTTTCCGAAACCCATGCCTTTGCGCCGGCAGCAGCCTGCTCAACAGTCAGCGTCGCTTGGGCTGTACCCAGTGAAGTAGTGGCGGTAAGAACGATGCGTGCTGTACGAGGTGTTGCGACCGTATTTTCTGTGGCTGCGACTTCGAGGCGATTTTCGCTGCCGTTGTAATCACCTGTGGTGATCCAGTCCGGCTGTTCGGTTCCTTCAGTGCCGTCGTAAATAGCGACGGAAACGTCTTGCGTTTCGGCGTTCTTCAACGTAACGGGGATATAGTGAGTTTCCGTATCGTTATAAGACAGTGTCAGGGTCGTCTGATCCAACGTGATTTCAGGCAACTTGACGTATTCGGCAGGGATTAGGGTCAGATCTTTTGTCTGATTGCCGGTATAGAATCCAAAACCGAGAGCTGCTTGATCGTTTTTCGCCAAAATACGGGAAGGGGTCGCTGCCGATGCGATTTGGTAAGTGCCTTCGGACTTGTTCTTGGTAATTACCAGTTCATAAGGAGTCGTAGAGGTCGTAGCGCTGTTGCCGCTTTCCCAGGAGAGGTAGTTCTCGCCTTGACTGATCGTGTAGTTGTCACCCGATTTGGTAATTGTCCAAATGAGGGTTTCGTCCCCGGTTTTGTAGGGATTAGACGGCGTAATCACTACGGGAGCCAAACGGGAGCCTTCAGCTAAAGAACTCATTGCATAGGTTGTTTCGGATTGGGTCGCCGTGATGACGTAGTCGCCGCTCAATGTTTCGTTCTCCTCTTCCGTAGCGCCGGTCATATCGACCGCGAAAGTCGAACTGTCGCCCGCTGCGAAAGCCAGGGTCCGGCCCTCCTGAACGGTTACCGTCTTGGTGAAGATCTTCGATGCGGTGGTCACGGTAACGGTGAATGTTTCACCGGCAGCTACCTCGAACGGGAAGCAGGTGAAATAGGCGGTCATGCCCGTTGCGCCGTTGGCCGTAAGGTTCATCTCCGAAGAGTAGCTCAGCGTCACGTTGTCCGAGAAATTACCGGGATAACCGTACTCCTTGACGGTGCCTGCCGTCATATCGACATAGCTACGGCCCGTGACCTTCTTATCTGGAGCCGTGAATTCGACGCCAAGGACAGGCTCCTCCGATGCGAGGTTTTTGACCGTCATCTTACCGATGGCAACGGCACGGCCGAAACTCATTTGCAGTTCGGTCGGCTGACTCTCCAGCGAGATCGATTTGGCGATCAGCAGGTCCGCGTTCGAATCGAAGCTCGTAGCGGTCGGCTGTTGAGATGTGCGTGTGACGACTTTCATGTTGGTAATATCCGTATTGTTGGACGTAATCCATGCCGAGGCGGGATAAACCGCGTTATAAACGAGCGGAGTGTTCGTATTCTCCGGGAACGATACGGCGAATTTCGCCGTGCCGTCGCTTACCGTACCTTCCTGCGAGTTGGCGTATGTGGTTTTGGAGGCGGCCGTTTCGAACACCTGAAGGTATTCGCCGGTTTCGTTCCACGAGATTTTCCCCGTCAGGGGATCATACGTCGTACGGGAACCGGATGCCGATTCGAGTTCAGACGATGCGGTGACCGTCATCGTTACTTTACGACCGTTCGACGGGTCGGAAACCGTGTCGTCTTTGGAACAGGCTGCGAACAGAGATGCACACACTGCGACAGCCAAAATGGATTTGAAAAAAGTTTTCATAGTCGTAGGATGTGTTTGTTAGTATTCTCCGTAATCGGTGTCATTAACGCTGCCGCCTGCTTCGCCGGCTCCGCCATAGTCCAGGACAGTGCTGTTGGCAAAACCTTTCTCGATCGAGATGCTGAGGATCTCAACCGAAGGAGCGGAGTACGAAGTTCCCCCCCCCTTAACCGTAGATTCGTAGTGTTTTTTCATAATCATAGAGGTATTATGTTTGAGAGTTTTTACATCGTGTCCTGGTTATGGGCTACCACAAATATAGACAATATTCAATTAAGGAACAAGAAAGAATCCAAAATTCATCGAATCTTCATATTTCGATGCGGATTATGCGTGAAAGCGTCCGAAATTTAGTATAAATTGTCGAACATGCTCTGGCTTTTGTCGTATTTCAGGTCGGCGAGGGAAGCCGCTTTGACGCCGATGTTGAAACTCCAGCTCTGATAGTGGCCGAAGGGGACCCACGCGAACGACATTTGCCAGCAATGCAGGTCGCGTGTAATGGTGATGGAGGCCGGAGTCAGCTCTTTGGCCTGGAAGTCGTAACCGCCCTGGATTGTTACACCCATTTTTGGCAGAATCGTAACGCTGCCGTTGATGCCGAGCGTTTGGGTGATGTTTTTCTGGTAGCCCGTCGTGCCGTTGTTGGTCGGTGATGCGGAGTAGCTGATCGTATAGTTGAATCCCAGGTTCCAGGGTAGCGAGAAGTCGTAGTAGGCCTGGGTCATGTATTGCCGTCGCAGGGCCGGGTTCATTTGCCCGTAAGGGTCGTAGAAAGGATTGGCGTAGGCCGGATCGACCGGGGCGCTGTTGATGTCGTTGATCGCCGGGGTGGAGTTGTCCTGGCGGGATTGGAACGTATAGCCGAACGAAGTGCTGGCCGATACCACACGGCCCGGGAAAAAGAGTTTGTTGATACGCTGGCCCTGCGGGGTGACCCGGTAAGGGTCGAGCGTAGCGTTGATATTGATGCCGAAATTCTGGAAAACGGTCGTGCGCAGCGAAATGGGGATGTTCGAAAGTCCCATGGAGTCGGCCAGGAAGTTATAGGATACCTGTCCGATGCGGAGTTCGTCGATCAGTTTGATCTTCTTCATACCCGAGGTATCGCGTTTGCTGAGCACCTTCATTTCGAGCGTCTGCGAGAGCGAGGCGTTGATGGCCATGGACTGACCGGAGCTGGGCACGCCGAAGATGCTCCCTTCGAAAGGCGAGTAGGTCTTGAAATTACCCAGCGTATCGCTCTGCACGGTCTTTACGTAGCCGTATTTCTGCTTGGAGAAGTCGGGGGCGTAGGAGAAGCTCACCGTCGGGGTGATCGTGTGGCGGATCGCCTGTATCTTGCGCGTTTTCTTCTTGGCCTCGTAGCGGCCATAGATGATCGTCGAGGCCTGCAGGCTGAAGTTGTAGTTGTACAGACGGTAGAACCCGTACTCCGGGTCGAGTTTGTCGATGCGGTTCAGCACCGGGTTCCAAACCTGCTCCTGTTTTTTGAAATACCACTTTTCGGTGTAGTTGATCGTAGGTCCGAAGTTGATGTAGTTGAAGATGTTGTACGTCGCCGAGATAGGAATGCTATGCTCGAAGCCGTACTGCATGTTCTGGAGTGTTTCCTTGGTGAAGATTTCGGACTCTTTGGCGTTGGCCTTGTTGTTGAACTTGCCGGTGTAGCGGAGCGAAATCTTTTCGTACCACCGCTGCTTGCCCATCGCCTCCTTGCGTTTGAAGGGGTAGAAGGTCGAAACGTTGAAGACGACGTTCGGCAGGGCGATCGAGAGCGTTCCGCTCTGCGAGTTCTGCGAAACGGACATGTTGGCCGAAAGGGAGAACGGTGTGCCGAGCCAGCTTTTCGAATAGGAGATCGTCGAACTTGTCTGCGTCTGGAGCGCTTCGTTCAGGCTGGTAGCCGAATAGCGGTTGTAGCCGCTGGTACGGAAATCGACCGATGCGGAGAAGGTCGATCCCGGATTGGCTTTGGGGTCTTGCGTATGCTGCCAGTAGAGCTGGAAGTTGTTCTGCTGGAGGAAGTCGGGTTCGCCCTTGTCGCCGACACGGACGTTCGAGTAGTTGAAATTCAGGGTGCCGTTGTACTTGTAACGCTTCATATAGCGCGACATCGCGGATGCCTCCCACGATCCGAGGGTGTAGATACCGCCCCGGATGGCCAGGTCCATGTGCTCTCCGAGCGTGAAGTAGTAGCCCAGGTCACGAATGTAGAATCCCTTGGTCGATTCCTCGCCGAAAGTCGGCATCAGCAGACCCGACTTGGGGCCGGAACTGAGCGGGAAGAAACCCTCGGGCAGTAGCGGAAAGTAGATGGGAACGTCTTCCAGGACCAGGTAGGCGGGACCCGTGACCACTTTCTTGCCGGGAATCACCTTCGCCTTGGTCATCGCCAGGTAGAAGTGGGGGTGGTCCGTCTGGTCGCAGGTGGTGTATTTGCCGTCCTGGATGTGGATGGTGTTGTCGTCCATCTTTTTGACGTTGTTGCCGATCAGCCAGCCGTCGCCCTCCTGAGTCGCCACGCCTTTGATTTTCGCCTTTTTACTGCCGATGTTGTAGGTGATCGTGTCCATCTGGTAGGTGGCCGATCCCTCGGTGAATTCGGGCTTGGTGACCGTCCATACGCCGTCCACTGAGTCGGGCTTGCCGTAGGCGTACACCAGCTTCGTATTCATGTCGATCTGCATGTAGTCGGCCTTGAGGTTGCTGTTCTGATAGGTGATGTCGCCTTCGTTGTAAATGTAGACCATCTTGTTGCGCACGTCGTAGACCAGCGAGTCCTTGTTCTTGCCCG
>ERZ779656.748-NODE-748-length-20738-cov-2.935309_pt1 | contig 20738 bp, 15 predicted proteins | sample MGYA00511102_ERZ779656 | MGnify/ENA primary metagenome ERZ779656 (study PRJEB29588, sample SAMEA2143980) | human gut metagenome | biome: human gut; feature: human-associated habitat; material: faeces | place: Denmark | collected 2008/2010 ... | reverse complement strand
GCACCTTTTTTGTGTGTCCGGCAGCAATTAATTTTTATAAATCTTAAAGATACATAATTAAATATAGTACATTTATCTGAATTTTTCAAGTATTTTGTTGTTGTAAATCCTCAATTATGTATGACGATATAATAAAGGAGCAGACGGCTTTGACACAGAGGTCAGACAGCTCGTCGCTCCACAGGTCAATACCGCTGTTGTACTGATTTGGTACAACAGCCGTTATTTTATATTTTTTATAATAGTGGCTGCAGATCTCCCACCATTTTTTCCTCAAGCGTCCTGAGCCTCTCTGCAATTGCCACACTCTTTGAATCAGCATCGCGATATTCATTGAGACTGCCGCTGATTGTCTCTATGCCCATATTACAGCCCTCCGTCAGAAGCTTTGCTGCCTGGGACTGATCATCATTCACTGCCATCTTCATTGCAGTCTGCAGCTTCGCAGCCATCTTTGCAAACACACCCGGTTCCTTAATATCTGCACCTGCTTTGTCAAGCATATCCCTGCAATCCACTGACAGCCCGGTGTGCTCATCATAGTACTTGTCTATCAGCTCACGAAGCTGCTTGTCATCTGTGTGTTCTCTTATATCGTCCATGCTCTCAAGTGCCATCTTACAGCCCGCTATGCAATCCTGAAGCAAGAGCACCGAATCATGATTTTCTATATTTCTGCTCATAAAAACCTCCATACTTCTTTTCTATTTAGTATGGAGGTTTTCATGAAAAAATATTCACTACACAATCGGAAACTCCAGTTTAACCCAAAACTTCCCATGTTCCCTTTTAAAGCTCATGCTTCCATTCATGCGCTGCATCATCGCATCCACGCTCTTAAGCCCTATCCCGGCACTTTTAAGAAGCGTTTTATTGTCACATACGCCATTGCCAATTTCAACGCTAAATGTTTTTTTCGTAAAAGCTGTTTTCATAACAACAGGCTTCTTATTGTCCGCATATTTATATATATTATCTGTCAGATTGGAAAATATTCTGGTCAAAAATGCCATATTAACAGCAACCTTTACCTGCTTAAAGCTTATTCCTTCTGCATCAACCTCATAATTGCTTTTCATAAGCTGAGCACACACATCTGAGAGGTAATCTCCAAATATATACTCAACATCCATTGATGCATCCAATTCAACAGGTCTTTGTGAACCGGCAATTGAAAAATCCAGCAGATTGTCTACCTGAGTCCTGATATCCAATACCTTTTCACTTATAAAATTAAGATTTTTCATATTCTCGGCATATGCTTCGTTCTCCAGTTTCATTACATCAACATATGTCATAACACCAGTCAACGGCGTACGCAGGTCATGAGCCATATTACGCATCAGTTCATCCTTTTCCTGTCGCGCTTTTTTCTCCTGTTCCTGTGATGCTTCAAGCTCTGTTTGATAGCCCGCTATAATTTTTCTGATGCGTAGATACACAAATACAATTCCCAGCATAAGAGAAAATCCCACATCAAAAATCATAAAAGCAATATAATATTTTTCCGTAAATCCTGTATATATAAATACTTCCGCCTCAATATCGGAGAACTGGACAGGCAGCTCATAGCTTCCTGTAAATCGGTAATCATACATATTTTTAGCCGGAGATATAAGCTTATCTACATTTGATTTATTGTATATTACCTTCCCCTCTTCCTTAACACTATAAAACGAAATATCATGATCCGACATCCATTCATCATATTGCTCGACATCTGTAGTACTTATATTATTATCAGACACATATTGTTGAAACTCATCTATATATGGCTTTTCATTATCGTATATTAAATGAGATGTACCTTCAATATAATTGTTCAGCAAATCAATTCCAAGATAGTATAATAGTCCAAAAACAACGCACGTCCCTATAATCGCAATCGCAAATGTCAAAGACAGCTTTTTCTTTACCCTCTTTAAATCATCTCTCAAAACGGTATCCTCTTCCCCATTCTGTGTGTATACATGCATCGCCACATGCTTTTATAAGCTTATTCCTAAGATTTTTAATGTGTACCATAACAGTATTCTTTGCATTATATGTAAAAACCTCATCCCACACCATCTCGTATATCATCTCAATCGTATATATCCGGTCAGGATTTTTCATCAGCAATTTTAATATCTCATATTCTTTTCCTGTTAATTTTATCTCATTATCATTAAACTCAACCTTGTTTCGATTCGTAAACAGTTTAAGTCCATCTGTCTCTATAGATTCATCCTTGTTTGTGCGATTTGCACTTCCACTGTCATATACCCGATATCGTCTGATAAGAGCTTTAACCTTTGAAATAAGCTCCATGTTTGAAAATGGCTTAGTCATGTAATCGTCACCGCCCACTTCAAGCCCTTCCAGCTTATCCAGCTCTTCCGATTTTGCTGATAAAAACAATATCGGAACGCTGTGTCTTTCACGCATTCTCCTGCAGGTTTCAATGCCGTCCAACTGCGGCATCATTATATCCATTATTACAAGGCTGAACGATTCATCTATTTTTTCCAAAGCCTCCATACCGTTTTGTGCAATTACCACACTATAATGCTGCAATTCGAGAAGCTTTTTTATGCCACTGTATACTGTTTTATCATCCTCAACAACAAGAATTTTGTCCATTATATGCTCCTATCATATTATACATGTTTATTACATCAAAAAGATTATACCACATAACCACTCCTAATTACTCCTTAATGTGCGCAAACTCTTGTGAGCATAAATGCAGCTTCCAATCATAGTTATTAAAATAACGCTAATTTCCAAAAGCCCGATTCTATACACAAATTGCCAGATATTCATTTCAAAGTTCCATATATCAAGTGAAAAGCTTTTTTGAACATTTGAAATCTCACAAAATTCAACAAAATATTTGAAAATATTGACAGAAAATCTATCAAGCAGCCCCAATGTCAATATTCCTGCACCCACAAGTGCCGGAATAGTTATCATCAAAATCTCGTATAACAGAATTTGAATTGTCCTAAATTTCCTCTGTCCAAGTGTATTGTATATTGCAATCATTTTTGAGTGCCCTTTAAGCCATAAAACAGTCAGTAACGACATAACCACAACACATACAATATACATAACGCTCAATGTCACACTTGTCATACTTTTTAACATTGATATTACATCTGTCATTTGCAGTTCCTCATTCAAAACCTGATTGACAACTGCCGAATTCGGAACATTTTGAAACATTTTACTCATATCATCATATAAAAGTGATGTACTTTTATAGTCTTTGCTGAAAAAATTCATCCCATAACAGCTTGCTTCATTGTTTAATTCTACATATGAATTATAATCAGTGAATACTATACTGTTAGCTACTTCTTTATAGTAGCCATCGCTCACCTGTGTCTTTGGAGTATTTATTACAGTATAAATCCCAATTACCTTAATACTGATTGTATTATTTTCATACTGTATAGATACATTACTGCCAATTGACAGGTTATTTTCAGAAGCGAGCTTATCTGATATCATTGCCCCTTTATCACCTGACATCGGATATTTTCCTTTTGAAATCTTAAAGATACCACTACTGAAATATTCATTGTAAGAAGTATTTATGTTTCCACTGACATATATTTTATTTTTCTCAAAATCACTTTGTTTTTCTGTATATGGTACATTTTCAAAATCTGCCGCTTCACATATAATATCACTTGTAAATGCATTATTATATCCTACAACATTTTTATTATTATCTGCATATTCTAAAATATCTTTCCAATCATCTAAAGTAGAAAAATCGTCTGATTCAACAAGAACACAACACCCTGCCATATCTGCAAAAGATTTGTAAAAGCTCTCTATTGCCGAATCTAAAAATGTTGCAATTCCGCAAAACAGTGTCAGTACAAATATGCAAATAGCAATTAGTATATTCCGCCCCGGTCTCCCTAATAATTCTTTGCATGCCTGCCACCATTTATTCCTCATCGTCATCTCCCATTTCATAGCAAATATCACATTTTTTCTTTACATAATCCGAGTGGGTTACTACTATAACACATCTGTCCTGTTCATGAGCTATCTGCTGTAACAATTCGACAATTTTTCTTCGATTTTCTTTATCCAGATTTCCTGTAGGCTCATCTGCCAGAATATATTTTGCATCTGTTATCAACGCCCTCGCTATTGCAACTCTTTGCTGCTGTCCACCTGACAATTCCGTAACCTTTCGGGTTATCTGACTATCATCAAGTCCAACCATTACAAGGCTGTCTCTACACATTTTTATCAATTCTTTTTTGGGTACATCAGGTAAGCTTATCTGGGCTGCAACCATTACATTTTCAAGAGAAGTCATATAATCAAATAACTGATAATCCTGAAAAACCAATGCTATACTGTTTTGGCGCAGTTTTCTTCCACCAATATTTTGTATATTTTCTCCATCCAGCAAAATTTCCCCCTCATCCGGTTTTTCTAAACCGGCAAGTAACGATAAGCACGTTGTCTTTCCTGAACCTGACGGACCAAATATTCCATACATTTCTCCTATTTCAAATCTGTATGTAACTTTATCCAACACATGCACAATTTCCTTCTTAGATTTATATGCATACGATACATTAATCATTTCCAACATATTTACCACTATCCCTTCGAATTTAACAGTTTCTTTGCATTTTCTTCAACAGTTGTTACAACAGGCAGTACCATAAATGCAATCCAATTAACCAACGAAATTATTAATAGAATTATAATGTTTTTCAGAGTAAAAAAAGCACTCATTTCTATACGTACCTCAAAGCCTTGAAATATTCCTGGTATATCATATCCACCTATAGCTCTGTCTGTACTATTAATTATGACATTCTTACCTATACCACTTATAATGCTACATATGAAATTGCCAAGCACACAGTATAATAGCGCACCCAAAAGTAATCCACTAATTGCATATATCATTCCTATAAATGCAAATCTACCTATACACCATTTTCTTGACCTTCCGAGTACCATAAAAAGTCCTGTATCTTTTTGGTATTGGATAGTATAAAACGAGAAAACGATTAACAAAATAATTTCACCCATTATAATTATCATCCAGCAAATTATTTTTGATGTTTTTCCCATCAATCCTACGACTTTGCATTCTGAATCGAGATAATTGGAAGTATTATCATATATTTCCACATTATCTCCATACATTTTCTTTAATTGTTTTTTTACTGCATCTATATGCTCTATCTTATCAATATACACTTCACTTCCCGTTGACGCGGTGTATTCTAACCCCAGTAACTCTACAATATAATCATAATCTACATATATAGAATTATATGGACTATGTATGTATACCGAGGTTCCCTCTTCATTTGAGTCATATATTTCAAACTCACTGTCCACTTTATAAATTCCGCATATTTGTAAAGACGTTACCTCCGGTTGGTCTCCTATAGTATATTTAACTTCATCCCCTACCTTAAGGTTATTTTTTTTCGCATATCGCTGTTCTACAATAATTCCTTTATTTTTATAGGTTGGAAATTCCCCTTCAATAAGAGATACATTTTTTTCCCATGAAAACAGGCTATATTGCTGCACATCCATATTTGCAATAATCACCATTTTGTCAGCCCGATTACGCACATCTTTATTCTCCGGATCTATTCCTTTATGTTCCTTTACATTCTCTGTATCCACCGGGTCTGCGATCAGCTCTCTCCAAGCCCCAAGTCCTGTTACATATTTTACTTTTCTGATTTCATCATAATCACTCTTTGTAAAACCACCATTATCATCCTCAATTACTAATGCGGCCCCATTATATAAATATGCATCTCTCTCAGATTTTTCTGAGGCATTGCTTAATAGCAGGCCAATAATTTCACCCAGAATTATTGTCGCAATGATTAGTATGATAATCAAAGATTTTATTTTATTTCTTTTTATATATATAATAGCTGTTTCTATCATATCCCATCTCCTCAATTATTTTACTATTGCCGTTTCAGATATCCTTTTAAGTTTTTGGATTTCAACATCGGCATCCAAGAAAAGATATTTACCGTCCACATATACAAGATTTGCAATAGCATCATTATCCTGATATAAAGTAATGTAACCATCATCGTTCCAGCTCCATGTTCCCGTTTCAACCTTATCAGTATTCTCTATCTCCATTTCATATTCACCCTGTTTTTCATCGTTATCATGTATAATGGCTAATTTACTGGTACTCTTAACATTTTGATACTCTGAAAAATCAAAAGTTCCATAATAGAGTTCCACTGTCAGATGATTTTTTTGTTGTAATATGTTATATGTAATTAATACACTGATTACACAGACACAAGCGACAATCGCTGCGCAGATAATAATCTGTTTTCTATTTTTTTCCACTACAGGCTTCCCCCTTCTTTATTGTTTAATCAATGCCGGCTTTATTCTAACCGTTTGATACTTCTTGCTATAAACAATATATAATACCACTTTTAGCGAATAAAATCCTCATTTATGTGAAGTTTTCAAGGTACAAATTTATGGTTATAAGGTATCTTTAACAGAATACCTTTTGACCCTCAAATCATATATATAATAGCTGTTTCTATCATATCCCATCTTCTCAATAATACCTGACATTAAAAAAGCCATAGACATCTATGGCTTTACAATACTATATACATATAAAGAATTAGCTGAAAAATCATTTAAGAATTATAAATAATTCTAAAGAAACCTAAAGATTCACATACCCATTTTTTATACTATAAACCTGGTCACACAGAATTTCTATGTCTTCCTTATGGTGACTTGTTATAACCATAATAGCAGGTTTTTTATTCACATATTCCCTAAACATTATTCTCATATCCTGAACAGACTGTTCATCCAGTGCGTTCATTGGCTCATCCAAGAGCAATACCTTAGGTTCTTCCATAAAAGCCTGAGCTATTGCCAGTTTCTGCTTCATACCTAAAGAGAACTTACGATAAACCTTTTTAGAATCCGGCTCAAGGCCCACTTGTTTGAGAATTTCATTGATTCTTTCTTCTCCTGTTTTCTTATTAATTTTTGCCAGTAAAAATAAATTTTCCTTTGCAGTATACTCCGGCATGAAGCCTATGCAGTCCAGCACTATTCCAACATCCTTTGCATACTGTCCTTTTTTCAGAGGGATGCCTCCGTATTTTATTATTCCATCCGACGGCTCCATTAACCCGGTCATTATCTTCAATAAAACACTTTTTCCACTACCATTTCTTCCAACAAGACCATATATTTTCCCAGATTCCAATTTTAAATTGACATTTTCCAACACGGTCTGATTTTTAAAATTCTTTGATACATTATCCAGCTCTATATTCATATATTTTCTGCCTTCCACTTACGTAAAATTATATCCTCTTGTTTATTTTTTAACATTACAACAACACCCAATCCTATGACCAGACACTCTGCCATTTGAAATACCATACACTCAGGCTGAGATGTCATATGCGAAATATACAGCCCCTGTGTAAGCGGCAGCCACGAAAACAATGTTCCTGCCACAATATGGTATATAATAATTGAGAGTAAATCCAATATGTTTATCTCCGGCTTCATGTAACCAGCATAAAAATACCAGTAGTAACAATGCTATTGTCTGTAAAATCATATTACTCATTTCAATTATCAAATTTGCATTTATTACCGTTCCCGAAATAAATGCTATTACTATCATTCCCATTCCGTAATACAGATAAGTACATACCAGAAATATTATCGCCAAATGCTTCATCCAGCTAATTGTATTTCCTTTTCTCAAGGCATATTGAATATAGTAAAACGAAAAGTTCTTTGTCAAAAAATAATACAATAAAACCCAGATTGGCATTTGATAAAACAGATATAGCAGTAAAAAAATATCAAGATTTTTAAATCCGGCAAAATAGTCTGTTACGCCTGACATATATTGTTTTGAAACAAATCCGTATATGCTCCATATAACAACTGCTGCCATAAACGTAAGACCATAATATGACTTAACACATATTGCAATCAGTCTTTTAAAACAGTTTAGTATAACGGCTCTATAAAATATAACCATTATTACAAACGCAATACTTACAAACCAATAAACAATATAAAAGCTATATGTTTTTACATCTGTGACCATCAAATGGGCAATCCATGATTTTCTTCCAACGAAAGAATCTTTAAAGCTTATCCTATTGCTGATAACAACATTTATAAGCAGACACACAATACTACAGATATTAGCTGCCCATCCTGTATTTATCAATTTGTTAAATAAAATGGTAACACAACCAAGCAGCCAGTAAAATAACAATAAGTTTCCAAATAGCTGATACACGTTTATCACATGAAGCATCTGCGACTTAACATTATAAAAATTATTTACAACAGCAATCATATTAATTACCACCCTCTGGATAACTACAATGATAACCGCGTATTTGAATGCATACACTACTTCAATGACATTTGCCCTATGTTCACTTCCAATCCGCAATTTAAGATAAAAATTATTCTGTGTAACCGCCAATAATCCGGCAATGCTCCATACAATTAAAATCCCGCTGACAAGCAATATTAAATATCTGTCTCCAACGATATTTATAACTGCATTGGCATATGAATACTCCTGATATCCGGCATCACATTCCATACAATAACGAACATATTCAAATTGCATATAGCTAAAAATAATGAATATAGTTATTAATAAATGCAACCATCTACTTTTCATTATTTTTTACTCCTACCGCAAACAAAATGATACCGGTTAAAATCAATATACCTGACATAATTAATATTATCGGAACAGATGCCCATGCATACCCATTAGGTGCAAATATTAAAAGCAGATCAAATCTGTTATCCGGCATCAATATTGCCATGGCTATGCAAAGGACAAATGGCAGTATCAGCGTCAGAAAAGTGTTTTTAATCCACGCCGATATGCCGATTGCAAATGTAGCAAATGTAACTCCTGCCAATAAAACGAACGCACCAAGTAAACAAACATATGCTATAGTATTCGAGGCTGCCAGCTTAGGATGAAACATAATAACTGTCTCTCCCTCTTTTATATTTAAGTAAGCCTTAGTTCCATACTGAAAATATAAATGCAGACAATATACAGCATACGGAATAAGCAAACCCAAGCCGCCAAGTATTGCGTTTTGTATTAATGTTACAGCAACATACCTTTTTCTTGACATTTTTTGCAGGCGCAGCTTCAAATATCCGCTTCTATATTCTCTGACATATGATATTCCCATAGGAAGTGCTGCCAGTATCGGAAAGAGGATTCCATTCCAGCCACTGCTTCCGGATCCCATACTAAGTATCAGTCTGTATATCATATGGTCAGAATAAGCAGTTGCAGTTCTATATGTATATGCGTAATTTGCTTCTTCATAAAGGAGCAGTCCTATAACAATGGAAATAATAAACCCCGAATACTTTTTTATATATAGCATATTTTCCTTCATAATCAATTCCGCCTTCTTTTGTGACTATAATGGTTTTCTATAGATATCTATATAATAATCATATCTCAACAGTCTAAAGAAATCAGAGGAAAAATCTTTATAATTCTAAAGATTTCTGAAGTTTGTAGTTCAGTTCGTAATCGGGAATCGCAATTTTACATAAAAACTGTTTTCTTTTGTTTCGTAAATTGCTCTGCCGTGCATACGCCTCATCAACAGCTCAACATTTTTTAGTCCTAATCCTGTACTCTCCAATAAGCTTTTTTCCTTACACACCGTGTTGCTTATGCATATTTCAAATATATTTTTTGAATATACTGTTTCCATGACCACTTGCTCATCAATATCAGCATACTTGCAAATATTATTAGTAAGGTTACTAAATATTCTTGATAGTAAACTTCCATTTACAGCAACTTTAACCTTTTCCCAATAAATGCCATCAATATTAACACAAAAACCATTCCGGCTTATAATGGTATGCATTTCAGAAAGATAATCTCCTATTGCATATTCAACGAAAGAAGGCTCGTCCAAATGTATATTCTCGTCTGAACTTGCAATAGAAAAATCCAGTAACAGATTTGAAAGATCTCTTAATTCATTAACTTTAGATGTCAGAATATCCAAATTTTTGTTAATGCTCTCATTTGATTTGTTTTGCAATTTTAAGATATCAATGTATGTCATCAATCCCGTTAATGGTGTTCTTAAATCGTGAGCCATATTTCTCATCAATTGATCTTTTTCATCCCGTGCTTTCCGTTCCTGCTCATGTGCCTTACCAATATTTACTTTATAATCTTTTATGATATTATTAACACATCTATAGATTACATAAGCTCCGCTTAAGATTGATATTACAATGCCTAAAATTATGACTCCTAAATAATACTTTTCAGTATATCCGGCATATATATATACATTAGCCTCTCCGTCAGCAAAATTTACCGGTAGTTGATATTTAGCAATTTTTCTACTATCATACATGTTTTTCGCTGATACAATAAATTTATCTACATTCAATTTACTATATACAGCTTCTCCATCTTTTTCTATAATGCAAAACAAAACACAATGATAATCCATCCATTCATCACATTCCGATATATCTGATGCGGCTATATTTTTCTGAGACACATACTGTTGAAATTCCTGAACATATGGAGATTCATGGTCATAAATATATCTTGAATTATTAAAAAAAAGAGTAAGACCATTTATCCCTATGCCATATATCCCCCCAAATATACAGCACGATAATATTATTGCACCAAATATAATTTGAACTGCCTTTACTGCTTTAAAATCACTTTTCAAATTTGTATCCCTTTCCCCATATAGTTTCTATGACAGCCCGGTTGCATATTTCATAGAATTTATTCCTTATATTTTTTATGTGTACCATAACTGTATTTCCCGAATTATATGTATACAGCTCTTCCCAAATATTTGAATAAATCACCTCAAGTGTATATATTCTATCAGGATGTTTTGCAAGCAATTTGATTATTTCATACTCTTTTCGTGTAAATTTAACACCTATGCCATTCACTTCTACTCTATTCTTATTTTCGTATATCCTTATATCTTTTCTGTCTATATATTCATTTCCTGCATTGTCATCAATTATTTCTCTATCATATACATTTCTACGCCTTAATAATGCCTTGACACGCGATATAAGCTCCATATTGGAAAACGGCTTCACAAGATAATCATCACCGCCCACTTCAAAGCCTTGCATTATATCTATTTCTGATGATTTTGCAGTAAGAAATAAAATTGGGACACTTGATTCTTCCCTCAATTTTTTGCAGGCATCAATACCTGATAACAACGGCATTATTATATCCATAATAACCAGGCTATATGTTTCATCGAATTTCTTTAAACCGTCCACACCATTTACAGCAATATCGACATAATATCCCTGTAATTCTAATAATGTCTTTATTCCATTACGAATTGTTTCATCATCCTCGACTATTAATATCTTGTACATCTTATATCCTCAACTTTGATTAAATTCAGTAAAAAATCCATATATACTTAAAAAGCAGTTATCCCTCTATCATTTAAATATTCATATATCTGATCATATGTCACCAGCGACACATTTCCCATTTTTCCGGCTTCCTCAATGCACCCTTGGGTAAATCCTTTTTTTGCGAATAAAAATAAATGGACATTCTCATATCTAAATAATCTGCTTCTCTTCTTCAGCTTTTCGAGTACTTTTACATCCACATTTTCATTTATCCACTTACATTCTCCAAACAATGCAGTGCTTTTATCCTGATCACCCATTATATCAATTTCTGTCTGTATTCTCTCTTGCGGATCCGTTCCCCACCATCGTCCAAGATTGCTAAATTCCACAGGTGCTTCCCCATCAAGCAGCAATTTCCACAGATACTGCATACATATTTCTTCAAATATCCTGCCCATATAATCTGACAGATTTGGAGCAATTCTTTTATACGCAAGTTCTGTTGCACCTCTGCTAATGATAGAATTATTATCAGGTATAAACCGATACCAGAATCTAAACATATTATCAGCTATTGCATATATTGATTTTCTGGACTCCTTTTCGCCATATGGAGTTTCTTTCCGTATTAAGCCAAGATTAATCAGATTTTTCATATACTGTGAGCATACACTTGTCGTTTCGCCTATCTTGGTTGCGATTTCCGACATACGGGAGCTGCCTGTTGCTACTGCTGTTATTATTGCATTATATACAGCAGGTTCACGGACTTCCTGCTTTAACAGATTTTCAGGTTCCTCAAATATTGCCGATGCTGGGTTGAGGAACACATTTTTTATATTATCCTCTACACTTATGCTGTCATTCATCTGTAAAAGATATTGTGGAGTACCACCAACAATACCATATATCAGAGCCATATCCTCTGCTGAAAATCCGTTGAAATATTTGCAGCTATCCTCAAAATCAAACGGAAGTATCTTCATCTGGGCAGTTCTTCTGCCATACAAAGGTGCCTTATACGCCAGCACATTATCTTCCATGTAAGACATAGATGAGCCACATAAAATAAGCATCATTTTAGAATTATCTTTATTTTTATCAATAAGCATCTGCAAGGTTGAAGCCATGCTTTTCGAAGCTTTTGCCACATATGGATACTCATCTATGACAAGCACCAGTCTTTCATTTTCACATAATTTAAATACATATTCTATTGCAGCCTGAAATGACACAAATGAAGTCCCCGGCATTATTCCTGAAGCATATTCCATGATTGCCTGACTAAAGTTCTCCAGATTCTGCTTTTCGTTGCTCTCTACTCCCATAAAATATATTGCTTTTTTATCCTGTATAAAATGGCTTATGAGAGCTGTCTTCCCCACTCTTCGTCTGCCGTAGATTACTGCGAATTCAAATTTATCCGAATTATATAATCCGTTTAAAGTTGCAAGCTCTTTTTCTCTTCCTATAAACATAGCTCTTCTCCCTCCATTTCTATACACAATATTTTATTACTTATATATGATTTAGTCAATCATAATTTAGTTAATCGTAGATAACCAAATCGTAAATGACTAAATATTCCTCTTTCATTTCGCGTACACAAAAAAGACGGCCGTCCCGGTCCCCACCGGTTCAGCCGTCTTTATAATAAATTTCAATGTTATACTTTTATATTTTACTCTTATTTATACTTTTTTACTAACTTTTATACTTGTTTAAATTTAGCATCTACTGCTGTGCAAGCACTGCCTGTACCTCTGCCTCTGTAGCGCATGCCATTACCTTGTCTGCCAATGCCTTGCATTCTGCCATACTGCTGTCTGCGATGGTCTTTCTGGTCTTGAGCACACTTGTGGCACTCACTGAGAACTCATCAAGTCCGAATGCGAGTAACAGCGGAATGAGCTTTGGATCTGCTGCTGCCTCTCCACACATGCCTACCATGATTCCCTCTTTCTTACCGCACTCGATGATACGCTTGATTGCGCGAAGCACTGCCGGATTGAAGGCTGAATAAAGGTATGCTACCTTTGAGTTTCCACGGTCTACTGCCATTGTGTAGCCTGTCAGGTCGTTTGTTCCGATACTGAAGAAGGCTGCCTCTTTTGCAAGCACATCTGCCATCATGCAGGCTGCCGGTGTCTCCATCATGATACCAATTTCGAGGTTCTTGTTGTATGCAATGCCCTCTGCATCAAGCTCTTTCATGATGTCAGCTACCATTGCTTTTACACTGCGAAGCTCATCTACGCATGTCACAAGCGGAACCATTATCTTTATCCTGCCGAATGCACTGGCTCTAACAAGTGCACGAAGCTGTGTATTGTAGATGTCTGTTCTCTGGAGACAGAATCTGATAGCTCTGTAGCCTAGGAATGGGTTGTCCTCTTTCTCAAGACCCAGATATGGGATTTCCTTGTCACCTCCGATATCGAGTGTACGGATAATGACAGGCTTGCCCTTCATTGTCTCTGCTACTGATTTGTATGCCTCAAACTGCTCTTCCTCTGTAGGAATTGTGTCTCTGTCCATGAAAAGGAACTCTGTACGGAAAAGTCCTATTCCCTCTCCGTCACACTCTACAGCTTTCTTTGCGTCCTCAGGCTTTCCAATATTGCATACAAGCTCTACCTTTGTGCCGTCTGCTGATACTGTCGGCACACCCGCAAATTTCTTTAAGAGCTCTTTCTCTTTTTTGTATTCCTCAAGCAGCCCAGCGAATTTCTGCTCTGTCTCAGCGTCAGGGTTTACGATTGCCTCTCCGCTTGTTCCGTTGAGTACCACTCTGTCACCATTTTTGACAGCTGTGCAGATTCCGTCAATACTGAGAACTGCCGGGATTTCCATTGCTCTTGCAAGTATTGCTGAGTGGGAGGTTCTGCCGCCCACCTCTGTGAGTATTCCTGCGATATTCTCTGCCACGATACCTGCTGTCATGGATGGTGTCAGGTCATGTGCCACGAGCACTGTGCCTGCCGGAGCTGCTGAGATATCATAGTCCTCGATTCCAAGCAGAATCTTAAGGATTCTGGCTTTGATATCCCTGAAATCTGTTGCTCTCTGCTGCAAAAGCTCATCAGGTATCTGTGCAAATATCTCTGCTGTCTGCTCAAGCACCTGGTCGAGCGCCTTCTCTGCCGTGATTTTCTCACTTACTATGAGCGCTGTAATCTGCTCCTCTATGGTCGGATCCTGAAGCATCTGGATATGTCCGCGAAGGATATCCGCATCCTTTGCTCCGACTGTCTTTTCCATTCTGTCTGCCATGGCGTTTGTATCATTTACAAATTTCTCAATGGCTCCCTGGAGACGTGCGATTTCAGCGTCTGTATCTGTAATTTTCTTATTCTCAATCACTATCTCATGCTCTTCGATAATGACCACATTTCCGATTCCGATTCCTTCTGAGCCGGCGATTCCTTTGTACATATCACACCTCCGATTGACTTTGCTGGTTGATTAATCTCCGAAGTTGTCTGCCTCGAGCTCTTCCATCTTTGCAAGTGCTGCTTCCTCGTCAGCTCCCTCACACTCGAATGTAATCTCTGCATCCTTCTTGATGCATGCTGCGATGATGTTTACAAGGCTCTTTGCGTTGATTCTCTTGTCGCCGAATACGATTGTTACATCTGAATCAAACTTGCCTGCCTCTCTTGCGATAACTCCTGCAGGTCTCATGTGAAGTCCCTCTGCTGCTTTTACTACCATTGTCTTGCTTACCATAGTTTTGTCCTCCTGAATTTAAAATTATTGGTTTGTTTATTTCGCTCACACATATGATTAACTGTATCGCTCTCTGCTATTCATCAGCCTGTCATATGTCCGTTGCTTTCTATGGTTTTATTGTACTGTGCGGTATGAGTTTTTTCAATATTCCCCAAAATGCAAAATTGCACCATCTCTGGTGCAATTTTGTATTAATGTGATATTCAGTTCCACCCCAGCTCCTTCCGGATAGCTGCACAAAGCTCATGAGGTGAAGCAGCCTCCCTGAGCCTGTCCGTCGCTCCATTTTCATTCAGAAGCTTTGTGAAGTCATGGAAAAATGCCTTTGTCGTGTTGACACTGTCAAAGTTTATCGCGAGCAGAAATATCATGTCTGCCATTCTCTCGCCCCACTCTATCGGCTTGTCGAGGCGTATCACAAGTATCTGGCAGCGGTTTACATGCTCAGGCTTTCCGTGCGGTATGGCTATATTGCAGCCCACAGCGGTTGCCTCCACCTTCTCACGCTCCAGTACATCCCTCGCAAACTCGCTCTGCACTATTCCTTTGTTTATGAGAAGCTGGCACGCGCGCTTTAATACATCCTTGCGGTTTTTCGCCTTTTTCTCAAATATGATAAATTCCTCCGACAGCATCTGTGAAAACTCGCTGACCTCCGCGCTCTGTCCGGTCATGAGCTCAAAGCACTTGTTTCTGATATTTTTCTCATCCTGCGCACTGATTAGTGGAGAAACATACAGAAATCTCATATCCTTGTGGATATCTGCCTGTGTGTCTATGGTCGAGAGTATGAGGTCGCAGTCATACTCGTCAATATGCTCTATGCGGTCTGACGACAAAATGCTTACTATCCTTACATCCGGCACCCTGTTTTCTATTTTACCCGCTATTATACTGCCGGTCGCATAGCCTGCTGCACCGATTAACACTGCGCGCACTGTCATAGGATTTCTGTGCAGGGCTCCGCCCACCTGCAAGGCAATAAAAGCTATCTCATCCTCGCTCGGCATGGCGCCTGTGTACTTTTCGTAGTATCTCGATACTGTAAAGCATACCGTAAAGAGACTGGCATACGATTGTGTGATATCCGAAAGAAACGGATTGTCTATCTCTATGCCGAAATGAGTCCTCGCAATGGAGCCCGGTAAAAAGCTACGCATGCTCTCACGTAGAAGCTCATTTTCAATCAGATTGGCTGCGAGAAGATTTGACAGATACACTATCATCTCATCCTCTATGCTAAGTGCCTCCTCACAGGACATGACAACACGGTTTTGTCCCTCGGCACAGGAAAAAAGCATTGCCAGATACATGATTTCAGGCTGTGAGAGGCTGATGCCGTGATGTCTGTCCAGAAAGCCTGCTGCCTCCTTTGCCATGTTCTCATGCTCTGTCATTACGAATCCATTTTTCTGTACCTGCTGCTCTGTTTCGGTGCCCGCATCCCCATCACTTGCACCATCACACATTCGGTTCGACAAATCTAACTCATCCGGCTTCAGCTCTTTCTCCACATCCACCCTGAAAAGTGCAATGGCTATATACTCTGCCAGCATCTGAAATGTGTAATCCGTAAAGATGATATCAAAGCGTCTCTCCACATGATGTATCATGTCAACTGCCATCGACAGATTTACGCTTCTGAAATTATTGGCTATCACCTCGGCCGCGCGTCTTGAAAGCCTGTGGTCATCGGTCTTGATAACCTGCTTATCACTGATTGGATACCTGCAGAAATGCCTCATGGCTTTTCTGATATCAAGCTCACTGCCTGTCGCATATATTCCGTAGCCCGCCGTCCTGTGCACCTTAATGCCATAGAGCAGAAGCTCTGCGTCAAGCTCATTTATATCATCCATGATGACATTTTTGCTGACATTTAACTCCTCTGAAAAAAGCGCATACGTGTATGTATCCCAGCCGCTTAGCAGAATATACGATATGTAGTTCTGTCGCTTTTTCTGCGATACTGCTGCCGATCTCCTTCCTGCCACATCAAGAATCTTTCCTATCTGCGCATCGCTAAAGCACGGCTTCATGCCTTTGCCCGGCTTTCTGTCGAGCGTCATAGAGTTTTGCTCACAAAAATCAGCCACCTCCTTCAGATATGTCTTCACACTTCGCTCCGACATACCTGTGGACGCGGCGAGAGCCTTTGATGTGACAAGATCATTGTTGTGCTCTGCCAGCTTTTCAATTATCAATAGTCCCTTTTCTGAAAGCATAAATCAAAGTTCTCCTGATTATACGTAATTTAACAATTCGACCGGTTCATCTATCAGATTTGTTGCACCATGCTCCTTCAAAAACTCTACATCACGAAATCCCCATGTGACAGATACGCACTCCAGACCTGAGTTTTTCGCTGTGGCGATATCCACATCGGAATCCCCCACATAGATTGCTTCATCTGCACTCACCTGAAGCTCTTTAAGTGCCTTCTGCACCATATCCGGTGCCGGCTTTTTGCGTATACCCTCTTCCTCCATCTCGCCGACTGCCGATGTCATATACTCCTTGAAATAGAGCTGATTGAGCTCCTTTACCGCCGGGTCAAGCTTGTTTGAAACAATAGCAAGCTTTATGCCGTTTAATTTAAGCTCCTTTAAAAGCTCCATGATTCCATCATAAGGTGCTGTATTGTCATTGCAATGAGCCTCATAATATTCCTTGAAATCCGAAAATGTCTTTTCAAACTTTGGATTGTCTGCTCCCTGTGGCACTGCGCGCTTCATCAGAAGCTTTACACCGTTTCCCACAAATCTGCGCACCTCGTCGAGTGTACGCTCCGGCATGCCATTTTGTTTCAATGCATAGTTTGTTGCATTTTTTAAATCCTCAAGTGTATAGAGAAGTGTTCCATCAAGGTCGAAAACGACCGCTTTTTTACGGTTCTCCTCCTCACCCTTTGCTATATGTGTCTTTTCAAATTCTGTCTTGCTTATCATATATGCCTCATTCCTATCATCATTTGGCAGAACCATAATATCTCCGGGTCTGCCTGATATATAACTGCTGTCATCCTTATTCCTAAATAGCTTTACCTTGTGCTTTAGCACAAATGCCCTTGAAAAATCCGCCTCAACAGGTATGCACACTCTGGCATGTGCCATTCCATCCACTATAGTCTCCGTATCCTTATTCTTGAACTTCGGGACATAATCTGTCTGTTTCACAGTAAACCGCCAGTCCTTGTATATCCTGAAGCTTTTGTTCAGCCTGTCCAGATTTAAAATCCGTACACTGCCGTCTTCTCCTATTATGACTACCGTATCTTCACCAACAGGTGTGGAGATATCCCCCTTAGCTGTCCGCACTCCCATGCAGCAGCCCACAGGCAGTATATCCTTTGCAATGATATATCCCATCGGTATCGGGCGTTTTTTATAATCCACTTTTTTGAAGCCACTCGTATCAAAATCTTCTCCGTAAATTATCTTTGTATCGTTTAAATAATCAAAAATCCTCTCTTCCAATAATGATTTGATTGCAGAATCCGAAGGACGTTTGTGTGTACCATCGCTGCTGTACTGAAATCTTGGTGTCAAGTCTTTTTCTCTGCAGTAGACATTATAGCTGTCTATCAGCAGATCCATCGGAATAAATCCACCGGCCTTGTAATAATGTCCTCCGCCGGAGCCTATGTCCCTGCACACTTCCTGCGCCATTTCGCTTGCGCTCACCTCTTTTATGCAGCTTCTAAACGAAAGCTTCACTCCATTCTTAATCACTGAAAATACCATACATATGTCAATAGCATCCACCTCCAGCACAAAATCGCTTATGATGCCGAGTACATTCGGGTCACATGCCCCTGCCTTTACGATCGCCAGACGATATTCCTCTATATAATCGCGCCCCAGCAATGCTGTTGCGGCTATGTCCAGCTCCTCAAGTGACATGTTGGCATTTCGGAATTTGGCCACTATAGTGTTGTCAAAATCCGCCTCATCGCGCAGGTCCCTATCAAGCGAATGTGTTATCTCGGTAAATTCTCCGGTGTCGGTGTAAAGTCCATAATACAGTGCTGTTGCCAGGTTTCGATTTATCTCTACGCCCTCCTCACGAAGCATATCCCACACAATTGTCGCACATGAGCCCATATAGCTCATGACACGGTTCATAGCAGGAAGCTCTCCCGATACTCTGTGGTGATCTATGACAGCTACATTTTCTGCCTTGAAAAATGTGACATTCCCACCACCGTACTGACAATCGACAGTCACAAGCAGCTGCGGATTGTCTAAAAAATCCACATGCTCTATCGGTATGCCAAGACTGTCTACCATAAGCACCAGATTGCTCTTGTGTATGATATTCCTGCCTCCGTATACAAGTCTGGGACTTTTTCCATTCATCCTCAGGTATTCATAGACTCCAAAGCCGCTTGCCAGTGCATCTGCGTCCGGATTATCATGACATTGCACAATTATGTTATCAAATTGTAATAAATCACTTAGCTTCATTATTAGCTCCCTGAATAGTTATATTAATTCATTTTCTCATATGTGTATTTATGGCTGCTTCAAATCATCACATTATTTCAGGTACGGAAACAACAGTGAACTTCTGTCCTTCTCGTCAAACATCGAATTGTACTGCAGGATATTGTATGCCTTTATCCATTTTGCCTCGTCTCCTGTTGCGTCATCCACATGCATAAAGCACTCATTCTTTTTCGAATAATAGCCCCTTGAATTTATGGCCGGAATCTTCTCCATCAGCTCTGCGAGGAATCGGTTGTATGCCGGCAGATCTATGTTGGCTCTCTCAAGCGTCAGTGTGGACAGGTAGTTGAGGCTCGTCACATCAACTGTCTGTGCATCCGTCTCGTAATTGGTCCATATGAAAAACGGCACCTTGTACAGATTCTCAAGCTCCTGCTCCGTAAGTCCGGAATTGCCCTTGCCATTTAAAAGCTTGATAAAATCATTGCATAATCCCGGCTGATGGTCTCCAAAAAACACAATCTCTACCGGATCATCCACACCCTTAAAGTATGTGATGAGATTTTCGAGCGCCTTGTCACTCTCATTCAAAAGTGACAGATACTGGTTCGCATCGGTGTATGACGCTCCAACCTTGTAAACCTCCTGGTTGAAGTTGTCATATCTCTCACCGTAGCCACCGTGGTTTTGCATCGTGACACCCATAATGTAAAGCTTCTCGTCATCGCTCTTTTTCTCGTAGCGGTCAATAATCTTATCATAGAGCTCCTGGTCAGTGATATATTCCCTGAGTATCTTTGTCTGGTCAAAATCATCTATAAAGTAAGTCTCATCATAGCCCAGATGCGGATAAACCTTGTTTCTGCTCCAGCCTGTCGCATAGTACGGATGCATCGCAACCGTCGTATAGCCGATATTCTTCAGGTTTGAGACTATGGAGGTCGGGTCATCATTTATATACTGCTGATAAACCACCGAGCCGTCCGGCAGAAATGCCATCGAGTTTCCTGTCTCAAATTCCCACTCAGAGTTTGGCGTCTTCGCACCGTACACGGACGAAAGAGCATAGCCTTTAAGCGTATTTTCACTCAGAGAATC
>ERZ779656.714-NODE-714-length-21784-cov-2.529891_pt1 | contig 21784 bp, 16 predicted proteins | sample MGYA00511102_ERZ779656 | MGnify/ENA primary metagenome ERZ779656 (study PRJEB29588, sample SAMEA2143980) | human gut metagenome | biome: human gut; feature: human-associated habitat; material: faeces | place: Denmark | collected 2008/2010 ... | reverse complement strand
TGAGCTGGCTGTTCCTGATCGAGATGCTGCATCTCGCAGGCTGATCTTTTGATACGACTGAAAAATTTTTAAGAGGCAGATATCAACTTTTTCTGGTTTCGGAAAAAGCTGATATTTGCCTCTTATCTTTTCTCTTCCCTTCTTTACATTCCAAACAGAAACCGATATAATAGCAGGTAACGGTGCTTTTATGCTTTGACGTTTCACAGTGCCGCAAATATTTTGAAATGAGGGTTTTTGAAAACATGATTGTCAATCTCATCACCACAGTCTACAACTTTCTCTGGGGCGATCTTTTTACGATTCCGCTCCCGGGCGGCGGCAGTCTCGGAATCTCCCTTTTGATTCTTCTGCTGATCCCAACCGGCATCTATTTTACGATCCGGACACGTTTTCTTCCTATCCGTCTGTTCCCGGACATGATCCGTGCCCTGTCGGAAAAGAAAAATGAAAAAAGCAGCCTTTCTTCTTTTCAGACACTGATCGTTTCCACCGCAACGCGTGTCGGTATGGGAAATCTGATCGGTGTTGTTGCGGCAATTTCGGCAGGCGGCGCCGGTGCGGTTTTCTGGATGTGGATAACAGCCATTATAGGTTCATCCACGGCTTTTGTGGAGGCTACACTGGCACAGCTTCACAAGGAGCCGGATCCATTGTACTCAGGCTATCGTGGAGGTCCGGCGTATTACATACACCATTACTTTGAGGATAAATCAGGCAAAAAGAAAAAACATGTTATTATAGCTGTTTTGTTTGCTATATCCGGACTAATCTGCTGGTGTGGCATAAGTCAGGTGATCAGCAATTCTGTCACATCATCCTTTGAAAATGCATTTGGCGTACCACCTATTTATACTACAATAATCCTGGTGGCAGTGGCTGCTGTAATAGTGCTTAGGAAAAATGCTACGGTAAAGGTGCTTGACATAGTTGTTCCTATCATGGCGGTGTGCTATTTTGCCATAACCATTTTTATCATAATTAAAAATATAGGCATGATGCCATCGGTTTTTTCAAGGATATTTGAGGAAGCCTTCGGTATCAGGCAGGTGGCTGCGGGAGGCTTTGGAGCGGTGCTCATGAATGGTGTAAAGAGAGGTCTTTTTTCAAATGAGGCAGGCTCAGGCTCAGCTCCATCCGCTGCAGCGGCGGCAGAGTGCGATACTCCTGTAAAGGCAGGACTGACGCAGGCGCTCGGTGTATTTATAGATACGATAGTGATTTGCAGCTGTACGGCAATGATCATGCTCACTGCACCGGAGAATATAGTGGCAGGGAAAGAGGGCATGGATTTATTACAGTCAGCTATGAGGTATCATCTTGGAGATTTTGGAGTTATTTTTATAGCAGTCACATTGTTTTTATTCAGCTTTTCCACCTTCCTTGGTATACTTTTTTATGCAAGGAGTAATGTTGCGTACCTGTTTGGGGATAATTGGATTTCACAGACCATGTACAAGGTGCTGGCTCTTGTTATGCTGTTTGTAGGCGGTATCGCGGCATACACATTTGTCTGGGATCTCGGAGATGTAGGAATCGGCCTTATGACTATATTCAATACAGGTATTCTCTATCTGATGGGTGGACAGGCAATAAAGGAGCTGCGAGTCTTTGAGGAGAGTAATAAAGCACAAAGCAATAGTCAATGCTCACAGCAGGGTGATAACGTAACGCAATAACAATAGGAGATATATAAATATGAAAAGAGAATCATTTAAATCACGTCTGGGATTTATACTGGTAAGTGCAGGATGCGCTATAGGTATAGGCAATGTATGGCGTTTTCCGTATGTGACAGGTCAAAACGGTGGCGGTATTTTTGTACTGTTTTACCTTATATTTCTGGTATGCATGGGACTTCCGGTGCTTACGATGGAGCTTGCTGTAGGCCGAGCCAGCAGAAAAAGTGCTGTGATGAGCTACAAGGCTCTTGAGAAAGAGGGCAGTAAATGGCATATTCACGGATGGATAGCCATGCTTGGCTGCTACATGCTCATGATGTATTACACAACAGTCTCAGGCTGGATGGTTGCGTATTTCTTTAAATTCCTAAAGGGAGATTTTACATCAGGCATGAATACTGATGACACGGCAGCTGCATTTGGAAACATGCTTGCAGACCCCAAGCAGATGGCTTTCTGGATGATAGTTACGGTTGTGCTTGGCTTTTTGGTGTGCAGCCGTGGTCTGCAGAATGGGCTTGAGAAAATCAGTAAATTTATGATGAGTGCTCTGCTCTTGCTTATCATTGTCCTTGCGGTGCACAGTATCACACTTTCAGGGGCTTTGGAAGGAGTGAAATTCTATCTTGTTCCAAATCTGGATGCGGTCTCTGAAATTGGAATAAAGAATGTAATAACAGCAGCCATGAATCAGGCGTTTTTTACGCTGAGTCTGGGTGTGGCCGCAATGGAGATATTCGGCAGCTATATGGGAAAGGACTGCACTCTTGCAGGTGAGGGTGCCAAAATATGTGCTCTTGATACATTTGTAGCTATAATGTCAGGCCTTATCATTTTCCCGGCTTGCTTCAGCTATGGGGTGGAGGTAGACGCAGGACCAAGCCTTATCTTTATCACTTTGCCAAATGTGTTTGTAAATATGCAGGGAGGCCGCATATGGGGCTGTCTTTTCTTCTTGTTTATGACCTTTGCCAGCTTTTCAACCGTTATTGCGGTATTTGAGAATATCATGTCGTTTGCCATTGATATGTTTGGCTGGTCCAGAAACAAGGCTGCGCTAATAAATGGTGTGATAATACTTATTGCAAGTATGCCTTGTGTACTTGGATACAATGTGTGGAGCAATCTGCACCTCATAGGAGGCAGGGATGTGCTTGACAGCGAGGACTTTATGGTAAGCAATCTGCTTCTCCCGATTGGCTCATTGGTTTATCTGCTTTTTTGTGTGACAAAGTGGGGCTGGGGCTTTGATAAGTATATAGATGAGGCAAATACAGGAGCAGGACTTAAGATTTCAAGGAAGCTTAAGCCGTATTTTCAGTTCATACTGCCGCTTTTAATTTTGTTTATTTTTATCCAGGGATTGATATAGTTACGTATTTTTTGGAAATCAGACAGGAGAATGTAAAATATGTTAGATCAGAATACCTTTATAGAGACAGTGCAGAGCGTGGCCGAGATTATCAGGACATCAGCGGAGCCTATTGGCAGAGATGAAATCATGTCTTATTTTAAGGATATGGAGCTTAATAAGGCGCAGGAGGATATGGTATTTGAATTTCTCATCACACCACATGAGCAGGAGAATGAGAGTGCAGGTGATTATGAGGATGAACCACAGGACGAATTACATGGGGATGAATCGTCTGAAAATGCTGCATTGAACAATGTAATTTACTCAGAAGGCGATTCGATGGATGCCATAGCAGGTGGGAAAAATAATATAGATAAGCAGGATAATGAAGCTGAGCCTGACATAGATGAGGACAGCCTTATCCCGGATTCACCTATGTTTAGGATGTATCTTGAGGAACTTGAAGAGATACCTGATTACACAAAGGCCGAGCAGGACGATATGTACAAAAAGCTGCTTGCAGGTGATGAGAGTGTGATACACACTATATCAAATTTCTGGCTCAAAAGTGTGCTTGCCATGGCAAAGAAGCTTGCCGTTACATCAGAGGGCTTTGAGGACGTAGTACAGGAGGGAAACATGGGACTTTTCATGTGCCTTACTGAGCTCTGCGGCTGCGGGGATGAGATAGATGTGGAAAAAGAGCTTCTGGATGCCATAGAGGAGTCTATGAAAGAGTGTATCAGGGAGCAGACCGGTGAGGATGAGAGCGAGAATACTGTGGTAGGAAAGGTTTCATTAGTAAACCGTGCAGTGGAGAAACTAAAATCCGATAAGGGTTTCGAGCCGAGCCTTAGTGAGCTTTCAGGCTACACCGGCGTGGATGAGGAGGAGCTTGAAAAGCTTCTTGAGCTTATCAAAAAGGCTGATGTGGAGAAAAATAAACAGGACAGTAAATAATCTGTGTCATTTGTAGATTTGTGTCATATATTAAACCATACCTGAATATATGAAAGGATGGAAAATATATGGCACGATTTACTAATCAGGCACAGCTTCGTTATGGCAACAATGTAGCCAATTCAAATATAGCAGTCGGAGAAATACTGGAGGTGCTTTCTGCTACGAAAACAGCAGTCAAAAACACCTACAATCAAAACGATACAATAACCTATGTGGTGAGCATCGTAAACTCCGGAAATACCGCGATAAACGGTCTGACACTTTCTGACAATCTAGGTGCTTATACCTTTAACACCAACACTCTTGTACCATTAACCTATGTGAATAACACCGCAAAATACTATACAAACGGCACACTCCAGGCAGCGCCTGCAGTAACCCAGGGACCGCCTCTTAGCATCACAGGCATAAGTGTCCCTGCGGGTGGCAATGCAACTGTCATCTATGAGGCAGCGTTAAATGAGTATGCTCCTCTTGGCGTAGAGGCTGCTGTTACAAACACTGCTACAGTTAGCGGTACCGGAATCACTCCGGTCACAGCAACAGAGACAGTAAATGCCGAGGCTGCACCAAATCTTGCAATTACTAAGTCAGTAAGCCCTGTTCCTGTGACGGAAAACGGTACACTGACCTATACCTTCAGGATTCAAAACTACGGAAGCGTTGCGGCAACCAATACCACAGGCGTGGTTATAACAGACACATTTGCTCCGGTTTTGAACAATCTTACAGCCGCATTAAACGGCACAGCCTGGACTGCAGCTACAGATTACACTTACAATGAGGCGACAGGCACATTTTCGAGTACGGCAGGTGCAATCACTGTTCCGGCGGCAACCTACACACAGGATAGCACAACCGGAGCGTGGGTTGTCACACCGGGTGAGAGCACACTTGTCATCACCGGAACAGTGTAGCAGCAGAGGTGATTAATTTTAAGAATTGTTTAATTTAAGGGATAAAAGTTGAAATATTGATACAAAATATGTAAAATAAATATAGCTATTTATGAATAAGATGATGAAGATGATCATCGGCAGTTTAAAATGATTAACCGGGGGATAAGACAAATGAATAATGCACAGTTAGTGATAGACGAAGTAAAAAAGGCAGTAAAGGGCAAGGATGATTGTATCATCAAGGCATTTGCTGCCTTTTTGGCAGGTGGACATATACTGCTTGAGGATGTGCCGGGAGTGGGAAAGACTACACTTGCAGTAGCTTTTTCAAGGGCGATGGCGCTTGTGAATCACAGGGTACAGTTTACTCCTGATGTGCTGCCTGCGGATATTCTTGGCTTTTCGATGTATCAGAAGCAGACCGGAGAGTTTGTGTACCACGAGGGTGCCGTGATGTGTAATCTGTTTCTGGCAGATGAGATTAACAGAACAAGTCCCAAAACACAGTCTGCGCTCCTGGAGGTTATGGAGGAAGGAAATGTCACTGTGGATGGAATAAGCAGGAAGGTCCCGGAGCCGTTTATAGTGATGGCCACTCAAAATCCAAAGGGCAGCGCCGGTACACAGCTGTTGCCGGAGTCACAGCTTGACGGGTTTATGATATGTATGAGCATGGGATATCCTTCACATGAGGCTGAGATGGATATCGCAAAGGGCAAAAGTGTGAAGGCTGATGAGTATACGATAAAGCCTGTTATGAATGCACAGGGACTTGTTGAGATGCAGGGAGAGGTTGAGAAGGTGTTTATACATGACAGTATTTATTCGTACATTGTGGATCTGGTTGATGCGACAAGGACAAGTCCGTACATTGAGCTTGGAGTGAGTCCTAGAGGTACGATTGCGTGTGTTAGGATGGCAAAGGCATATGCGTATCTGAGTGGGCGAAGCTATGTCATACCATCTGATGTGGTTTCTGTATTTGCGGATGTGACAAAGCACAGAATCGTGCTAAATACCAAGGCGAGAGTATCACATGTATCAGAGCTTTCAGTGATAGATGAGATACTAAAGGCTGTTAAACAGCCGACAACTTATGTGAAAAAGGCAGGTAATCGTGATTAGTTTTTTGATAGGAATAATTACTGCGGCAATAGTTTTTTATATGTCGATGATATACGGTAATGCTGCGCTGGCACTGCTTGGCTGCTTTATGTGTGTGTTTATGGTGCTGACATTTATAGCATTGCTTGTAAAGGCGCACCGGGCAGTGGCAGCTATAAAGATTCCGATAGCTATCGCCACACAGGGCGAGAGCATCAGGGTGAGTCTTTCCTGCCGGCTGAAGGAGGCAGGCTTTGATGGTGTAAAATACCGTGTAACGGTGAAAAATAATTTATCCGGCGAAAAAAGTACAAAATGGCTGTCAGGAGGCAGTGATTTTTTGTACAGCGTGAACCTATGCGGCAATTATGAATTTGAGCTTGTAAGGATAAAGCTATATGATTTTTCAAGGCTTTTTTATGTCACGAAAAGAGTTAAAAAATATGCAAATGTTGAGGTGATGCCGCAGATTGATGAGATTCCTGTGAGGATAACGGACAGAGTAAGAAATTTCTTTGGGGATTCTGATATCTATGATGATTTAAGACCGGGATATGATCCGTCGGAGCTGTTTGATGTCAGGGAGTTTCAAAACGGTGACAGGCTGCAGAGTGTGCACTGGAAGCTTTCTGCAAGGACTGATGAGCTGATGGTAAAGGAAAACAGCCTGCCAAAGGCATGTGCGGTGGCCATAGTAGCAGATTTAAGGGGGATAAAGAAGTGCAGACAGGCAGATGCTTTTATGAAGCTTCTTGTCTCGCTTTCTTTTTCGCTTATGGATCAAAAATGCTCTCATTATGTGGCGTGGTATGATACCGCCATAAACGATATTGTGAGAGCCAGAGTGGATGACGAGGAGGGCTTTTACATATTTTTGAACAGTTTTCTTAAAATAAAGCCGGATACAAAGAATGATGCGCTTTTTTTGTATGAGGAAAAGTATCGGGCAGAAAAGCTTGTGTGTTTGCTTAGCGTGGACGGAAGACTTCAGATAAAAAGGGGAGAGGAGATAGTTGGCAGAGCGGATGAAAAAAACGAGATTGTCATTTAGGAAAAGCAGATGGCAGAAATCTGACGCAAATGAGATAAAGCCTGATTATAATAATGCATTTACAGTGCTTGGTGTCCTGCTTACTGAACTTGCCAATGCAGCTGCAGCAGTACTTCTTACGGTGTGTGCAGTGTCTGTTGTGAATACGACCGTTTCACATGTGAGATGCCCATATTATGTGTATGTGTGGCTGTTTATTTTTTCGGTGATAAGCGGCTTTATAAACAGGCTTACATCGCTTGACACAAGAAAATGGGTGCGCCATGCGATAAATACGGGTCTGCTGCTTGTATTTTTGCTTGGAGTGTTTATAGCAAACTGGCAGGCTGCAGAGCATATAAAAAACGGCTTTTTGTATGTAAAGGGCAGGTATCTTGAGATGATAAATGTGTACTATGGCACTTCATTTGTCTGTCCAAAGGGCGATAAAGCCTATGCGGGGGCATTTGTTGGCTTTGTATCGTTTATAGTTATGCTTTTGCTGGTGACACTGGCGGTTCAAATTAAAAGAAGACGCATACTCACATTATTTCCAACGCTTATGCTTGTGGTACAGCTGTGCATAGGCAAAAGCCCAAGTGTCAGCGAGGTCGTTATGCTCACACTGTGTACACTCTGGTGTCTTATCGCAGATGGCAACGCACGCACAGTGGCAGGATATGATGCAAATGGCAGTGCACAGGGCAATGAGGCTTTAAGGATAGCGGCGGCGTTTTTATACATGGCGGCGGTGTCTGCAGTACTTTTCATATGTGTATTTACATTTAAACCTCTTGCTGATACACTTGCCGATAAAAAGCCACAGATGCTTGCCTTTCAAAAGGATTTGGAGGGCAGCGTAAAATCATTCTTCAGCGTGGGAATTGATTTACAGGATGGCACGGTTAGTAATCACTATCCTAGCTACAGTGAAAAAACAGTGATGACGATAGAAGCAAAGGCAGGAGTACCTTCTAATATTTATCTGAGAAGCTTCTACGGTGATACCTATGAGAATGGCAGATGGATTAAAAAGTCTGATTTTTCCGGGATGGAAAAAGAGTATCACGATGCTTCAAGGATGACAGCGTGGCAGAATGCAATCGGATTAGCCACGCTGCTTGATGGTTATTATGATGATGAGACCAATCCGGCCACCGAAAAGTATACAATCACGATGAAGAAACTTTCCACCAAATATACCTATTTGCCGTACTGTATCGACCCATACAGTATAGATGCAAAGGGTGATATAGATTTTGACGAAGACTTTTTTATCACAAAGGATAAAGCGACAAAGACTATCGAGGTGTCGGCGTGTCCAGGCTTTTTCGATGGTAGTCTGGAAATGTCTATCCTTGAGCCGGAGCAGCCTCTTGAGGTCAACAATGATTTCTATGTGGCATACAATGATTATGTAATGGAAAACTATACTGAAAAGCAGGGTGGTGACGGAATTGTTGCAAAAGATGCGAAGCTGATTCTTAGGACAGGACAGCTCACAAGCAATATGATGTACACAGGCTATATAAGAGAAAATGATGCTAACAGGATAGCGGCAGCACAACTGGTGCAGCAGTTTCTGACATCGAAAGCTTTTAAGTACAGCAAAAATCCTCCTTCAACAGGCGGTAAGGATGTAGTTGATAATTTCCTCTCAAATAGCAGACAGGGCTTTTGTGTGCATTTTGCATCGGCTGGCACGATGATACTCAGACAGATGGGCGTTCCATGCCGTTATGTAAGCGGATACTGTGCAAAGGAGGACAGTTTCAAATCCGGTGAAAATGATGAGGATATATGTGAGGTGAAGGATTCGCAGTCGCATGCCTGGGTTGAAATATATCTGGATGATTTCGGATGGATTCCGGTGGAGATGACACCGGGATATTTTGAGTATGTGACAGGTGAGAATCCGTTTGACTATATTGGTGTCAAAGGAAAGAAAACGAATGCCGGTGACGCTTATAATGATAGTGAGCATATGAATGATACTGCGGCAGATGAAGATAAAGCAGATGAAGCTGCAGCAAATGAAGATACAGAAAATACAGATTCAGAAAATGATGACAAAGCAAAAGATGATACATCAAAAGCTGTAGCAAACAGTACATCAGGTGATGGCAGTGAGAATGCTTATGGTTCACAGTCAGGTGCGGATAAACGTACAGATGCTCAGAACTCAAAAACGAGACTTCATATACCACCGGTGATTTTAAAAACCTCACTCTGTGTGATTTTTCTGACTGCACTTACAGCCATCATAGTTTATATCAAAAGGCGAAGAAATATTTTGTGGGAAGCAAGACTTGCAAAAAGGGTGAAAAAAGGCCGTTACAGCAGGGCAGCAATAATGATAAACAACCGCATCTACAAAGGACTGGGACATCCTTCAAAAAACAGGACAGATGAGCTTTATCTGGCCAACCTGAAGGAAAAATACTGCGGACCGGATTATTGCGGAATCCACTGGGACGAGTACATGCGCATCATACAAAAGGCTGTGTATTCATCAGAGGGTATCACAGGTGAAGAATGCTTTATGGTGATGGAAACATGGAGGCGTCTGGAGAAAAAAGACATTAGACATAATTCACAAAAAAACATGTATAAAAACAGCATGATTAACAAAAAATAAACTCGTAAGGAAAATTGTGTTGAAATAATAAGGCTTCTGTGATATAAACTTAAGCAGACGTGTTACTTTTAGGGAGGCATTTGTCGTACATAACTTTTAACAGGGTTAGTGTATGATAAGTGCCTCCTTTTTGTCGCTGGAGCAAAAAAGAATGATAGGTGCAAATCGGTACATACCCTGCATTTATAGGAGGAAAAGCTCATGAAAGACAAAATTTTTGGTGTCCTGCAGAGAGTAGGACGAAGCTTCATGCTTCCAATCGCAATCCTTCCGGTAGCAGGCTTGCTTTTAGGACTCGGAAGCTCATTTACCAACACCACAACAATTGAGACCTATGGTTTACAGTGGCTGCTCGGAGATAAGACTATACTCCATGCACTTCTTGTAATCATGAATGCGGTCGGAAGTGCCATATTCGATAACCTTCCGCTCATTTTTGCGGTCGGAGTAGCAATCGGAATGGCAAAGAAGGAAAAAGAGGTGTCAGCACTTTCAGCAGTCATAGCATACTTTGTTATGAATGTATCAATCAATGCGATGCTCAAGATTTCCGGAAAAATCCTTGCAGACGGAAGCATTGCAAAGGATGTGCTTGATGGAACCATCACATCAGTATGCGGTATCCAGTCGCTGCAGATGGGCGTGTTTGGCGGAATTATCGTAGGACTTGGAGTGGCAGCACTGCACAACCGTTTCTACAAGATTGAGCTGCCGAATGCATTGTCATTTTTCGGTGGAACAAGATTTGTGCCTATCATATCAACAGTGGTATATCTTTTTGTAGGAATCTTGATGTATTTTATCTGGCCGACAGTGCAGAACGGAATCTATGCACTCGGCGGAGTGGTGACAGGAACAGGATATTTCGGAACACTTCTCTTTGGTATCATAAAGAGAGCACTTATTCCATTCGGACTGCACCATGTATTTTACATGCCGTTCTGGCAGACAGCAGTCGGTGGAACGATGGAGGTTGCAGGACATATGGTTGAGGGTGGACAGAACATCTTCTTCGCACAGCTTGCTGACTCTGCAAACATCGCACATTTCAGTGCCGATGCCACAAGATATTTCTCGGGAGAGTTCATTTTCATGATTTTCGGTCTTCCGGGAGCAGCACTTGCAATGTATAAATGTGCAAAGCCGGAAAAGAAAAAACAGGCAGGAAGCCTTTTACTTTCTGCAACACTTGCATGTATGTTTACAGGAATCACAGAGCCTCTTGAGTTCTCATTCCTTTTCGTAGCACCGGCTCTCTTTGCAGTACAGGTAGTGCTCGCAGGAAGCGCATACATGATAGCACATATTTTAAACATCGCTGTAGGACTTACTTTCTCAGGAGGATTACTTGATTTCTTCCTGTTTGGTATATTGCAGGGGAATGAAAAGACAAGCTGGATGCTCGTGATTCCGGTGGGAATAGTATATTTCTTACTGTATTACTTTATTTTCAGCTTCCTTATAAAGAAGTTTGATTTAAAGACTCCGGGCCGTGAGGATGACGACACAGAGACAAAGCTATACACCAAGGCAGATGTAAATGAAAGAAAGGCTGCCAAGGACGTAAAGAACTCTGACGAAAAAGCAGGGGCTGTAGCAGATGAGTTCTCACAGACCATATCACGAGGTCTCGGCGGCAAAGCCAATATCTCAGATGTGGACTGCTGTGCGACAAGGCTTCGTATCACAGTAATTGATCCAGACAAGGTAAACGATGCGCTTCTTAAATCAACAGGAGCATCAGGAGTCGTGCACAAGGGACAGGGCGTACAGATTATCTATGGACCAAGAGTAACAGTGATAAAATCAGATCTGGAGGATTATCTTGCGAGTGTGACAGAGGAGTATTTCGAGGACGATGCAGTAGAAAATAATACAGCAAGCGCAGATGAAGCAAAGAATGAAAATGCAGACGAAGGCAAAGCGCAGGAATCTTCCGACGTAAAAGAGCCGACAAGCACAGTCATCATCTCAAGTCCTATGACAGGAATAGCAGCAGACCTCTCAACAGCGCCGGACGAGGCCTTCGCCGGCAAAATGATGGGTGACGGAGCAGTAGTTACACCTGAGGAGGGGGTAGTTGTAGCACCTGAGGATGGAACTGTTTTATTCGTTTTTGATACAAAGCATGCTTTGGGATTTACAACCGACTCAGGAATTGGTATGATAATCCATGTAGGAATTGATACAGTAAAGCTCGAGGGTAAAGGCTTTGACGTACAGGTTGAGGCAGGATGCCATGTTAATAAGGGCGATGTGCTCATGAAGCTTGACCTTGACTACTTAAAGGCGAACGCACCATCAGTTACCACTCCTGTCATCTGCACAGAGCTAAAAGATAATCAGAAAATCCGTCTCATCACAGACGGACCGATTAAGGCAGGAGAGCCTCTCTACGCAGTTGATACCTACGAGAAGTAATTCATACTTCATGATAATTGAATTGTCCGGTTATGTTAATAATAAATAGTTCGTATAAATTATCAGGAGTACATTAATAAATGTCAGGGGAATGATATGTACAGAATCACAAAGGTCTTAAATCACAATACAGTGCTTGCGGTAAAGGACAAGAGCGCAAGAGAATATCTTATAGTCGGAAAGGGTGTGGGTTTTGGAAAGAAAATTACACAGTCTGTCGAGCCAACGGAAGAGGATTCACTGTATGAGCTGACTCAGACAAGGGACAGAGGTCCGGCAAAGGACATAGTAAAATCCATCGAGCCGGAGTATCTTGAGATTGCAAACACACTGCTCGATAATGCAGAGCATGAGTTTGGTCATATAGACAGAAGCATATTGTTTCCTATGGCAGATCATATAGCATTTGCTGTAAAGCGTATGGAAAACAAAGAACAGATCAGCAATCCTTTAAACGATGACATCCGTGTGATGTTTTATAGGGAGTACAAGATAGCTGAGAATATACGCCACATACTAAAGGATAAAAAACAAATTGATATAATTGATGATGAGATCGGCTACATTACTCTTCATATTCATACATCCTTAAACAATTCAAAGGTATCGGATGCCATGGAGATGGCGGCAGCAGTTCGAAAATGCGCCACATTTATAGAGGAAAAGATTGGAAAGCACATAGATGTCACTACTATGGCCTACAACCGCCTCATGAACCATATCCGCCACATGGTATCAAGAGCCGCGACCGGAGAGAAATTAAAGGTTGATCTCAATCAGTTTATCGAGAAAAATTATCCGGAGTCATTCGCACTGGCAGGTGAGATATGTAAGGAGCTTGGAAAGGACTTAAATCATGAGTTTTTGGACAATGAGACAGGCTACCTTGCCATACATATCGAGCAGATTAAGTGTGATGAGATGGTAAGTGAATAATAAAATGTGAAAACCTTCCTGCACATTAGGTTATGTACAAATCTCTTGCAATGTGGTACACTACATAGTTGTATCAACAAACATCCGATACACAAAATACATATGAAATCAATTTAAAGGAGATATATATACCATGAAACTCGGCATCGTCGGACTTCCGAACGTCGGAAAGTCTACATTATTCAACTCACTCACAAAGGCAGGAGCGCTTTCAGCAAACTATCCTTTTGCTACAATCGACCCAAACGTAGGTATTGTTTCAGTGCCTGACGAGAGAATTGTAAAGCTCGGAGAGCTCTATCACACAAAGAAGGTTACACCTGCAACAATCGAATTTGTTGATATCGCAGGTCTTGTGAAGGGAGCCAGTAAGGGTGAGGGACTTGGAAACCAGTTCCTTGCAAATATCCGTGAGGTAGATGCAATCGTACACGTAGTGCGCTGCTTTGAGGATACAAACATTATCCATGTAGATGGCTCTGTAGATCCTGCAAGAGATATCGAGACAATCAATCTTGAGCTTATTTTCTCGGATGTTGAGATTCTCGACAGGCGAATTGCAAAGATTGCAAAGCAGGCAAGAATGGACAAGACACTTGCAAAGGAGCTTGAGCTTGTTGAGGCAGTAAAGGCTCATCTTGAGGACGGAAAGATGGCCAGAACCTTTGAAGTGCCTGATGATGAGGATGCACAGCTTTGGTTCAAGGGATATAATCTCCTTACAGCAAAGCCTACCATCTACGCAGCAAACGTATCAGAGGACGACCTCGCAGATGACGGCGCAAGCAATCCGCATGTTGCAAAGGTAAGAGAGATGGCAAAGGAAGAGGGCGCAGAGGTATTTGTTATCTGTGCACAGATTGAGCAGGAGCTTGCAGATCTCGATGAGGACGAAAAGAAGGAGTACCTTGAGGATTTAGGTGTTGAGTCAAGCGGTCTCGATAAGCTTGTAGCAGCCAGCTATTCACTTCTCGGACTTATTTCCTTCCTTACAGCAGGAGAGGATGAGTGCCGTGCATGGACTATAAAGAAAGGTACAAAGGCACCACAGGCAGCCGGCAAGATACATACTGATTTCGAGCGTGGCTTCATCAAGGCGGAGGTAGTCAACTATCAGGATCTTCTCGACAATGGAAGCCTTGCAGCCGCAAGAGAAAAGGGCATCGTAGGCATGGAAGGAAAAGAGTACGTTGTTAAGGACGGAGATGTAATTCTTTTCAGATTTAATGTATAATTTTATGAATAAGACGCTTTTATAAGCACAAAATCAAAAAGATACGCATAAGATAGACCAAGGGAGGTCTGTTTTATGCGTTTTCTGGATTTATGCGAAAAAGAGGTTGTGAGTGTGGAAGAGGGCAGGTTCATCGGGCATGTGCGTGACCTTGAGTTTGACCCGGTCTGTGGCAAAATCTGTGCGATTATCGTGCCGGGACCGGGAAAATATATGGGAATATTTTGCAGGGATTATGAATATTGTATTCCATGGGTTAAGATTGTGAAAATTGGACCCGACATAATATTGGTGAATATATGTGAGTCTGATATGCGGCGTAAGCTGTTATGATAGTATAAAAGGAAACTATTCAGTGACATTGAAAAAAAGTGCTAAAAAAGTCAAAATCAGTACAAAACATATTGACAATGAAAATTAGTATAGATATACTAAAATATGTATAGGTCTTTTTAAATACAGATGATGATTTGAAGTATTATAATATAATGAGAAACAAAGATATTTTGCTTCTTCATATTATATGATATCTACGGAGGGTACAGCATGAAGTGTCCATTTTGCAGTAGTGACAACACAAGGGTAATAGACTCAAGACCGGCTGATGACAACAGCTCTATCAGGCGCAGAAGGCTGTGCGATGATTGCGGCAAGCGTTTCACTACATATGAGAAGGTGGAGACAATCCCACTCATCGTTATAAAAAAGGATAACAACAGAGAGCAGTATGACCGCTCCAAGATTGAAAAGGGCGTGCTTCTTGCATGTCACAAGAGACCGATTTCAGCAGATACAATCTCAAAGCTTGTAGATGAGGTCGAGATAGAAATCTTTGCCAGAGAGGAAAAGGAAATCTCTACATCACTCATCGGAGAGCTGATTATGGACAAATTAAAGGAGCTTGATGCGGTAGCATATGTGAGGTTTGCGTCAGTTTACAGAGAGTTTAAGGACGTCAACACATTTATGACAGAGCTTAAAAAGATGCTTGACACCAAATAGTGTTTATGCAGCAGGCAGCCTTGAATGAACAGATTAACAGGGAGACAGAGAATTTTATACTATGAGTTTTTTATACCCGGGAGAGTACATTGACTCGACATACAGCATAGATTTTGATAAATTATATAAGGAGGGCTACAGGGGTGTCATTTTTGATATCGACAACACCCTTGTGACTCATGGTTCGCCTGCTGATGAGCGGGCGATTGCTTTGTTTAAGCACCTTAAGGAGCTTGGTTTTTCGTGCCTTGTGCTCTCAAACAACAAAGAGCCGCGTGTGAAGAGCTTTGCTAAGCAGGTTGGGATAAAGTATATCTACAAGGCAGGAAAGCCCAAGCCATCAGGCTATCGTACAGCAATGGAGAGGCTTGGCACAGATACGAAAAACACTCTTTTTGTGGGAGATCAGATATTTACAGATATCATCGGAGCTAATCTTACGGGCATCAGATCAATACTTGTAGCACCTATTGACCCGCATGAGGAGATACAGATTGTGCTTAAGCGCTTTATTGAAAAGCCTGTAATTGCATGCTACAAGAGGCATTTAAAGAAAGTAAATAAATAATTTTTAACTAATAATTTAAAATTTGGAGGCATATATATTATGAAGATTGCAATCGGAAACGATCACGCAGCAGTTGAGCTTAAAAAGACAATAATGGAGTACGTTGAGAGCATGGGTCACGAGGTGACCAACTTCGGCACAGATTCAAGTGAGAGCTGCAATTACCCGGAGTATGGTGAGAAGGTGGCTAATGCAGTGGCATCAGGCGAGTTTGACTGCGGAATACTTATATGCGGTACCGGTGTAGGTATCTCAATAGCAGCCAATAAGGTCAACGGAATCCGTGCGGCAGTTTGCTCAGACACAGCCACAGCACGCCTTGTAAAACAGCACAACAATGCCAATATCATAGCCTTTGGTGAGAGGATTGTAGGTGTTGAGCTTGCAAAGGATATCGTAAAGGCTTATCTGACAGCCGAGTTTGAGGGCGGCAGACACGCAAAGAGAATAGCTATGATATCGGATATCGAGGCTAGAAACTAATATAAAACCAATACAAATTCATGCAATAGAAAATAAATACTTGAAATGTATTGCTTTTTATTGTAGAATGGACGAATGAGAGAGCTTAGGCTCGCACGATTTAAGGAGGAAGTAACTAATGATTTCAGCAGGAGATTTCAGAAACGGTGTTACTATCGAGTTCGAGGGAAACATCTATCAGATTATCGAATTTCAGCATGTTAAACCAGGAAAAGGTGCAGCATTTGTACGTACAAAGTTAAAGAATATCATCAGTGGTGGTGTTGTTGAGAAGACATTCCGTCCAACAGAGAAATGCCCTACAGCACACATTGACCGTAAGGATATGCAGTATCTTTATGCAGATGATGATTTCTATCATTTCATGGATGTTGAGACATATGACCAGATTGACTTACCAAAGGATGAGGTTGGCGATGCTCTCAAGTTTGTAAAAGAGAATGAGATGTGTAAGGTTTGTTCACACAAGGGCAATGTATTTGCAGTTGAGCCACCACTTTTCGTTGAGCTTACTGTTACAGAGACAGAGCCTGGCTTCAAGGGTGATACAGCAACAGGTGCTACAAAGCCTGCTACAGTTGAGACTGGTGCTACAGTTTATGTACCACTTTTTGTTGAGACAGATGATGTTATCAAGATTGATACAAGAACTGGTGAGTACCTTTCACGTGTATAATCTGTAGTTTTATGAGTCTGCACATATTCCGGTATGCCTGGAGTATGTGCAGGCTTTTTTATTTGTGTGCTGTGTGGCAGGTGAGAATCCTGACAGCAAGTGTCATAAACACATGCGACACAAGCATAGCCCACAGATATGCATCTATCCCATAGTGGGGGACGAGAAGCATAATCATCAGGATTCTTATCGCACAGGTGAGCAGATTGACGAAGAGCACCTGCTTTGCTTTACCCAGACCGTGCAGTATGCTGCAGAGCATTCCGCTTATGTGCATCAGTGGGCACAGAAAACACAGTCTTCTAAGGAAATATCCACAAAGCTTCGATGAAAAAAGAAAATCCCCTATAAAATCCGACAGCAGATAGAATATGCATGTAAAGATAAGACCAAAGCATAGTCCGAATAAGGCACAGGAGTTTATGGTTTTAGTGATTTTTGCATCCTTTCCGGCGGCATTCGCTTCAGAAACAGATGGCAGAAGCATCACGCAGGCACAGCTGCAAAGCACACCGGGGAATAAAAGCACAGGAAGGGTGAGTCCAGAAATGGTTCCGAATATGTCAAGGGCCAATGCCGGTGATAGTCCGTAGAGCTTAAGAGTTCTCGGGATAAGCACATTTTCGACGGAGGATGAAAAGCTTGCCAATATGTAGTTTAGTGATAAAGGAATGAAAAGCGCAGCCATGCCATAGGCTGTTGTTTTCAGGCTTTTGACGGATATTTTAAAGTATGGGAAATCTTTTTTTATTGTGATAACGGAAAAGACGGTTGCGCTCGCTTCGCCTGCCACGATGCCGTATATAGAGTATACAGGCTTAAAGCAGCTGCCACCGTCAGATAGTATTGAGTATATCAGATAGCAGGTGCTAATGCGTGCGGTCTGCTCAATTAATTGAGTGGCAGCTGGAACGGCTGCTTTTTTCAATCCATAATAGTATCCGTTTATGCAGGAATGGATAGCAGCGGGCAGAATGGAAAAGGACAGCGCCTTGACAAGCTCTGTACAGCGTGACTCACTTAAAATACAAATGCTTATGTAGTTGGCATTGGAATACATAATAATTGTGAGTAAAAGAGCAATGGTGGCTGACATAATTATTGCGCAAATGAGTATAATCTGCCTGTTTTGAGGCTTTTCGGCAACAAGCTTTGATGTAGCGGTCTGAAAACCGTTGCAGCAGAGTGACATGCATACGGACATGAGTGGAATCACAAGCTGATAGAGTCCAAGACCTGTTGAGCCCATGACGTTATTAAGAAATATGCGAAAGAAAAAACCCATAAACCGACTGGTTGTACCGGCAAGTGTCAGGAAAATAGTTCCGGTCACAAGTGGATTGGATAAATATTTTTTTACAATCAAAAAATCACCTGTCATATGTTGTCTTAGAAGTATATGTGCTTCTTTGGATATATATGACAGGTGATTATTTATTGTGTGTTAAACAGCTATTTTGCGCTAAACAACTATTATACTCTTATATGACCGGTATCGTTATATTAAATTTGTGAGATTAACCCATAAAGTGGCGGATAGCCTTGGCTACGCCGTCATTTTCGTTTGTGTCGGTGACGTAATCAGCCTGTGCCTTAAGCTCATCGGTTGCATTTCCCATGGCCACGCCGATGTGTGCGGCTTTTACGATAGCCATGTCGTTTTCGGTGTCACCGACAGCCATTGTCTCATCAGCTGCTATATTCAGGATTTGAGCCAGCTTGTGAAGTGCCACACCTTTGTCAACGCCTGCTTTTGTGAATTCCAGATTACCATAGCCACCGCTTACGAGCGTGATTTCAGGGATTTTTTTCAGATGCTCAAATACTTCGTCGCGGCAGTAGTAGTTATCATCTGCATCCTTTGGAAAATTGATGGTCATTTTCTGCATATGGTAATTGTTTTCGCGCATTATTTCAGTGATATCGTTCACACGTTTTCTGGTTGTCATGATGTATTCCTTTATAGAAGGAGGCATTTTGAGATCCTTTGCATCCTCGAGACACTTGTATGGAGAATAGCCACAGCCGTTTATGAAGGCATCCATATGAACGCGCTTTGTCATCAGGTAATCAATTATTGAAAACGCTGTCTCATCAGAAAGGCAGTTTTCGTAAAGACATTTTTGGGTGTCAATTTCGTAGATTGCACTTCCGTTTGCAGTGATAGCGTAGCGGATGCCGGTGTCCTTAATTGCCTCAAACGGCAGCCCTCCGAATGGACGACCGGTGGAGATGACCACATTTATCCCGGCAGCAGTTGCCTCTTTTATAGCTTTTATATTTTCCTTGGATATCTGACTTTTGTTGTTGAAAAGTGTTCCGTCAAGATCTAAAGCAATAAGTTTCATAAGAAATCCTTTCTTTTGTTTGAAAAATATAGTGTTTTAGTATATTATGGTGAATAGACTATTGATTTTTGTGTTTTAAAATCGGTTACAATGATAATATAAATTTTCACAAATTTCAAGGATGAAGAGCACATAGCTTTTGCTTTGAAATATTTTACACTGTGGAGTGAATAACAGCTGAAACAGAAAAGGAAACGAAATGACAAGAGAAGAATTCAGAAAATATATCAGAGAAAACATAGTTATCCTGGATGGAGCGACCGGTACAAACCTGATGGCAGCGGGCATGCCTGTAGGTGTGTGTCCGGAGGAATGGGTGATGGAGCATCCGCAGGTGATTCTTGATTTGCAGAAGGCTTATGTCGATAACGGCACGAATATTGTTTATGCACCTACATTTACAGGAAACCGGATTAAGCTTTTAGAATATGGTTTAGAGGAGAAAATTAACGAGATAAATACCACACTGGTTGGCCTGTCAAAGCAGGCTGTCGGGGATAGGGCACTTGTAGCAGCAGATATGACGATGACCGGCAGACAGCTTTTTCCACTCGGGGATCTGATGTTTGAGGAGCTTTTGGAGGTGTACAAGGAGCAGGCGAGGATCCTTGATGAGGCGGGCGCAGATGTTTTTGTGGTTGAGACAATGATGAGTCTTCAGGAGTGCAGAGCGGCAGTGCTTGCTATAAAAGAGGTAAGCGACCTGCCTATTATGGTGACACTCACCTATAACGAGGATGGCAGGACTCTTTTTGGTACACCGCCTGAGACAGCAGTTGTTGTGCTGCAGTCACTTGGAGTGGATGCTATCGGTGTGAACTGCTCGACGGGACCAGCTGAGATGATAGCGCTGGTTGAAAAAATGGCAGAGTACTCTACAGTGCCTCTTATTGCCAAGCCAAATGCAGGGCTTCCGGAGCTTGAGGATGGTAAAACAGTATACAAGATGACTCCGGATATGTTTGCCGATGCGATGAGAGGGCTTGTGAAGGCAGGTGCATCCATTGTCGGAGGCTGCTGTGGCACCACGCCGGAGCATATTCGTGCTCTCACAGAGGCTGTAAAGACAATGCCTGTTCATAAGCCGCTTGAGCATCATAGAAGAGTGCTTGCGTCTGAACGAAAGAATGTAGAGATTGACTTAGATGGCAACTTTACTGTGGTCGGAGAGAGAATCAACCCTACAGGCAAGAAAAAGCTGCAGGCACAGCTTCGTGAGGGAAAGCTTGACCTGGTGCGCCAGATGGCTATGGAACAGGAGACAAATGGTGCGGGAATACTTGATATCAATATGGGTATGAATGGTATCGATGAGAAGGAGATGATGAAATCGGTTATATATGAGGTTTCATCAACCGTGGACTGCCCTCTTTGTATTGATTCAAGCTATGTGGAGGTGATAGAGGAGGCTCTTAAGATTTATCCGGGAAGAGCTCTCATCAATTCCATATCTCTTGAGACTGAGAAGATGGAAAAATTATTGCCTCTTGCGGCAAAATACGGAGCAATGTTCATACTTTTACCGCTTTCGGATGCAGGTTTGCCGAAGGATGTCGAGGAAAAAAAGCAGATTATAAATACTATTTATGACAAGGCACTTTCGCTTGGAATGGCACATGAGGATATCGTGGTGGATGGACTTGTTGCGACAATTGGTGCAAATCCAAAGGCCGCAATCGAGTGCTATGAGACCATTGCGTACTGCAAGGATGAGAAAAAGCTTCCTACAATATGCGGACTTTCAAATATATCCTTCGGACTGCCTGAGCGTATGTACGTGAACACAGCGTTTCTTACCATGGCCATATGCAAGGGACTCACCATGGCTATTGCCAATCCATCACAGGAGCTTTTGATGAATGCTGCATTTGCATCGGATATGCTGCTCGACAGACCTGACAGCGATATTGCTTACATTGAGCGCATGAGCAGGCTTGCGGAGGAAAAGGCCCAATATGAGACTGTTGTTGTGAAAAAGTCGGACAATGATGCGTCGGCTTCAAACGGCACATGCGCAGCGGGCAGTAAGGATGCGGTATTTCAGGCTGTCTTAAAGGGAAATAAGGGCAGTATAATTGATGAAGTAAAGAAAATGCTTTCTGATGGGGCAAAGCCTGACGAGATTATTAATAACAGCCTGATTCCGGCTATTAATGAGGTGGGAGAGCTTTTCAACCAGAAGAAATATTTCCTGCCACAGCTTATCGGCAGTGCGAATACTATGAAGCTTGCTATAGAACATCTGGAGCCGTTACTTGAAAAGAAGGACTCAGGTGATGATATGCCGACTCTTGTCATTGCAACGGTGGAGGGGGATATCCATGATATAGGAAAGAATCTTGTCGTGCTTATGCTTAAAAACTATGGCTACAACGTGATTGATATGGGAAAGGATGTGCCTTGTGAGGATATTGTCAACAAGGCGATTGAGACGAACGCGGCAGTT
>ERZ779656.707-NODE-707-length-21993-cov-2.807731_pt1 | contig 21993 bp, 15 predicted proteins | sample MGYA00511102_ERZ779656 | MGnify/ENA primary metagenome ERZ779656 (study PRJEB29588, sample SAMEA2143980) | human gut metagenome | biome: human gut; feature: human-associated habitat; material: faeces | place: Denmark | collected 2008/2010 ... | reverse complement strand
TATAGATATCTCCTTTATAACAGAAGGCAATTTCCGTGCCGTCGGGATTTACGCAAGGCACAATCGTAAGACCACGAATGCTTAAAAAATTCCCGATTTTGCATCCGCCGACAGTTTTGTCGCTTTCCATTGCCTCACAACATTCTTCAAAAAATTTCAACAGGGCAAGTATTGTGAGGTACTCCGAGCCGTGAAAACCACCGCAGTAGAGTACACGGTTCTTGGTGTTGCCGATGTGCAGAACATCAATACCTCTTCCGCACACGCTTTTTCCGGCAAAGCAATGCTTGATGAACTTGTACCTGTCGCAGAGCTCGTTTATGATTTCCTTGCGTGTTTTGTAATCGGGAAAAACATTATAATCGGGCATAACAAAATCCTTTCCTTTCGATAATTCAATCTTTAAAACGGAGGCATAATTATGGAGCTTTTTGAAAAAACTCTTGACAGCAAGAAAATTTTTGACGGCAGAGTTCTGCATATAGTCCTTGACGAAGTGGAGCTTCCTGACGGTAAAAGGTCAAAGAGAGAGGTAGTCAATCATCCGGGCGGAGTATGCGTTGCCGCTCTTGATGAGGACAATAATCTTTCTTTTGTAAAGCAGTTTCGCTATCCGTACAAGGAGGTTGTGCTTGAGCTTCCTGCCGGCAAGCTTGAAAAGGGTTCTACTCCGCTTGAAAACGGAAAGCGTGAGCTTCTTGAAGAAACGGGACTTGAGGGTTACTCCTACATTTCTCTCGGTCAGGTCTATCCGTCTCCCGGATACACCTCGGAAATTATCCATCTTTATGCCTGTCGGGTAAAGTCACAGGGTGAGCAAAAGCTTGACGAGGGTGAGTTTTTGAATGTTGAAAAAATCTCTCTTGACAAAGCCGTTGAAATGGTGCTTAACAATATGATACCCGACTCCAAAACACAGATTGCCGTTTTAAAGACTGCCGCACTTTTGAAAAGCGGTAAAATTTAATTTAATCATAGGAAATATATATGCAGAATTTTACTGTTTCAGAACACGAAAAATTGAATACTGCCGTTGCTCTCGGATTTTTTGACGGACTTCACAAGGGACACCGAAGGGTTATTCTCTCGGCTGTTGAGCAGAAGAAAAACGGACTTTTGCCCGTGTGCTTTACATTTGCTCAAAGCCCGAAGGAGGTTCTCGGAAAATCTTCTAAGGGTGCGCTTATGACAACGGAAGATAAGCTGAAAACGCTTGAAAGCTTGGGTATTGAACATACCTTCAGTCCTGACTTTAAAAAGCTGATGAATATGTCTGCAAAGGACTTTGTCGAGAAAATTATTTTCGGCGACCTCAATGCAAAATTTGTTGTCTGCGGTTTTAACTATCGTTTCGGAAAAAACGGAGAAGGCGATACCGAGTTGCTCAAAAAGCTTTGTGACGAGAACGGTACAAAGCTTAAAGTGATTGAGCCTGAGCGTGACGATGGCGATGTTGTTTCGTCAACACTTATCCGTCTGCTCGTAAGTGAGGGCAGCATTCGCCGTGCGAACAAGCTTTTGTGTTCATATTTTGGCTTTTCTGCCGTGATCACTCACGGAAAAAGACTTGGCAGAGAACTCGGTACTCCGACAATCAATCAGAAACTTCCCGAAAATCTTGCCGTGCCGAAATACGGCGTTTATGCGTCTGCCGTTACGCTTGAAAACGGAAAGGTCTATTGCGGTGTGACTAATATCGGTGTAAAGCCGACGGTCGGAGGAACAAAGCTTTTGAGTGAAACATGGATGCCTGACTTTCACGGCGGTGAAATATACGGTCAGACAGCTGATGTCCGTCTGCTTGATTTCATTCGTCCCGAAAAGAAGTTTGACAATATCACCGAATTAAAAAATGCCATAACCGACAATGCGGTTACGGCAAAAGAAATTTTTGATGAGATGTATAGATACGGAGTCTGAAGTAAGCGTAGTATTTATCTATTGTTGACATCGCAATTCCGGCTTGATACAATATGATACGAGAATACAAGGAAGTTTAAGGCGGTTAGTCACATCCGAACGCAAACCGATGAAAGCATTGGCTAATATGTGCAAGGAGGTGACAAAGGTGGAATACATAATTTGTTTTACCTTGCTTGTTACAATAATAATTGTTGCAATAAAAAAATAACCGCCCTTACAGCCCGGAAAACTTAGGGACGGCTATTTTTGTCTTTTCTTTTTTCGGCTAACCGCTTTTAACGGTTTTCCTTGTGTTCTTATTATATATTATGCAAAAAGCAATGTCAATATTTCATTTGAATTTTATATGGCTGAAAATATTGAGCGGTGACGGAACTTTCCGACACCGCTTTTTTTATTTGAATTCATCGTTAAGAATTTCATCAAGGTTATTGACCATTGCTGTGACGATTTCGTATGAACCGCCGTCTGAGATTGACTTCATAAGAGCGTTTATGTTTTCTTCAAAATCCTTTGGCAAGAGGGTGCAATACTTTTTGCAGAGCTGAACCTGTCTTTTTTCACCGGGGTGTGTCTGACGGTTGAGTGCGAAGATAACATCAAAATAGCTTTCGAGAAAAGCGGTGATTCTGTGATTGACACTGACGATATCGCCACGCTCCTGAGCCTTTTTAATCTGCCTGTCATATGACGGAAGCTTTCCGTTCAAAAGGTTGCGGTTGTTTTTGATAATCGCACTGCGGAGATTTTCAGGAAAATCAATCTGTGCCATATCTCTGAATTTTGTGAAAGTGCCTGTCTTGTCAAAAAGAACCTTGCTGTTCTTGATATTGTGCCAAAATGCGGTTGTATAGCCGTTAAAAGCCTTGCCACCCTTGATTACCGTATCAATATACCGACCGAACCTGTCAACTTCACGGTAGATTATGTCAACGGGAATACCGTTATTCATAACCGTGTTGTCCTCGCTCTCCCAATAATGATTGCCGAATTCTGCAATCGAACAGTATTTTCCCAGAAGATTTTCTCTTGTTTTGCCGGTCGGTATTTCTGAGCAGTAAACATAAATATCATAGTCTGAATTTTCTTCACTTGCACCTGTTGAACGAGAACCGCCGAGTGCGACAGCCTCAACCGTATCAAGCGACTTGAGTGCAAGCAAAACTTCTTCAAGGTTTGCGTCCTTAACATTGTATTCCGCAAAATTCATAGTTTTGATCTCCTTTATTTTATGGTATCATATTCCTTTGTCGGATTAAGCCGTAACTTCTGCCGTTTCGGTTGGACTTGTCTTATCTTCAAGCACAACCCTTTTGCCTCTCCAACCGCCCTTTATCCAGCGGATAAACACAACGACGCCTCTGAAAATTTCATCGGCAGCCATGGCAATCCAAATTCCGGTAAGTCCCATTCCGAAATAAATTCCGAGCAGCCAGCCGAGTCCGACACTCAAAAGCCACATTGAAAAAATTGCGAGTGCAGTCGGGAATTTAACATCACCGGCGGCTTTCATACTGTTGATTATAACAAGGTTTGTTGTTCTGCCGAATTCAAGAATAATCGCAATGAACATAACCGATGAACCGAGTGCGATAACAGCCTTATCACCCGTGAAAAGTCCGAGTGTAAACGGCGAAATCAACCAGTTTACAATTGCAACCGAGATTGAAATTATCATACCGAAACGCAAAGTTTTCAGCACTCTGCGGTACGCAAAATCGTAATCGTGAGCGCCTACGCTGTGACCGACAATAATCTGTGTTGCATTTGCAGCGGCAAGAGCAATCATATATGTGAACATTGAAAGCATGTTGGCGTAGATTTTTGCGTTGATTGCAACGATACCCATTGTGTTAATGAATGCCTGTAAAAACAGCTGTGAACAGTCGTAGGAAATGTTCTCGCCTGCTGTCGGAATGCCGAGTTTAAGAAGGCTTTTGAGAACATCATACGGAAACGGACGAAGATATTTAAGGCTGAACTTGCCTTTGATAACCGTGTAGAAGTATATAACGGATGCAATTACCGCAATAACTCTGCTTCCGCATGTGGAAACAGCCGCACCCGACGCACCGAGTCCGAGAACCTGAAGCGGTCCGTAGAGCAAAAGAGCATTTCCGCAGATATTGATAATGTTCATTCCAAGACCGATAATCATACCGAAAACGGTTTTGCCATTGCTTGCAAAAATTGAGTTAAAAGCATTAATAAGCGCCTGAGTAAAGATTGTACCGCCGACTATTCGCATATACATATCCGATTCGTCAAGCATTGCCGCAGGCACCTGCATTGCCTCAAGCAGATTTCTGCTGAATATGAATACAACAAAGCTGATTACAATACTCAGCACAAGGTTGAATGACAACGCAACCGTGTAAATCATATTCATCTTTTCTTTTTTGCCTGCCCCAAGGTACTGGCTGACGATTATGCCCGTTGCGCTTGATATAATGTTAAAGGCAAGAGTCAGAAAACCGAGAACCTGGTTTGCGTTGCCGATTGCACCAACGGCGGTTTCGTTGTAGTTTGAGAGCATAATCGTGTCAACATAGCCGAGTGAGATGCCGAGCAACAGCTGTAAAAATATCGGCCACGCAAGCTTGATTACGCGCTGATTCATAACTGAATCGTTCGGATTTTTGAGTTTTGAAGAAGTAGCAGACATAATGTAATCTCCGTTGAATAAAATGATTATATAAGTTTTTATGTTTTAAATGTTTTGAAAAAATAAATTCTGTGTAAATTGTGCATTGCCGTTGTTCTGACTGCTTGACCGCCGTGTATTTGAGATGTATAATCTAATTGCGGATGGTTGCAATCTGTCGCAATCTTCAAACTAAGTTCAGATAACCAACGGTTGTTTTCGATAAAATCAGAAAAAATACAACGCAAATGCGAAAGGATAAATAGGTATGAATATATGCGTTTTTGGCTCATCAAGTGAGCAAATTGACAAAATCTATCTTGAATCTGCCGAGCATCTCGGCAAAAAGATTGCCGAAAAGGGCTACAACCTTGTTTTCGGTGCGGGAAAATACGGCATTATGGGCGCATCTGCCCGAGGCGCATACAGCGCAGGCGGCCACACAATCGGAGTTACACCCGATTTTTTTATTGATGTGGGTGTTGTTTTTGACAAATGCTCCGAACTTATTGTAACAGATACAATGCGTGAACGCAAAGGTATTATGGAAGATAAAGCTGACGCTTTTGTAATTTGTGCCGGCGGTATGGGTACTTTTGAAGAATTTTTTGAGGTTCTCACACTAAAGCAGCTTAACAGACACACAAAGCCTATCATTATATATAATGTAAAAGGCTACTATAACTCAATGCTTGCAATGCTTGACAATGCCGTAAGTGAAAAGTTTATGACCAATGCCTGTAACAGACTCTACACGATTGCCAATACCGAAGAAGAGGTTTTCAATCAGCTAGAGAATTATGTTCCATTCACCTACAATAAATATGAGTTTCTCAAAAAGGACGGTGAGCAGAATGGCTGACCAATGCGAATTTTGTGCAAACTTTGTCAGTGATGACGAATTCGGTGATTATTGCAATATCAACCTTGACGAGGACGAAATGGCAAGGTTTTTAACCCGAAGCACAGACACCTGTCATTACTTTCAACTTTATGATGAGTACAAAATAGTGAGAAAACAAAATTGAATAATGTAAAACAGTAATATAACAAAATAAGTTACACGGTTGTAACTTTTGCCTCAAATTTAATTAAATGTCGTTTGTTATTATTGTAAACCTAAAATCCCCTTAATTAAAGGGGATTTTTTGTTTTTTTATATCATTTTAAAGGTTAGAATATGAATAAAAGACAAGCAGATTAAGTCCGTTAAAATATAATCGAAAAAGAAAAGTTTAGAGGAATGCACAAATGTAATGTGAAAATCTTGTGAATTTATCCAAAAAAAATGACAGAGGACAAATAAATATTGCAAAATGTGCGTTGAAGGTATAGAATATTATTATATTTTGTACAGCGGTGTGCCATTTTAGTGCATTATTTTTTAAGAGGAGAGGGTTTTTGTGGGTCTTTTTAACAGGATTATTGATAAGATGGTCAGCGACAAAGTTCCATTTAAAAAGAGAAAAAGGCTGATTGTTTTTGTTGCAATCATAACCCTTCTTTCAATGACAACAGCAACGGTTGCGTGGTTCACGGTAAATACTTTCGCGGGCGTTGACAAGCTTGACCTCAATATCAGCCTTGCCGCTCAGCTTAAAGTAAGTATTGAAAACCACGGCAAAGACCTTGAAAAATACGGCAAGGTAATCACAAACGAAATGATTGACGATTACCTTAAAAAGCACGGTTCAAGCCTTGAAGATACGGTGCTTGACCCTGTTACAACAAGAGAGGGTACAGAGTTCACCAATCAGCGTGGCACAGTCAGAGAGCCTAACAAGCACAGCTACCTTGAGTTTGAATGCTACTTCATCGCAACCGAGGAAATGTGGGTTCACCTCACAACCGAAAGCACAAAAGCAGGCGCTGATGACGGTACAAAGGTATCGACAGAATCAACCGGTGCAAAGGCTGATGTAGTAAATTGTGCGAGAGTTGATTTCACAGCCGAGGGAGCAGGCAACGGCACAACAATTTATGAGCCGAACAGAAGTACTCCCGTAAACGGACAGACAACTTTTGATTTGCCGTCAGGTTCAATGGTTTACTCAAACAACACAAGACTTTTCCATCTTAATCAGCTCGAACCTGTTAAGGTAACAGTTCGCCTTTGGATTGAGGGTAACGACCCCGAGTGTGATGACGATGTTCAGGATGCACAGCTTTCTGTACAGCTTGGCTTTGTCGGATGCGATAAGGACAATAAACCAATATCATAATTGAACAAGATCCCGTAGGGGCGGTCATCGGCCGCCCGCCCTGGAGGAACTGTCATTCAACGCAGATTTCAGACAGGAGAAAAATTATGGGTTAATGAAATACGCACAATCCGACAGTTAAACGGATACAACTTTGAGGGGAGAGAAAAACTTGTTCGGAAAAAAGAAAACAAAAATTGAACAACCGATTACTCCCGAGGAGTTAAGTCGCTTAAACGATAAGAAAATGGCAGATTCCGAGATTGAACATTTTCATGTGAAAAATGATTCAATCGAGATTGTAAAATACAAAAAGCGCAGACGGCTTTTAAGTATTATCCTTTCGGTCTGCATAATCATTCTTCTTATTCTGTTCATTGTTTCAACGCTTGTAACGCAATGGGGCGACTTGATTATCAGCATTGATTCTCCTGCCGTAAAAAAAGGTATCGTGCTTAGCGAAGACGCTGACTTCAAAACTCAGTGTGCTTCACTTACTGCGGAGCAGGTTAAGGATGTTACAAACATTACATATTCATGGCTTCCTGTTGACCTTGACACAAGCAAGGACGGTGCACACAACGGCAAAAACTATGTTGCTTATACTTTCTATTGTAAAAATAACGGAGAGGTTGAGCTTGACTATGACGCAGTGCTTGAAATCACAGGTGCGGCTAAGTCGGCAGATGAAGCAACCCGAGTTATGATTTATAAAAACGGCAAGAGCTCAATTTACGGCAAAGGTCAGTACAAAGACAGAAGCAAAGCCGAAACCGATTGCACAAAGTTTGTAAGCGATAAGGAAGTTTATAAAACATCAACCGAAAAATTCAAGGTTGGCGATATTGATAAATACACAATCGTAATTTGGATTGAGGGTAACGACCCCGAATGTATCGACGATATCCGTAACGGTCATGTAAGAATGAGAATGCTGTTCTCGGTTCGTGACGATGAAGAATCCACAGCAAAACCGTAATTTTCGGTACAGTATTACATCAACTTGGTATTATGTGCCTCGGCACTGATATAGCAAAAAATCCCTATGGTGTTTTAGGGACAAAAAATTATTTTATTTAGGAGGAATTTCTCTATGAAAACAACATCAAGAAAGAGATTGTTAATCTCTTCCGTAGCAATGCTCCTCGTAGCAATGCTCGCACTTGGTACAGCAACATTTGCTTGGTTCTCAACATCAACAACTGCCAAAGCTAACAACTTCAAAGTTAAGACAATTCAGGCAAGTAACCTTCTTATCAGAAAGGGTACAGACGGTACAAAAGATAGCACAGACTGGGCAACACAGATTGATTACGATAGTGACGGTGTTCCGACACTTGAGCCTGCATCAACTAAAGATTTTAATACATGGGTTAATGCATTAGCAGATACTTACAACTCTATTGGTACAAAACCAGATAGTATTAAAATCCTTAAAGATAATGAAATGAATGGCTATCGCGTAGAACGTCCGTTCCAGCTTTACTACAAGGCTGATGAAAATACAGATACTTTGGATGTAGACTGGTCGTTCACAATTAATCACGATCTTGATAGATATGAAGATTTTCTCCGTGTAGCTATTCTTGATAGCAGTAACAACCCAGTATTTGTTTGGGGTAAAGCAAAAGATGGCGATTCATATCAACTCAAAGAGAATAGTACAACTGAAGTTGAATTGTCAGGTGCAACAAATGTAACACAGACGGATAAAAAAGGTCAGCTGACCACTTTTAATGCTGGCGAGATCAAAGACTATAAATTTGTTGTTTGGTATGAAGGTACAGATCCTCAGTGTATTGATAGTAATGCAGTAACCCTTAACAACATTAGCTTTACGTTTGCAAAGAGAACAAAAGGCTAATAATAATTGATAGATAACAAAATTTATTGTTATTTCGCAAAAATCTAAATGCAATGGAGACCCCTTATGAAAAAAGTTGTAAAAAGAATAGTAAACATAATAATTGACATTATTGTGATTTTGATTCTGGCAGTGTCGGTTTTGATCGTTACATTGTCACTAACTTCCAAATCATCAGGGGTCCCCAATATTTTCGGCGTTGCGCCCCTCAGCGTTTTGTCAAGTTCAATGGAGGACACAATCAACATAGGTGATATGATCCTCTGCGAGGTTACAGATGATCCCTCGTATGAATATGAAAAAGGTGATATTGTTACATTCCCAATCACAGTCAACGGTGAGTCCGTTCTTAACACCCACCGAATTGTAGAGGTTATTAAGGATGACAACATTACCTACTACAGAACACAGGGTGACAACAAGAAAACCAACCCGGAGCCAGATAAGGATCTTCAAACCTCTTCAACTATTGTTGCCAAATACACAGGTACGAGGATTGGCGGCGTGGGTAACTTTTTAAGCTTTATCAGAACTCAGCTTGGATTTTTCCTCTGCGTTCTGCTTCCGATGATTATTTTCTTTGTTTATGAAGCGGTTCGTGTTGTTCTCAACCTGCTTGCCTACAATAAGGAAAAAACTCTTGAACAGGCACAGCTTGCGGTTGATTCCGCAGAGCTTACCGAAGAACAGAAAAAGAGAGCTATTGAGGAATATCTTGCCTCCGTCGGAGAAAATCAGGACAAGGCGGAAAATGAGCCTGAAGTACAAACACCTGCTGACGGCAATAATTCCGCTGATAATTCCGATTAAGTTATGACAAATTTGTCCCTAACGCATTCATAGCGTTTATCGTAACGGTATATTTCTTTCTCAGTCTCAAAGCTGAGAAAGAAATACAGTTACATACTGTAGGGGCGGTCATTGGCCGCCCGCCTTGAAGAAGCTGTCCTTTATGACAGATTTCAGATAGGAATTTAGAAATGTGTTCTTACACAAAAGATGAGAGTAGATTTTTTTAAGGAGACGAAGTACCGTGGATACAGTATTTAAATTTCTTTTTGAATTTCTCGGTCAGTTTTTTGGCTCATTATGGTCAATAATCACCGGGTTATTTGGCGGAGTAGGCAATGCCTTTGATTTTTCCGCTTATGTAAACATTATTAATGCCTATACCACGGAGCTTGGCGGCCTCGCATGGGTAATTGCGATTATTGCCATTGTGCTTCTGGTAGCTGTGCTTGCACTTTGCGTATGGCTCATTGTCGTCGCTGTAAAAAAGTTTATTCGTTCGCACAGAAGAAGAAAAGATACAGATTCTCTTGTTAAAGAGGTTCAGGCACTCAACAAAGAGGTTATGAGACTTAACCTTGAAAAGGATAAGATTCTCTCTATGAAGGTTTCACAGATTGGTCTTAACCCCAACGAGATTTCAGAGCTTACAGGCGAAGAAATCGAGTCGCTCAACAACGGCGAAGAAGAGGACACAGGCGAAAGCCGTTTCTACAAGCTTACGGAAATCGACCAGCTTTGGGCAGATTATGTTCCGCCGGTTTATGACAACGATATCACACTTCCCGAGTTCTGTGAGCGTTTCAGACTCTTTGCTTGTTCACAGCTTGGTCTTTACTACGATATTAAGCTTATCAGACTTTTTGTTGCTGCGTTTGCGTCTACCAGACTTATTATCCTTCAGGGTATTTCAGGTACAGGTAAAACTTCACTTGCTTACGCCTTTGGTAAGTTTGTAAACAATCCTTCAATCGTTGCTTCCGTTCAGCCGTCATGGCGCGACAGAACAGAGCTTTTCGGTTACTTCAACGAATTTACAAAGAAGTTCAACGAAACCGAGCTTCTCCGTGCAATGTATGAGGCATCGTATAACGAAAACATCTATGCGGTAATCCTCGATGAGATGAATATCGCTCGAGTTGAGTATTACTTTGCCGAGATGCTTTCAATTCTTGAAATGCCGTCAAGAGATGAGTGGGTTGTTGATATCATCCCGAACTCTTGGCCGTCTGACCCGAAGCATATCGTGAACGGTCAGCTCAAAATTCCGCCGAATATGTGGTACATCGGTACTGCGAATAACGATGACTCGACATTTGCTATCACAGATAAGGTTTATGACCGTGCTATGCCGATTAACATCGACACAAAGGGTGTTCCTTTTGACGCACCTCTCACAGACTCTGTATACATTTCATACAAACATTTTGAGTACATCCTCAATGCCGCTAAGGTTCAATTTGTTGTTTCGGAAGAGAACCTCAAAAAGATTGCCCTTCTGGATGATTATGTTATTGAGCATTTCCGCATAGCTTTTGGTAACCGTATTGTAAAACAGCTTCGTGACTTTGTTCCTGCTTATGTCGGAACAGGCGGTACAGAGCTTGACGGTCTTGACTATGTTCTTGCCCGCAAGGTATTTAGAAAATTTGAGTCACTCAATCTTTCATACATTCGTGATGAAATAGATGGCCTTTGTGCGTATATTGACGAGCTTTTCGGCGAAGAAAATATGACTGAGAGCAAGGATTATCTCCGTATGCTCAAGAAGCTTGTATAATTTTAGCAATTCAGGGCGAACTCTGTTCGCCCTTTGCTTGGTGAAAGGACTTTGCTCCTTTAGCGGTAAAACTATCTGATTGGAGAAAAATCAATGGCTGATTTTGGTAAATATTTCAGAGCATATATGTATATGCAGGACATTCTGAAAAATGATTTTACTTACAATTACATAACAGAAGGCCTTAAGGACGGCGATAAGGGCGAGGATAAGCTCGACGGTAAGACCAACGAAAAGGTAATTGATATGGAATGGGTTGTTGCCATTGAGGAAACACTTCCGTACATTCAGAAAGCAATAGACGAACAGCGCCGTTTTATTAAGCAGGTTGACAATGTTGTTAGAGTTGAGCTTGCAAAAAAGATTGGCCCCGAGTCGGTTAAGCACCTTTCGCAGCACACTAACTTTATCGCCAAGGTTGAGGGTGATATGGTAACGCCTAACAAAATCCTCACAATTGAGCGTGAAGAAAGCTTTGCTATTTATGAAAACCGTGTGCTTATGACACTGATTCGCAAAGCGCTTCATTTTGTTGACGATAAATATTCAAAAATGAAAGATGTGCCAAACGACAGCTATAATAAAATTTCTATGGTTCGCCACATTGATTTTAATGAGAAAAAAGTAGATTTTAATCTTAACTATATAAATGAATCTCACGAAACTCTTGCAGATGACCTTGATGTTCTTGATGTTTCTCAGCTTTCGGACTTTGACCGAATCAGAAGAATCAGAACAACCCTTAATGAGTTTTTAAACACTCAGTTGATTAAGGAAATCTCAAAAGAGCCTGAGGTTCGTCCTCCGCTCATGCAGACCAACCTTCTCAAAAAGAACCCCAACTTTAAAAGAGTGGTTGAGCTGTGGAACTTTCTCGACAGCTACAAGCGTAAAGGCTTTGAGGTTGTAAGCGAGGAATACAACGGCAAAATGACAGATACTGTTCAGCAGGATGTTTACTTTGCGATGGGATTCCAGCATTTTATGATGTCTATTGCTACAAACCCGGCACTTCGTTCAATCCTTAAGGAACAGTACGACGCTGAAAATGCACGAATTGCCGAGGAAGAATCAAAGCCGCAGAAGACCCGCGAGGCAGTTATGAAGGCACAGCTTGATGCTGTTCGTAAAGAGGAGATGGAAATCCGCCTTCGTGAAATCCGTGAACGCGAAAAGAAAATTCTTGACCTCACGAATGAAATCAAGAATTTAAAGGTTATAATTGATCAGAAAGAACAGCAGATTCTCACTCTTAGGGGCAGGGTTTCTGCTCTTGAAGACCAACTTGAAGAGGTTAAGAAAGAGCTCCAGCAGACAAAACTCAAGTTGATGGAGGCAGAAAAGAGAATTGCCGAGCTTGAGGAAGAAAATCAGCAGTTAAAAGATACTATTGAAGAGTTGAATAAAACGATTGATGAACTCAATCAGACTATTGACACACTCAATAAAAAAATAGTAGAATTAAATGACAGAATTCTCGTGCTTGTGCAGGAGAATGCTCGTTTGCAGACAAAGGTGAAAGAGCAGGAAACTGTTATCGCCGAGCAGAAGGCTCATATTGCAGAGCTTGAAACTCAGGTTGCTGAGCAGCTTGCAAAGATTACGGCTCTTACGGAAAACCTTGAAAAATGTCATGCGCAGATTGAAGAGGATAACCGCAGGATTACCGACCTAACCGAGAAAAATGAAAATCTTACGGAAACACTTCAGAATGAGCGTGTTCAGCACAAGGAAACAGTCAACAAAATGAATGCCGATTTTGCTGAAGAAAAACAGCAGATGAATGATGCTCATTCGGCAGAGGTTGAATCGCTTAACCATAAATTCAACGATGCAGAGGTTGAACATAACACTTATGTAGCAAAGCTGAATGCGGATTTTGCGGCAAAGGCAAATGAAACAGAGCAAAAGCATCTTAAAGAGCTTGCAGATAAAGAAGAGACTCACAAGAATGAACTTGTTGAAATTAAGGAAGCCAACCTTAAATCATCAGCCGCAAGCAATGCCGCTCACGCTTCTGAGCTTAAAAAGGCTTATAAGTCGGTTGACAAAAAGGTTGAGCTTGCAGAAAAAGCTTGTGAAAAGCGTATGAAAGCCAAGGTTGCCGAGGTTAAAAAAGAGGCTCAGGCTGAAATTCGCAAAGCCGAAAAGAAAGCAAGCGAAAAAATCAGCCTTGCTAAGGATGAAATTAAATCTGTCAAGGATACAGGCGATTTGTTCGTTCGTGACTACGGCTTCGGCAGTGTTGCAGTTGTTTCAAAATATGCCGAAGAGCTTGCAAAATTCGGCAAGCTTTCAATCGCAGACGAGCTTATAAACGCACAGAAAAGCGTAAGATCTCTTTGCATATGCAGAAGTAAAAAGGGTGTTGTGCTTGCAGGCTTTTCACAGAGCAGCGCAAGCGTATATAATGTTTATAAAAAGCAGGCAGATCTTACTGTTGCATTTAACGATTTGTGTTCAATGCTGAAAGGTATGAGCAATCTGCCGATTGTAATTACATTCTCCGGTGTTGACAGACCGTTTGTGATGAATTTTGAAAACATTGTAAGAGATGCAACCAAAAGAAAAACAACTGTTTTCCATAACAAAACTCTGAAAGCAAACGGATTTGTTTCAGTTTACTTTGGTAAAGAATAAGGGGCAAAAATGAAAAACTCTACTGCGCCCAACAGAAAAACGGGCAGAATGATTGCTAAAAATTTAATAGTTCTGTTCACTGTTGCACTTGCCGGCTTTTGCGGCATTCAGGCGTGGTTTACGGATAAGCGTTCAGCCGAAGCCAACGGTATAGAGGTTGAGTGTCAGGCACCTGACGGTATTGAAATTGCTGTTGTTGGGCACGGTGCCCCTGCTCCTGCCAATGATAAATATACAGTGGGTAATATTACGCTTAATAAAACTAATTGCAAATTTCTTGAGAACCTTCAGTTGACCGAAATAACCGGTGACGGCACATTTTTTAGAAAACCGGCTTTGATTCAATCAGGCGGTCAAGCCCATGTTGATACAAAAGCAGAGTGGAGTGAGCCTACTGCAAATGAGCATTATTTGTCATTTGACCTTTACATTCGTTCAAAATCGCAGTATAATATATCAATAGGCAAAAAATCAACAATAAAACCGGATGCTCCTCAACTCACAACTCAAGACGGTACGGGCATTAAAAATAAAAGCAAGTACGGTAATTTTTCAAGAGATTCCGTAGTTGGTGCAGTAAGATTCTCGGTTGTTGACTATAAATCCGCTCCTCCTTCAAAAAAGCTCCTGTGGTTGCCGGCTCCGAATATCTTGTTGAAGCAGACGACTGACGAGTACACTTTGTCAGACGATATGCCAAGCGGAGAATCGTACAGTCATGTATACTATGACACGAATAGAGTACAACACACAGTCAGCAGTACTGATGTTGATAAGGCGTTTGTTGTGAATAATGATGGTTTTGACGGCGGAAAATTTACCTATGAGCTTGGTCAAAACCAAAACATTGCACAACTTAAAAAGTCCTCAGATACCGTTACCGATCCATACTACGGCGACTATGGCGCTATGGTAACCTGTAATATGTGGATTGAGGGCGAAGACGCAGAGGCAAGACTTGCTCTTGTAAACGGAAAATTTAAGGTTAATCTTGTATTGACAAAAGTAAGTTGATTTTAAAGTAGGAAAGGGGAACTTTTGATGAAGTTGAAAGATAAGTTTTGTAACTTTCTCAACGGTTTAGTTGACTCAAGACTGAATAACACAAAAAAGGTCACGACTTCATATGTTGCTCTTTTTCTTGTTTTAAGTATTTTCGCAGTATCTACCTTTTCATGGTTCACAATAAGAGATACGGCAACTATTGATTCAGATACCTTTTCTCTTGAATCTGCTGCCGGAATGAGAGTTAATAAGGGTGAAGAAATAAGAAATACAATCACCGTAAAACAGGCAAAGCTGAAAGAAGCATCAAGTGTTGACGGTCGTAATATGTTTTTTCCTGTAGATCGCGGATACGGCGATAAAGGACAAAGCGTTGACACAAGCGAAATGAAATTTCGTGAAGGCACAGTAGGAGATAAAAATAACGGATACATATACAGCGATTTTACCCTTACCGGTCAAACAGGCGGTCAGGTTGAAGTATATGTAAAAAGTTACAAAGTTCAGGTACATAATAGGAATACAAATGAAGATGAAGTTTATGACGGTGCAACACATATTACTGTTGACGGCAACCATAAGCCATCGACATATCTGGCATATCAGAATCCTTGTCCAATAAGGATTGCATTCATCAGAAACAGTGCTGATGCTTCGACCGTTATTGATCCTACTGCAATTATTGACAACTACGCTGACGAATGTCAGGCAGTAAGCTCTGTTAATTCGCTCGGCTCGGCAACAACCACTAAAGCAAAGGGCAGGTCATTTTCCGACTACTATTTCGGTACAGGTGCTCCTCTTTTTACTCTTGACGGTCTTAAATCCCAAAACATAACCATGGTTGCGTGGCTTGAGGCAACCGGAGAGAACTGTGACGCTTACGTGGATCAGAATGTGTCAATTACAGTTGAGCTTGAAAGTAACTGGAAAGATATGGAATATGTTACTTTCGTTGACAAAACAAAAGGTGATTCTAAAGATGATGAAAATACGGAACTCAGGTGGGTTGGCAATGCCGGATGTTTCCTTGTTATGACCTATTATGACGAAAACTTTGAAAATCCAAAGTCAGTAGTAATGAGTGAGTCAAAGAGTGATGGAAAAAAACCTATTGAATGGATAGCTTATCTGCCAAAGGATAAAATAACAAACATATCTTTTATGCGATATAGTAAAGTAAAAGAGAAAATTAAGCTTGACGGAACTAATGATGTTGAGGTAGGCAGAATATATAATGTATGGCATACAACAGCTGAAGTAAATACATGGATTGATGCGCGTAAAGATGATGGCAAGGGTGCAAATGCAAATAAATGGTCACATGAAATAAATAAAAACGGTCTTCAGACATACCGCACAGATGACGGAACTGCAACCGGAAATAAAGAAAATACCTATTATGCCGTACACGGTAACGGTTACGGCGATACCCCTACTGTTGCTGAAAATGTTGCCCCGTGTATCGGATATTGGGGTACAAAGTATGCCAACAGTTCAGGCGGCAGTGTTGAACCGACTACAACCGAACAACTGCCGACAACCGGAGAAACCTACGCGAGAGCGGATATTCAAATTTATAACAATGTATGGTTAAATGATTATAATTCGTATAACGGCGGTGGAGGTCTGAGAAATCTGCTTAGTCAGAATGTTTTGGTACTAAAAGCCGTATTCGATTCAAACGGTACAGAAACCGCTTATGAAATGAAACCTCAGGGTGGCGGAGATAAGTGCGTGCTGTCAAAGACAAGCGTCAAAAGCGGTTCTAAGCTTGTAAGATTTGATTTGTATGATCCTGCAAAAGAAGTTCCAATAATAAGGAAATATCAAGTGCCTCCAGACATTCAGCATACATTTACTGAGAGTGCGGGTTCTAACGAATATATCATATCCTATGATTTGGTAAATGATGGATCTGGCAAAATCATAAAATCAGGCGGTTGGGAAGTTTAATTGATTAACACATTAAGGAGGTGTCACGATGAGAGAAAGACTTGCCCTTTTAAGGGAGTATTTGAAAAACAGACTTGCATTTGGCAAGAATAAAAAAACAAGAAAAGGTTTTATACTCACTATGGTGGCACTTGTTGAAGTACTCGCCATATCGGTTGTGTCCGTTTCGGCTTGGGTTGAAACTATTTCAACAATCACAATTAAAGCTGAGGGCGCAAAAATTGACAACTATGTTTATACTAATGCCGATATTGGCAGTGATAATGGTTATTCAGGCAAAACCATTGACTTGACTAAATATTTCCGTGCTGCGGGTGGAGTGCATCTTGCTTCGGCTTCAAGTGCTGACGGTGAAAATATATTTTTCCCGATAAAGAAATCAGATGTGTCTGGTTTTGGTGTTAATTCTTACAGATGTGCGGATGTAAACGATAAGAATGTTAATTATATTGACTTTTCATTTAATGTGAAGGTTGATAAAACCTTTAACGCGAATCATGCAGAATTTTACCTTGATCATGTACCTAAGATATCTATAGGTGGTGCAGATGTTTCAGGAAACCTTGTAAGAATGGCAATTACAGATACCGATACTCAAAATACGGTTGTATGCGGTTCTGAGGCAAGTAATAAAAATGTTGTCAGTAAAGCAGAGGGCAATCAAACTCCTGAGACTGTTCGTGCTTTTAGCGATTTTGTTGTTAATCCTGAATCTGAACCAACCGAGTTGTTTAGGGTTGATAAAGGAAGCAGTAAAACAATAAATATTAAAGTGTGGCTTCAGTATGATAAGGCGGCTACTGAATATGCCGGTAAAACTGTTTCAATATCTGATGTTAAAATTGTAACTCAGAACAAAAAAGGCAATAAAGTGTATTTTGTTGACCGTACTGTGAATAAAACTACAAAAAATTGGACAAAGAATGTAACATTTCAGCAGGGTGACAAAACTCCTGTAACGATGAAGTTTAATGAGAATTCGCATACATATTCCTGTAATTATACACCCGCCGAAGAAAATACAGTAGTTAAGTTCACCTCAGAAGGTGGTGTTACTTGGACTACTAATATGAAGTCGCTCAACTCAGGCGAAAGTATGTACTATACTGCCTATGGCAATCATAATGAAAGTAATGACGGATACGGTACATGGGGCGAAGTGATTGAAATCAGTGTTTCAAGCAAAACCGATGTACTCCCTGATACAGGCAATGTTTCAAGTGTGTATATGGTTCCGGATAAAAATGACTCTTACAGTAAAGTTAGAATGCCATTTACTAATGACAGGAATAAATGGGTCGGTTATATTGCAAAGGAAAAGGCAGACAAAATGACTTTTTCTTTTACAAATAACAATAAAAACTATGAAATTCCTGCTCCTAACAGAGGCAATTCAACGCATTTTGTTGTTACTTCTGCTAAAACAGGTTATTGGGATCCACCTGCTACTATTACTGTTACTGCAGGCACTAACGGTGCAGGAGATCCTAAAGTTAGTTATGATAGTTTGACAAGTGCTACAATTTCTGTAACCCCCGGTACAAAGGTTCAGCTAATAGCAAATCCTAATAAAGGTTTCGTATTGAAAAACTGGGTAATCAGCGGTACAAGTACCGTGGCAGACGGCATTGGCAGCGACGGTTCTTTTACCCCGACAGCTTCAGGTAACTATAACTTTACAGCCGTTTATGTTGAGTCGTTGACATTTGAGGCTTATGTCAGAACATATGACGGTGCAAACCTTTCTGAAAGCACAAATGGCGGCTCAGTTGAAATTAAGTGTGGAAACCAAAACTCGACTGTAGATTCCAACGATGGAACACACATTACACTCAATGCTGTTAAGGGCAGCACAGTTACATATTACGCAAAAGCTAAAGACGGATATGTTTTTGACGGCTGGTACACAGATGCAGACTGTAAGACCGGCTTGGAGAATTCAAGTGATAAATATGAATTGGCTAATGTTCAGGATTCCAAGATGTTGTATGCGAAATTCAAAGTTGATACTTATACTGTAGAAGCATACGCTCAGCACGGTAATAATGTTCCTTCCGGTGATGCCGGTAAGGTATCTTTTGACAATAATAATGAAAAATATGCGTCGAAAGTTACAACAACGGTAAGTCGTAACGGAGAAGTAACTTTTTATGCTAAGCCTGAAAGCGGCTATGCTTTTATCGGTTGGTATGAGACTAAAGATGCAGCAAATCCGAAGATAGCGGCTAAAGATTGTACCTTAAATAACGGCGTCTATTCTACAACAATGACGATACAATATTCCGATGTAAAGACATATGCATTGTATGCAAGATTTAAGGCTTTGTGTACGGTAGAAGTCAAAGCAATGTACAACAACGAAAATGTTGATGAAGCCGGTACTGTAAAGGTTGCGGACAAAGAAGCAGGTAAAATTTCATCTAAACCTGTTATGGAAGGCGACAATGTAACAGTTGAGGCAATTGCCAAAAGCGGTTACAAGTTTGCCGGTTGGTATGAGGACGTGGCTTGTAATAAACCGTATTTCAAAGAAAACAACGAAGAGTCAAGTAAAACCTTCAATGTTAGCAATGGAATCACTCTGTATGCTAAGTTTGAGTTGAATACAGGCGTTACATTTTACCTTAATGATGGAGGCTTGTGGTCAGGTGATAAGGCGAAACTTGCAGCGTATGTTTGGGATGATAATGGCAATAAGAAATGGCTTGAAGTATCTAAAACTGACTATGACAATTATTACAGCTTTGCTTTAGATAATAATCAATGGAAGCAAGTAATTTTTGTAAGATATGATCCGAGCAAAAATTTGAACGATTTCCCAACGAAAGATTGGAATGGCTATGTTTGGAATAAGACTTCTGATATAACAATTGATTACAATAATAATTGTTATGTTATAACATCTTCTCCAAATAGCGGAGGAAGTTCAACCGGCTATTGGATGACCTATGTTCCCGGACAAAATGTTATCAGAGAGATATATGTTTATACCGGAGATTGCACATGGTTTAATGGCGATGATGCAGTACTCGCTTATAAGTTTAGTGATAGTGATTCTTATAAGTCTGATTACTCTGAAGTGGTTAAAGACGGAAAAACTTATTATAAATTGAGTGTTCCGATAGATAAGGGCAAAATTTATTTGTCAAGAGCTGTTTCCGGCAGTTACTATAACGGATTTGATACAACTATTGATAATACTAAAAACTTGTTCAAGGTTAATGGCAATTTCAATGGAGGCAGTTGGGAGACGTATTAAAAATTCAACGGAGGTGAAACCATGAAGAAATCTAAATTTACACTTGTTATTGTACTCGGACTTGTACTGTGTTTGTTGTGTGGAACAACTACGACTTTTTCGTGGTTTAATCGTCCTGATGTGCAAAAGGGCGACTCCCTCTCTTGGAGCGGAGAATACAATGTGACCAACGGAGAAAATATTACTGCTGTTACTTATGCTGCTTCAAAACCTGACGGCAGTGAGTATAGTACTGATCCGTTTAATTTTAAAACTTCGACAACTGTTCCCGCCCATGAAACTAAATATTTCTGTACCGAGGTAACGAACACGGGAACTGCACCGCAGTCAATTTCTTTGTTCCTTAAAAATTCGGATACTAACACCCTTTCTGTCGGCGTGAACAGCCCCCTCAGAACCTACAGGAGATTTACCTCCGATTCACAAACAACATCTTATGTTACCAAGACACCGAGTAATGTGAATGAGAAGAATTTGTATATAGCTACTAATGTTCCTGACCCTACGATATACACTATGCACACTTGGAAGAATGGAACAGACTCTATTTCTGATACAGATCTTAACGGATACATTAAAGGTAAGTCTGTTAATTATGATAATGTAGATTATAAAATATCATATGTTACAATTCCTATGGAACACGACCGTGCGAAGCTCAGGATTAAAGATCCTGAAAAGTGGTTCGGTATTAATTTAGAAATTACAAATCAGAATAATACTTGTGTTTTTAAAGCGGATAAATCTACAGCTATGAAACAGTCAGATCAGTCTGCCGGAATTTCAAGTTTTTATTCTAAAGCAGAAGCTGTAGTAGGTAAGACACTTGACTTAAGCGCAACGGCACAGGGTACAGTGACTTACACATCGTCAAAAACTGGTGTTGCAACAGTTGACGGTAAAGGTCTGGTTACTGCCAAAAAGGCAGGCAAGACTACTGTTACTGTTACATCTACGGGTGCGTACGGTGATAAAATAACGGCAAAATGTGAGCTTACCGTAAGCAAAAAACCGGCTAAAAGCTTGTATATTCCGATTGTTACGAATATGAAGATTGAAGGCAAAGCCGACAACGATCCTGTTGTTACAAAGGTGTATTGGTATATCAAAAACGATACAGGAAACAGCGCTGTATATTCACTTGGCGATCTGCAAATTTCACTTTAAAATTTTAGATTTTTAAATTTACAAAAGGGTTGTTTTTACAGCCCTTTTTTATTATAATTTATAATCGGTAGCAGAGAATAAAATCCGCCCGTTTTGACGAACATATACGCATTTTTGTTATATAAAATAATGTGTTAATAAACAAATAGTTTGTGTCAGGTCTCCGGTTCGTGTGCATTGCACACGATTGCACGCAATTTCGTGCAAATTTGGATGCATGATTTATGCTATATCAAAACATATGTGTATGAACATATTATACACTACTTTTAGCATATCAAAAGCTATGTGGATAAACAAATAATTTCATCAAGGCGGGGGCCAATGACCGCCCCTACTGACACGAACTGAGAATGGTGGCACACTGCCACGAATAATTACGCAAACCACAAAACAACGCTCGGGCGGATATGTTTCGCACATTGCAAACAATCTACACGAACCGGGAACGGCAACTTGCCGTGGAGGAATTTATGGATAAAAATAACGATTTTGAAAATGCGGTTGAAGTGACATCTGTAACAACCGAACACCCAAAATCAAAAAATAGAATAAGGAAAAGGCATGAATCAAAGCTACATAAAACCCTGCGGATAATTAAAAATATAATTTGCTGGGGAGTGCTTGCAATACTTGTGCTGACCGTAATTGTGTTTATGGGTTCAAAGGTGAACGGAAAAACACCTTCGCTTTTCGGATATTCCGTGCTTCGAGTTTCAACGGGCAGTATGCAGCCCGAGCTTATGATCGGTGATGTTATTCTCG
>ERZ779656.680-NODE-680-length-22581-cov-2.925420_pt1 | contig 22581 bp, 22 predicted proteins | sample MGYA00511102_ERZ779656 | MGnify/ENA primary metagenome ERZ779656 (study PRJEB29588, sample SAMEA2143980) | human gut metagenome | biome: human gut; feature: human-associated habitat; material: faeces | place: Denmark | collected 2008/2010 ... | reverse complement strand
CTACGATCCATAAAATGTTCCCAGATCAGATTTTGAACCAGAAAGAAGGGAGGTGGGAGCATGCCAACACCGCCGAAACCAGCGAAAGTGATCGAGATGGAGGGTAAATCCCACCGGACGAAAAAAGAACTGGCTCAGCGCAGAAGAGCCGAGGAAGAATTACTCACCGGCATCCGACTGAAGGAAAAACCGGAGGTAAAAGAGAACGAGGAAGCACATCGGGAATTCCTGCACCTCAAAAAGCTTCTTGCCCAGATTGGAAAAGACGATGATCTTTACGGGAACGCAATAAACCGGTACTGCATCATGACCGCAGAGTGCAATGACATGCGAAAAATGCAGGAGGATTCACGCATTGCCCTGGAGGAATTCCGAAAACATGCTGTGGAAATGATCAACAATGGTGAGATGAATGTATCCGAGGTATACCGGATCCAGGATTCCCTTGAAAAGAACTATCAGAAATACAGCCAGATTCTCACGACAAAGCGAAAAGCTCTTGCTGATGCTGAAAAGGAGAATAGCATGACTATTCTCTCCGCACTTCGATCTATCCCGAAGACTACGGAGAAAAAGAGCAATCCTCTGATGGAGGCTCTCCGTGGTTAAGGACGGAAAAGCATATGCCTACGCAAAGTGGTGTGTAGAAGAACAGGAAGGCAAAGTTCCGCATTATGTCAAGATGCAGGCAAGAAAATGGATAGATATTGCCGACGGAAAACATGCGGAAGCTTATGTAGATGAAAAAGCATACGACAAGATTTGCAGGCTTCTCAAGATCATGGTTCATCCAGATCTGCATTGTAGCATTATGGAAGGACTGGAACCGTATGCATGGCTTTTTATAACTGCTTCCTTGTGTACGATGTGCCGGGAAGATTCTAAATACTACGAAAAAGCAAATGCGAACTTCGAAAATACGAAGATTCGCTTTTACACAACAGCCCTGTTGGAAATTGCGAGAAAAAACTTTAAGACCTTTAACAGTGCTGTCATATTCATATTGCTCATGCTCACGGAACCGGATTTTTCCCGGTTCTTTTCTGTTGCGCCGGATTTACTGCTTTCAAGCGAACTGAAAAATGCAATTCGCAAAATCATCAAAGTAAGCCCGGCACTATACGACGAGGAAGAGCCGGCGTTCAAGATCCTTCGAAGTCAGATTATCTGCAATCTGAATGAAAACGAATATACTCCGCTGGCATACAGTCAAGACCGCATGGATGGTAAACTGGCAAATGCATTTCTGGCAGATGAAGCCGGGGCGATGGACGACTATCCGGTTGAGGCAATGAGGTCGTCACAGGTCACGATTCTGAATAAGCTTGGAATCGTTATCAGCACTCAGTATCCGAATGACAACAATGTCATGATAAGTGAGATCGACTATGGAAAGAAAGTGCTGGATGATCTACTGGAAGACGAGCGGTATTTTTCGTTGCTGTATGAGCCGGACGACGATCTAAAACAGGGTGAGAACTGGCAGAAAGACGACCGGGTATTATATCAGACCAATCCGGTATCAGTAGACCATGAATATATTTTCGATGACCTGGTAAAGAAACGTTCCATTGCCATTTTGTATGAGAATAAGCGGGAAAATTTCCTGTGCAAGCATTGCAACATTCAGTACAAGGGGCTTGGCATCGAGGGATATGTAGATATACAGAAAGTGAAGGAGTGCCGGATTGAGAATAACCCGGAGTTCTGGAAAGGGCGGGACGTCTGGTTAGGGCTGGATTTATCCATGACGGATGATAATACGGCCACGGCAATGGCAACCATGGTTGACGATATCCTATATGCGAAGGTTTTTTGTTTTATTCCCGGCGACGAAGCACGAATTAAACAGAAGACTACAAAAGAAAAACTGGATTACCGAGAAATGATCCGGAATGAATATTGCTATCCGTGCGGCGAAGAGGTGATTGATTATGGATATATTGAAAAATTCATCATAGAATTGCCGAAAAAATACGGGGTAAATCTCCGTCAGGTCGGATATGACCGGTATAATGCCATTTCTACGGTACAGAAGCTGGAGGCAGAGGGGATTGAGTGCGTAGAGATCAAGCAGCACAGTTCAGTCCTTCATCCGCCCACAAAGCTTCTGAAGGAAAAGATCCTGTTAAAGCAGTTCCGGTATGAATCAAACCGGTTGCTTGAGATCAATTTCCAGAACGCACGATGCACGGAAGACACGAACCTGAACAAATATGTCAACAAGAAAAAGTCCTCCGGCAAGGTGGACATGGTAGTAGCACTGATCAACGCTGTATATCTTGTTCAGCAGGAAAATCTGTACGGCAATAATTTTGTTGTGCAGTTCTAATCTGCATGACAATGATTTTGTTATGCAATTCTAAGCGAGGTTAAAAACATGGGAATTTTTCCATTCGGCAAAAAGAAAGCTGAGATACGGGCAGACACTGTATCTGCGACGGAAATTATTGATTCTCCAGTGTTGCTCCAGGCATTACTGGGAAATGGTGATCCGATTACGAAAGAGCAGACACTTGAAATTCCGACAGTCCAGGCATGCATCAATCTGATATCCGGGACCATTGCGGCACTTCCAGTGAAACTGTATGAACGGACAGAAACAGGAGATGTGAAAGAGGTTAAAGATGATCTGAGAATCCGGATGCTGAACAACGATACCGGCGACACATTGACTGCCGTTCAGTTTTGGAAAGCGATGATCGAAGATTACTTCCTCGGAAAAGGTGGATATGCGTTCATCAACTGGGGGAGCCTGGGTGTGAGAAGTCTGCATTATGTAGATGAACGGTATATTTCGATCATGCACAATACAGATCCGATTTTCAAAGATTATGACATACTGGTTCAGGGAATTTCCTATCATCCCTACCAATTTTTCAAAATCCTGAGAAAAACCGTAGATGGCATGACGTCTGCAAGCATTATGTCAGAGAATCCGAGAGCATTGAGCGTGGCGTATTCATCAATGCTGTACGAAGAACGTTTAGTAAAAAATGGTGGAAACAAAAAAGGATTTCTGCAGAGTGAAACCGGGCTGAGCGCAGAAGCACTGAGCAGAGTCAAAGAAGCATTCCGGCGGTTCTACGGGAATTCGGATAATGTGGTGGTCCTGAATAAAGGACTGACATTTAAAGAGTCTTCGAACACATCCGTGGAAATGCAGCTGAACGAGAACAAAAAGACAAACGCCGGAGAAATCTGTAAACTGTTCGGAGTTCCGTCAGCAATGGTGAATGGTAGTCCGACAGAGCAGGATAAGAAAAGTTTTGTCCAAACATGCACGAATATTATGAGCGACATCGAATGCAGTCTGAACAGGGATTTCCTGTTTGAATCTGAAAAAAGTTCGAGGTACTGGGCATTCGACACAAAAGAACTGACCAGGGGTGATATCAAGGAAAGGTATGAAGCATACCAGATCGGATTAAATCAGCACTTCCTCCAGGTCGATGAGATTCGGAAGTTGGAAGACATGGAGCCGTTGAATTTCGACTGGATCACTCTCGGACTGGATTCCGTTCTTTACAATCCAAAGACCGGACAGATCTACACACCGAACACAAACGCTGTGCAGCAGATGGACGGCGATGGAAGCATCAAAGCAGAAACGAGCCTTGTAGGAAAAATAGAAGGTTCAAAGTCTGGGTCGAGTGTTGTTGGGAAAATCGAAGAATTTGAGCCGGAGACAAGTCACCTGGGAGAAATGTTGACTGCAAAAGAGGATAGGGCAAGGAACGGAGTAAGAAATCTGATCGTAACCGGTCCACCCGGATCAGGAAAAACAACATGGGTGAACGAGCACAAACAGCCCGGCGAAATTGTTCTGGATCTGGATGCAATCAAAGCAGCACTGTTGGGCGAAGAACATTTTCATTCACAGATAGATAGTGCAATGGTTGACATTCTGCAGGACATTCGAAAAGTGATATATCATGCAATTTCCTGGAACGCATTAAACCAGAAAGCCTACATCATCACGACAGAAGCAGATGCAATCGAATTGAAAGTGCTCGGGGAAACGCTCAATGCGGACATAAAAGTCATGGACACCGACAAAGAAACTTGCAAGGCCCGCGTAGCAGCAGATAATACCAGAGTTGAAAAGACAGTATTTTACCACTTGATTGATGAATGGTTTGAAAAGTGGGAAGGAGGTGAGTAAATGAGAGCTGAATTAAGAGCCGACGGTCTTCACATTGACGGGTATGTGAATGTACCGGGAAGAAAATCCCGTCCCGTCATGACTCCTCGCGGAAAAGTAATCGAGGTAATCGAACCCGGTGCTTTCCGTGATGCACTTTCGAGGGCACCAGAACTGCGAATGCTTCTCGATCACGATGCCGGTCATGAACTGGCATCAAGAGAAGCCGGCACGCTGAAAGCCGTCGAGGATAGTGTAGGTCTCCGGGCCTCTTCGGTGGTGACAGATCCGGCAGTGATCGACGGCGCAAAGCAGAACCGTCTTCGCGGCTGGTCTTTCAACATGCAGAATGTGGAAGATGAAATGGAAGAAAGAGCAGAAGGACTCCCTGTCCGACATGTCAAGAAATTCGACATGTCGGAAATCAGCCTGATCATGAACCGGATTCCGGTTTACTCTGCGACATCCGTGGAAGTCAGAGCTGACGGAAAAGATGCCGATGTGGAAACACGGGCAATTTTCCCGGAAAACATGGAATATACTGATCTGACGGAGAATCAGAAAAAAGATCCTCCGAAGCCGGAATTTGATAATTCCGCATTTGTTTCCAGACTGGAAGCACTGAAAAAATAAAAAAACACAAACCGGCCGGACAAAAAAGGAAGTCCGGTCGCTGACCTAACGCCTTTAAAAGTTGTAGGCAGAAAGGATTCAAGAATGGATAAATTCAAAAAGTTAATGGAACAGAGAGCAGCTCTGCAGGCAGAGATGCAGCAGCTTCTGGACACCGCTCAGAACGAGGAGCGAGCGATGAACGAAGAGGAAACCACCAAATTTGATGAGCTGGAGGGCAAAATCAAAGCCATCGATGCAACAATCAAAGCTGAAGAGAGAGCAAGGAGCCTGTCCCTGAACGTAAACAGCAATGAACATCATGAGGAACTGAGAGCCGAGGAGAGAGCGGCAGCCGAAGAGGAAGCTTTCGGAAATTACATCCGTGGAATTATTTCCGAAAACAGAGCCGGCATCAACATGACTACCGGCGATAACGGCGCGGTGATTCCGACCTCTATCGCAAACAAAATCATCAAAAAAGTGTATGACATCTGCCCGATCTATCAGATGGCAGACCGGTACAACGTGGCTGGAACACTGACTATCCCCTCATACGATGAGTCCACCAGCGCAATTACAATGGCATATGCGACAGAGTTCGAGGAGCTGGAATCCAAGTCCGGTAAATTTGCTTCTATCGAACTGAAAGGCTTCCTTGCCGGAGCACTGACAAAGGTTTCCAAATCCCTCATCAACAACAGTTCCTTTGACATCGTGAATTTCGTGGTAAATCAGATGGCCGAGAATATCGCAAGATGGATCGAGGGCGAGTGCCTGAACGGAACCAGCGACAAAGTCGATGGCATCTCAAAAGCTACACAGGTTGTTACTGCAGCTGCCGCTACCGCCATTACTGGTGATGAGCTCATCGACCTGCAGGAACAGGTACCGGACGCATACCAGACCAGCTGCATCTGGATCATGAACAAAGCCACCAGATCCGCAATCCGCAAACTGAAAAATTCTGATGGAGATTACCTCCTGCAGAAAGATGCTACCGCACGCTGGGGCTACAAGCTCTTCGGTGCAGATGTGTACTGTTCTGACAATGTCGACAAGATGGCAGCGAGCAAAACCGCTGTAGTGTACGGCGATATGTCTGGTCTGGCAGTAAAAGTTTCCGAGGACATCAACATTGAGGTCCTTCGCGAGAAATATGCTACCCAGCACGCCGTAGGAGTGGTCGGATGGATCGAGATCGATGCAAAGATCGAAAATCAGCAGAAGATTGCAGTTCTGAAAATGGCGGCTGCCTGAGCGGAGGAAAACACATGAAGATAATGGCCCTGAAAAGCTTCTGCGGGACACTCACGATGGCACAGGGCGAAGTCAGAGAGTACGGAAATGAAACTGTACTTTCTGACCTTCTGAAAGCCGGATATATCAGAGAGTTATCAAAAGAGATTCCTGCAGAGCAGATTGTGAAAGAGATTCCTACAGAAGTTCCTGCAGAACAGTCTTCAAAGAGAAAGGCTGTGAAGAAAAATGAAAGTAAGTGAAGTTCAGCCGGTTGATCTGGCGGAATTTATGCGGTTGGACGACTACCGGGAAGATGAGATGCAGAGGATCCTAGACTCGGCAAAGGCTTATATCCGGGACTATACCGGACTGACGGATGAAGAGGTTGACACCCACGCCGACTTTCTGGCGGCACTTCTGGTACTGTGCCAGGATATGCATGATAACCGGGCAATGTACGTTGAAAAATCGAATGTCAACCGGGTGGTTGAAAGCATCTTGGACATGCACCGGGTCAACCTACTATAGGGAGGTGATCACAATGAACATCAATCCCGGAGAACTGGACAAGCGGATCCAGATCATCCTGGAGGAAAACACCGGACAGGACGAAGACGGCTTTCCAGCGAACGTGGAAAAAGTCATTCGTTCCTGTTATGCAAAAGTGTCATACACTTCCGGAAAAGAAATGATTCAGGCGGGTTCGGAGTTTTCACAGGCGAAAAAACGGTTTCTGGTGCGGTATACGCCGAAAGAAATTACCGCCGCAATGTTTATCCGGTACGCCGGAAAGGATCACAACATTGTGTATGTGAATCCTTACGGCGACAGCAAAGAGTATATGGAAATTTACACAGAGCTGGAAGAAAGAAACAAGCACTGAAAGAAGGTGGAGAAATGGCAAGAGCGGCAATTGACGGATTCGAAGATCTGGAACACATGTTTCAGAAACTGAAAGACCCGGAAAAAATGGCTATAAAGGCTGTAGATAAAGCAGCACCGATTCTGGAAAAGGCGTTAAAGTCGGAGATTCGTTCTGCGTCGAGTAAGGGATACTCAACCGGAGCGCTGGAACAGTCAATCATCACCGACAAAGCGAAAGAAAACCAGTATGGAGTTTTTACCGTAGTCCGTCCTGTCGGAACAGACAGTAAAGGAGTCAGTAATGTAGATAAACTGCGGTGGTTAGACGCCGGAATTCATGCAAAAAAAGGAAAACGCAAGCACACGCAGGATGCATTATATGTCCGCGAAAATGCTATTAAATCCGCGAAGGCAAAGTGCGAAAGCATCATTGAAAAAACCGCAGAAGAATGGATGGGTGACGTATGACAGTAAACAAAAAGATCATTCAGGCATTGAACTTTTTGAAAATCCCGGTCAGAGAATCATTCTATGACGGAGATGATGCGGAGTACATCACATTCGAAACGCCGTTCAGTAACGGCGCAGACTACGGAGATGATGAACCGGAAGAAGTTGTCACGGAAGTGAAAATTCATTGGTGGTTGCCGATGAAAAAGAATTATCTGACAGATAAAAATAGAATTCGGAAGGCATTGTTTGACGCAGGATTTACATTTCCAACTGTAGAAGTTATCCCAGACCCGGATTCCTCAATCCGGCACATTCTTTTCGAATGTGAAATTGAGGAAGAAGAAAACTAAATTGCTTGAACAGTCAAAAAAAGCAATGAGAAACAATAAAATTACCGGCTGACAAAAAGAAGGTCAGTCGCTACCCTGAAAAAGTTACAGGAGGATAAAAAAATGGCAAAAATCGGATTTGAATATATTGTAGCAGCTAAACTCGATCCGGCGCATGCAGCAGATAAAAAGACCGTTAAATATACCGGGGCAATGGAGATCGGACCGGGTGCACAGGTAAATGGAAACCCGACCACTTCCGACGTGAAAGATTACGGAGACGACAGAGTTGTCGAAACGGACACTTCCGTCACTGGCGGAACCATTTCCCTCGAGCTGAACGAGCCGACCCTGGAAGTAGATGCCTTCCTTCTTGGTCACACCGTAGACGAAACAAAGAAGGCTATGACCAGGAACGTCAACGATATCGCGCCGTACGTCGGCGTTGGTTTCGTCGGAAAATCTAAACGAAACGGAGCGAGAGTTTACAAGGCGAAAATCTATCTCAAAGCCCAGTTCAAAGAGGCGAACGATGAGAACAGCACAAAGCAGGAGAATGTGACTTTCTCTCACACCACTCTCGAAGGCAATATGTACGCACTGGAGAACGGCGACTGGAAGGACGAGAAAGAGTTTGATACCCTTGACGAAGCAAAAACCTATGTCGATACAACCCTTGGAAAAACAGCAGTTGCAGCCTGAGTAGCCTGGAGGTGACGCCATGAGCGATTTAAGACCAGCAGGCGTCAACGCCAAGATCGGAGAGGAGGAACATAACCTCCTCTTCACTTTAAATGTGATCGACGCCGTTCAGTCAGAGTATGATCAGACGGTTGGAAAAACACTGTCAGAACTGTCAGACTGGAGAAAAGCACCGGAACACCTGAGATTCATTTTAAAGGAACTGTTGAATGATGAGAAAGCAAGAAAAGGTTCCTACGAGGCATACACCGCCGTGGAAGTCGGTTCTATGATAACCGCCGCGGAAATGCCGGAGTTGACCGCCGCCGTGATTGCTTCCTATGCCGGAGCAGTACCGGAAGAAGAGGAAACACAGGCCAGACAGGATACAGAACTTCTCGACATTGCAAGCATGCTGATTGCGGCTACTGCAAAAATGGGATATTCAGAAGAAGAGGTTTTTCGTATGACTCCACGAAAATACCGGGTGATTTTTGATAAATTTTTGGAAATGAACGGAGTCAAAAAAGAAAGCGACTATGCTATAGACGGGATGCCGTAAAAGGTTATTTTTTTATATTGCAATTCCCTGCGAAAATGTTAAAATGTTAAAAAAAAGGAGGGAGTTACATATGAGAAAAATATCAGCAACACTGGCAATCCTGCTTTTGGCGTTGATATTCCCGTTCAATTCAAAAGCGGAGGAACAAAAAGAAAATAAGTGGGAAATCGGGACCTATGTCGATAAGTTTAGCAGGTCTACAGGTAAAAAGTATGTTACGACTGAAGATTACATTGACGGCACGTTTAGTAATAGTGCAACAACCGATTCTGAATTAAAAGTTATTCTTTTAATGGATAAAGAAAATATTTTCTTTCGGTTGTACGAATACGGAGATAACCAAGTCGATAATTATTACAGCAAAGACAAATATTATAGCCTGAGCATTTTAGATTCTAAAGATATAGAACATGAGATAAGCTGTTATTTTTGTTCAAAAGGAACAGATTTAATTGTGGAGGACAAGGATGAGTTTTGCCGGGCTCTGGAATATGGTGGAAAGACCATGTTTTACTTAGAAGAAAATGACGGAACGTCAACATATAAGTTTACTGTCAATTTTGAAGATGGCTTCGAAAAAACGTACGCAAAGGTAGGCGGCGAGTTTGAAGATAACGAAGCCCACAAAAAGTATTTAGAGGAAGAAGCGGCAAAAAGAATAAATGCAAAATGTGAAGTCTCTGTAGAAAAAACAGAAGATCAGCATATAAAATGCAGCGTGAAGTCAGAAATTCCAGATGGTGCAACCATTGATCTTTACCTATTTAAAAATTATTCTTGCATAGAAAGCACAGAAACAATACTGAAAAATGGTGAAATCATATATGAGTTTAAAACAAGTTTGGAAGGTTCTGAAAATGGTGATGAATACGAAGTCGATGCAAGGCTTATATATGAAAACCAGTCAAACGAAATCAAGGAAAAATTAGGAAAACCATTTGATTATTTTTATTATGTAGACGGTGTGGAAATACCGTCTTACGGAGAAGAAAAAGAATTAAAATTAGGATATAGCATCTATACAGTGAACGAATAAAGACGAAAGGAGCCGAAAATATCGGCTCCTTTTAAATTTTCATTGGTAGGATGAAAAAAGTTTCAAATAACTCTTGACTTTTGTCGGGCAAAAGTATATAATAAAATCACAGTCAAGGAAAACTTGATGAGTAAGGCGGCAGGTGCCGGAAAGGAGCGAATATGGAAGAAGAAATGACCGTGTTGGAAATGCAGAGATTTCTCAACCAGCAGTATGCTGAGGGCAAGACGGAATTGGAAGCATACAGAAATCTGATGATGATTTTGGGACTGTCCTATCCGAAGAAAGAGAAATAAAAAGAGCCGCTTAACAAAGCGACTCTCCCAACAAAAAAACAGGCGGTACTTGCCACCGCCTGTACCCAAACATACTTTATCATAGTTTGGGAAGAATGGCAAGAGTCAAGAGGTGAGAAACGTAGAAGGCAAAAAGAAAATGGGTCGCCCGACGAATAATCCGAGACCAAACAAACTGAGTATTCGTATCAGCGATGCGGACAAGGAAACTCTTGAAAAATATTGTGTAGAAAAATCAGTCAATATGACAGAAGCAATTAGCAGGGGGATCCAGAAACTTAAAGAAGACATTGACGAATAAAAAAGAAACACCCGCTACCCTACCAAAGCACACGAGTGTTTCAAAACAACCAGAAGTCTCGCTTCTGATATTTGTATTCTATCATTTGTGAGACTTCTTTTCAATAGAAAAGGAGTATTATATGAACAAAATTATGAATAATACAGCAAGCCAGACACCTATTGAGATCGCACTTGGCATTGATACTGAAGGTATGACTACGGCAAGAAAATTATATGGATTTCTTGAATTGGCGCCACAGAATTTTGCAAGATGGTGTAAAAGAAACATTTTGGATAATGATTTTGCAATGGAAAACGAGGACTATTTGCGACTCTTCCTTGAGGAAGAGACGCCGACAGGAGGAAATATCCAGAGAGAAGATTATAAACTTTCTGCCGGTTTTGCAAAGAAGCTTTCCATGCAGTCTAAGACAGTAAAAGGCGAACAGGCGCGCCAGTATTTCCTCAAGATAGAAGAAAAGTTAAAGGAAGCCGCTCACCGTACTGTTCCCATGACCATCCCAGAACAGATCCAGCTCCTTGCAATGGGAAATGTAGAACTCAATCAGAAAGTAGATGATCTCGACAGAAAAATTGACCGTCTGGAACTCGACCTTCCCATTCTCGGCATCGAGATCGACCGGATTACTTCAGCGGCGAAAAAGAAAGGCGTGGAGTGCCTTGGTGGAAAGAACAGCGAAGCTTACCAGGACAAATCCCTCCGTGGAAAAGTCTACAATGACATTTACCGGGAATTGAAGAGGCAGTTTGGTGTAAGTACATACAAAGCTATCAAGCGGAGCCAGTGTGATACGGCTGTGTCAATCATCGGAGAATACCAGCTCCCCTATGTTCTGCTGGAACAGGTACAGTTTAAAAATTCTCAGCTTGGTTTATGGGGGGGGTAGCACATTATGAGTAAGAAAGCCCCGACACTTAATAAAAAAGAGATTATATCTTCCATAAACGCCTACTGTGAGAAAAACACAAACAAAATCATACTCAGAGAGCTGATGAAAGTTGCTGAATATTTTTACAAAGTATACGATGGAAAAGAATACGCTACTTTGAAGGAAATTGATTATGACAAGATATTTTCTATATTAGCTATTCTGAAATGCGATAATGAGAAGATGATGAAACGCATACATTGTTTACTCGGTAATCCTGCAAAATAATAAAAAACATTCATAACAATAGACTGTTGCCAAGCAGATAAATATCTGCGAAGCGCAGTCTATTTTTGCATCCACATTCAAGAGGTACCCGCATGGCAAAAAAAATAGGAATCATCCTTGCTGTAGATGGCGAAAAGCAGTTTACGCAGGCGATGAAAAACGCACAGAGTTCCGCAAAGCTCCTTTCCTCCGACATGAAAGGACTGACGGAGAAATATGAGGGAAATGCAAATTCTCTCACCGCTCTGAGCGAAAAACAAAAGAAAATGGCAGAAATGCAGGACGCTCTCAAGCGGAAACAGGAAGCCGCAAAAGAGGGTCTGGAAAATGCAAACAAGGTATACAGAGAACAGTCAGAACGACTGGAAGCATTGAAAAAGAAACTGGAAGAAGCCCAGAAAGCACAGAAAAAAATGGAGGATTCCGGCGAACAGAGTACTGCGGAGTATCAGAAACAGTGCAAAGAGGTTGAACAGCTGTCGAATGCTGTTGAAAAACAGACGACAGAAAGACAGAAAGCCGCCGGAAAAATAACAGACTGGACACGGAGAGAGTCTGAGGCAACGAGAGAAGTTAACAAGGCATCAACAGCCTTGGAGGAAAATAAGAAATATCTGAACGAAGCAAAGACCTCTGCGGATTCCTGTGCGACAAGCATCGATAAATTTGGAAATCATGTCAGTGACATGACCGATGATCTCGAGGATGCTTCGAAAAAGACCTCAACTTTCGGCGATATGCTGAAAGCGGATCTGACGTCTGAAGCAATTGTAGGCGGAGTCAAAGCAGTAGAGGACGCGGCGAAAGAAGCAGCAGAATATGCGGTCGAGGTTGGAAGTTCCTTTGAAGCAGGAATGAGTGAAGTTGCAGCAATTTCCGGAGCAACCGGATCACAGCTGGAAGCGCTGACGAAAAAAGCAAAAGAACTCGGAAATTCAACGAAATTCTCTGCATCCGAAGCCGCATCCGCATTCACAAACATGTCACTGGCTGGTTGGTCGGTGGACCAGTCACTTGCCGGTATCGACGGTGTTCTGCAATTAGCCGCTGCATCCGGAATGGATCTGGCAGATGCATCACAGGCGGTTACGGATAACATTTCAGCGTTCAATTTGCAGGCTTCCGATGCTTCCAGAATCGCAGACATGATGGCATTCGCCCAAGCGAACAGTTCCACCACAGCAGCTGAACTGGCTCAGTCATACAAAAACTGTGCGGCGAGCATGAACTCAGCCGGACAAGATATTGAAACAACTACTTCCTTTCTGGAAATACTCGCGAATAACGGTCTCCGCGGAGCAGAAGCCGGAACTGCTGTAGCTGCCATGATGCGTGATATGACCTCAAAAATGGAGGACGGTTCAATTGCTATCGGCGATGCAAATGTCAAAGTCATGGACAGCAACGGTAACTTCCGCGATATGACAGATGTCCTCAAAGATGTGGAAAAAGCTACAAAAGGCATGGGAGATGCCGAAAAACAGGCGGCATTGCTTTCTACTTTCACGTCTGACAGTATCAAAGGTCTGAACATGATCTTGAATACCGGAGTAGATACCACGGCGGAGTACGAGGAAAAACTTCGGGATTGTTCCGGGGCTGCAGAGGATATGGCGGATGTCATGCAGGACAACCTGAAAGGTAAAATGACGGAGCTCGGGTCTGCTGTTGAGGGTCTGGGAATTGCGGTATATGAGAAGTTCAGCGGACCGTTGCAGAGTGCCGCGGAACTTACCACAAACGCTACGTCTGCTATCACAAACGCCATCACTCCACAGAAAGATGCCCTGGTGGAATTCATTGATCAGGTAGCAGATACAAATGAAAAATCTGCAAATGTTCTTGAAAAGACGAAATCATCTGTGGACAATGCCGGAGATATGGCGGGGACCATATCGAACCTCGGAAGCCGACTGATAGAGTTAAATGATGTAGAAAACAAAAGTCTAAGCCAGCGTTATGAATTGCGTACTATTGTGGGGGAGCTTTCCCAGCAAATTCCTGAAATCTCCGATGCATACGACGAAGAAGCTGGAAAAGTAAAAATGACGAATGAGCAGATCAAAGATTTGATCGAAAATCAGAAAGAACTACTCATTCAAAATGCAGTCAATCAGGCGGCACAGGATCTGATGAATCAAATGCTGGACGCAGAGGTCAACAAAATGCGTGCGGCAGAAGCTATGCAGGCGGCAGCTGACGCAACGAAAGAAGCTCAGAAAACAATTGATGAGCTTCAAGAGCAAATCGCAAATACTCCGGACAATGACACAGCGGCGCTCCGCGATTTAACGTCTCAGCTCGGAGTGGCTAATGTTGCCTGGGAAGAATGCAGGGACACAGAAAAAGAAGCCCGTGAAGAGTATGGAAACAGTGTAGTAGCTGTAAAAGAGCTACAGGATCAGTATGACGGGCTTGAAGAAGCTGGAAAGAAACTGAGAAATGAGACTCAACTTTCTACAAAAGCAGAAGAAAAACTAAATAGCGTCATGAAGCCTTTACCGGGAAGTGTGAAGGAACTGGCGGATTCCTTGCTTGATGGTGCAAGCAAAGGCAAGAAATTCACGGTTATGTTAAATCCACTGAGTGGTGAGATTTCAGGTCTTGGAGGAACTGCACAGGACGCAGCAGACCAGATAGATGATGCATCAGACACGGCAGCAGATGCGGCAAAAAAGGCCGCTGATGCCGCAAAGGAAGCCGCCGAAGCCCAGCGAACAGCCGCCCAGGAAATCCTCGACGCTTACAATTCCACAAGAGAGAGCATCGAATCAAGTCTGCAGAACAAGATCAGCCTGTTTGATTTATTTGAGAAGGAAGATGGCGGAGAAGATGTCACTACCGAGGCAATGAACAAGAACCTCAACAGCCAGATCGAAGCGATTAAAAAATACAAGGAAAATCTCCAGAAGCTCCGCGAAATGACTGACGAGGAAGGAAAAAGCCTGGTGTCAGAGGATTTCATCCAGTACCTAGAGAGCATGGGCATGGAAGGAGCAAATGCTATGGAACACATGGTCTGGACGTGGGAGAATCAGGGAGAGTATGGAGCAGAGCAGGTCAAGGGCATTTCCGATAGTTGGACTGAGGCTATGGATCTGAAAGAGGGGATTGCGAAAGCCGAAGCATCGAATATCATTGCGTACCAGGCAGCTATGAAAGAATTTGGATCATCTGCAGAGGATTTTACTGACCTGCGGGATGCTATCGAATATGCAGCCCAGTACGCTGGAGAAGCCTGGCAGGGGCTGACAGAAGAAACCAGGACTGAGTTAGACGATGTAATTCAGACTGCATCTGCCTGTGGTGTAAAGATCCCGGAAGGGCTGGCGGACAGCATCTCGTCCAGCGCAACATCTCCGGAACAGGCAATTGAGATGATGAATTCGGCCATCGAGGGACAGTTTGATGGGCTGGCAAAAATCACAGAGCAAAACGGAATCAGCGTACCAGACAACTTGAAAGCTGGCATTGAAGCCGGCGGACAGTCTGCCGTGGATGCCTATACGGAGCTTATTGAGCTCCTGGCGGCAAACAACGTAGATCTGGAGACTGCCGGAAAAGAAGGCGGAGCCGCACTAGGAAAAGGAACCGCTTCCGGAATCCAGGGCGAATCCGATAATACGAAGTCAACTGCCCAGAAAGTTGTGGAGTCGGCCCAAAAAGCAATCAACGACAATGCCGGAGCGTACAGTGCTGCCGGAAAAATGTTAATCACCGCGATGGCAGCCGGCATGACGTTCTTTTCCTACCAGGTCAGCAATGCGGCAGGGTCAGCAGCAGGAAGTGGGGCTGGTGCGGCAGCAGGATATGAAGGAAACTATCAGGCCGTTGGCAATCAGCTGGCCATCGGACTGGCTCGTGGAATTGCCCAGGGAAAAAGCCAGGCAATCAATGAAGCTGTCAGTATGGCCGTTGAAGCTCTCAATGCGGTAAAAAAAGCTATGGGTATTCACTCACCATCAAAAGTGTTTGAAAAAGAGGTTGGCGCTCAGGTTGTAAAAGGCATGGCCTGGGGCATCAAGTCCAATGCGGTTCTGGCTAAGAACGCTTCCAGCAAAATGTCACAGGATGTTTTAAATTCTGCTACGGACTGGCTGGATAAATATAAAGAACGTCAGTTCACTTCGCTTGACGATGAAAAATACTTCTGGAAAAAAGTATCTGCGAATACGAAAAAAGGAACTGCGGCATATAAAAAAGCCCAGCAGGAAATCACTGGAATCAACAAAAAGATTCTGAACATGCAGACAGCGGCAAACAAAGCAGCCGGCAGCGTGTCCAGGACAAAGACGCAGGGAAGCGGAAGTAATCAAAAAACTGTCAATAAGACGGATTCAGAGTATTATTCCGAAATTTACAGCGCCGTGAACAAACATCTGTCAAACATGAAGGTCTATTACAACATCAGCATACAGGAAGAGGAAAAATACTGGGCGGCAGTGCTGAAAAAGGTAAAAAAAGGCACGCAAGCCTATACGGATGCGTATGAACAGTGGAAAAATGCAAAGAAAAGCGGAAAGAGTGCGAATGTTGCGGCGGCAGAAGAGAAGAAAGAATACGCCCTTGACGGCGGAGCACTGGATACATACAAGCAGTATTTCAAGGTTTCCGAGCGAGCCGAAGTAGATTACTGGAACACGGTACGAAAAAAGTTCAAACGCGGAACAAAAGAACGGGAAGAAGCGGACAAAAAATACTTCCAGGCACGAAAAACGCTGAACGAATCACTGAAAAATCTGGAAGACGACTATCTGGACAAAGTCACGGATATCAATTCGAAACTGAAGGATGATATACAGGATGTCACAGATGATCTGAAGGATTCTATCGCCGATGTTACAAAAGAAACACAGGAAAAAATAGACGAACTGAACAAGACCTATGCCGATTCCGTGAAGAGCCGGCAGGAAACCATCTACAATTCCATGAGGCTGACAGATAAGTTCCAGTCGGAGTCAGAAAGCGGAAAAACACTTCTTTACAATTTAAAAACGCAGGTAGTCGGATATGACGACTGGAAGGAACAGCTGCAGAAACTCCGGGATAAAGGCATAGACAAAGACCTCATCAAAGAACTGGAAGACATGGGACCGGAAGCTTCCGCAATGCTTCACGTTCTAAACAATGATCTTCCGGAAGGCATGGAAGGTAAGGGCATGACGGATGCCGAGTTGAACGAATACGTTGCGCTCTGGCGAAAAAAACATGAAATTTCCAAGGCCGAAGCTGAAAAAGAGAATGAGGGTCTGAAAAAGCAGACAGAAAAAGGAATCGCAGATGCAAAAGCCGCCGGTGATACCCAGATTGCACAGCTGAATAAGAACAGTGAACAAAAGATTGCTGTTCTCAAAGCAAATGCAAAGAAAGAAATCCAGGCTGCCACGGAAGAATATCTGAACGGCGTAAACGAACTGGAAAAGCCGATGAACACATCTCTTGAGAATCTGGCAAACAAAGCCGGAAAGATCGGTGAGAACACGGTTACGAAGTATATACAAGGAATATATGCGAAGGTTTCCAGCGATAACGCAAAGTCCTCTCTGCTGAATACAACCACGACGATCACTACGAATCTTTCTACACTGTCAAAGGACGGTGAAAAGATTGGTAAAGACACTCTCGACGGAATTTTGAGCGCCATGAACGATTCAAAGAAGATCAAGAAATATACGACCGCAATGGTCAAAAAGATCGTTTCTGAAACGAAGAAAGCCGCAAAGATCAAATCCCCATCCCGTCTGATGGCTGAGGAAGTCGGAGAGTATATCCCCGCCGGTGTCGGCGCGGGTATCGAAGAAAACACTGATACAGCAATCAAACCGGCACAGGATATGATCCGGGAGCTGGTGGAATCCACTACCGGAAAGAGCATGGGAAATATTACGTTGGAACAGTACCTGCAGCGGATTGACGCCGGAGCGGCCCAGGCGGCCAGCACGGCAGTACAGGCACAAACTCAGCTTCCGGGCATCAGTGTGGACACTGGAAATCTGGCGAGCCTTCTGGCCCAGCTGATTGGAGAAGTGCAGAAAGTGGCCACGAATACCGCTGGTTCTTCGCAGATTGTGCTTGACACTGGCAAGCTGGTAGGTGAAATTGCAAAACCGATTTCACAGGAACTGGCCCTGCAGTCCCGGGCACAGTCCCGGGGACGATTTTGAGGAGGCGAGAAAATGCAGATTAACGGAATAGACATATCCCAGTGGCACGCCCGGCAATGGACTGTGACAATCGGGAATCATGCGATAACGAATAACAGTGAATGGAACCGGGGATCTCCGGATCCATTCCTGATCGGCGGCACGATCGGCTTCAAAACAATCAAAGTGACCTTGCTGATTAAGGATTCCTCCAGGGAGGTTATGACCCTGGACCGGTCGAACATTGTAGCAGCGCTGATGGAACCGGCGGACATTACCCTGGACGGATTTTCACACAAATTCAGAGTAGTATTGTCCAGGGATGCCAGTTTTGAAGAGACGGTGAACTACCGGCAGGACCGCTGGCACAAGCTGAGCTTAGAACTGCAGGGCTATGAATATGAATCAGAAGTGGCAGTATCTGGTTCAAGTGAACTGAGCATAGTAAATCCAGGAAATTTGAACACCCCCGCGGTATTGGAACTGCTTCCGACAATCAGCACAGTACCAGTGACGATTCAGGGAATCTGCCGTGATCCGGCCACAGGGGAAGATTCACCGGTCGTGGTCAGAGCTCTGACAACAAACAAAAAAGTGATAATCGACGGAGAAACGGGCCTGATAACGCAGGAAGGCGCACAGAAAGCAGGTGACGTAGATCTCTGGGAATTTCCATTATTGGCTCCTGGCGTGAATACGATCACTTGCGATAACGTAAATATTAGTTTGACGGTTAAATTCAAGCCACGGTTTATGTAAGAGAGGAGAAAAATTATGACAAATAAAGAAATGATTGCTAATTATAACGGACTAAATGCTGTTCAGGATCTGGAAACCGTGCATTACAGACGAACCGGGGAAAAATTATTCAAAGGTCGTGTAAAAATCACATACGCAATCAAAAAAAACATGATGGAAATCCTGGAAAAACTGAAACCTTACAATGATTCAAGTGATGAGGTGTTCGAGGAATACAGAGATCTGGACAAAGAAAAAGAAGCGCTTGAAAATCTGAAAAAGAGAATGGTTACCAGCCCTGAAGGAACGCTGGAGTACAAACGGGAAATGGAAGTCTACAACAAGAAAGCCGGAAACCTGTCAATCATTATGAAACCTGGTAAAGATCAGAAAGATTATGAGGCAAAAATCCAGGAATTACTGGATATTGATGTTGCAGACGTAAAAATTCACAAAATCAACCTGGATCAGCTGGAAGGGATCGAACTGGACAGCAGCCAGATCGAATTACTCCTGTTCATGATCGAGGAATAAACGAAGGAGGTTTCCTTCATGTTAAAAATTTTCAACCAGTCCCACGAAGCGGTGGGATATATAAAAAAATATCGGGATTGCAAAATTGAGAGCGTTCTTTCCACGGCGGAAAAGACACTCTCTTTTACATATCTGGGGAAAGCTGGGAAAATTGATTATGAATATTACGTCCAGACCAAAAACGCAGAATATGTTGTAAAATCCATCCGGATCACGTCAGACGGATATCCGGAATACACAGCAACTCTGAACACAGAAGAACTGGAATCAAAAACCTGGGAAACGTTCATGGCGAAAGATTCCAGTCTACGGGATACTGCAAATCTGGCACTAGCCGGTACAGGTTGGCGTGTGGCAGAATGCACAGTGGACAAAAGGCGGAGCATGGGTTTGCAGAACGTCACAAGTAAAGTGGTCTTGCAGAAAATCTGCACAGTGTTTATGTGCGAGATGCAAGTGGACAGCAAGGAAAAGACGGTTTCTTTTAAAGAGAAATTTGGCGAGGACAAGGGTGTCTATTTCCTTCAGGGATTGAATCTTCGCAAACTGACATTGTCTGGTGATACCTACGATTTTTATACCCGTATTATTCCGGTCGGAAAAGATGGGCTGAAAATTACATCCGTAAACGGCGGGAAGGAGTACATCGATAATTTCCAGTATTCCAGGAAGACCATCCCGTATATCTGGCAGGACACCAGTTATGAGGATGCTGCCGCACTGATGGAAGACGCAACCGAAAAACTGAAAGACCTGTCAATTCCGAAGAAATCATATACAGTAGACGTCCGTGATCTGGCGTACCGGAGTGCTGAGTACAGCATTTTAGAATATAATTTAGGCGACACAATCACACTGATTGACCGCAAGACTGGTATCCGAGATAAACAGCGTATTACGAAAATCGTAGAATACCCGGGTGATCCGGACAAAAACACCTGTGATATTGCGAATACACGGGAAACGTTCGATGAAATTCAGTCACGGCTGAAAGAGGCAGCAAGCATCATAGAAGCTGTGAAAAATCTGGACGGAAGCATCAACGGGAATACGGTGGACAAAGTAACAATTGATCAGATATTAGGATTTAAAGATGGCGTGGAGTCTGGAATCAAGACAAGTGAAACGATATCGGGAATCATCGGAGAGATTTCAGCGACTAAAGCACAGATCGGAACGATCGAAAGCACATATCTGAAAGCGACCGAGGCAGACATCAAATATGCGATGATCGACCTTGCAAATATTAAAAATGCGTCTATCAAGACTGCAATGATCGATGTAGGTGCGGTCAATACGGCTCAGATCGCAGATGGTTCCATCACGGATGCAAAGATTGTTGAACTGACAGCGAACAAGATCACCGCCGGAACATTATCGGTAGAGCGCCTGGAAATCAGGGGAAGCAACAGAAGTATTGTCTATGCCTTGAATAATATTACCGGCGCCCTCCAATCCCAGAACGTTGATACCCTCAACGGCGAAATCCTGACCCCGCGAACCATCACGGCGGACAAGATCGTGGCTCAGTCCATCACCGGCAACGAGATTGCTGCCAAAACAATTCTGGCTAATCACATTGATGTAGTTGATCTCTTTGCACAGAAAATCGAAGCGACAGATCTTCATGTTGTTGGAAATAGCACAATAGACGGCAACCTGATCACATCCGGAACTATTTCAGCAGACCGCCTGGATGTAAACGGTATCTTTGCGAAAGATATAACAGCGACGGGGACAATTATGGGTGCGACTCTGAAAGGCGGAATAATTGACGGAGGAACAATCACCGGAGGAACGATCACAGGTTCGATTGTTTACGGAGCTGACTATTCAAAATTCGGTAACTTTGTGTTTACTGACGGAAGCACATATTCATCAGAGGATGGTCTGTCTATACAATTCACGACTAAACGGAATAATCTGATACCCGCTGACGGGAATTCTGTTTTCGGCATATACAATAACGGCAGTGCTTTATTTAGGGTTTCAACTGACGGATATATAGAAGGCACACTGCATGGTTCAGCTTCAAATATAAGAGGTGCCGGAGCAAACGTCATTGGAATGGTTATGAGTGATACTGTGACCACATGGGGAGAGCAGCTAAATAGCGTGCATTTTATCAATAACGATTCTACGCAAATTGTTACTGACAATCCATCGACATGGGGGATGATTTTTAACATGACAACGAATTCCGAGGTTCATCAGATCTGGTGCACACAACCGACAGGCGCATTGTTTCACCGCGGGGGAAATAGCGCCGGATGGAGCGGAACATGGCGGGAAATCGTAGATTCTTCCAATTATGCACAGATTACAGGAGAATCGTATACTGTCGGTAGCAGCTGGAAAGCGCTTACGCCCTATGCAGGTGATAATATGACAGCACTCGGTATGACTGGATATAGATACACTCGCCTATATGCCGCGAGTGCAACTATCAGTACGTCGGATGAGTGCGAAAAAAATATTCTTTCAGGGATAACAGAACCCTATGAAAAAATGTTCATGGAGCTTACGCCAATTCTGTATATGTGGAAAAACTTCGGCAACGAACTGAAACCACATGACCGGGTTCATTGCGGGTTAGGCGCACAAAGCATGTATGCCGTAGCGGAAAAATGCGGGCTTTCCGCCAAAACGCTGGCAGCTATTTGTCGTGATGATTTAGAGGAACCGACGACAGACGGCAGGACGGAGCGCTGGGGGATTGCGTATGAGGAATTGATACCCTTAAACATCCACATGACGCAGAAAGCATTTGAAAAAATTGAAAATATTGAAAGCTCCGTGGACGAGTTAAACAGAGAAACTATAAAAATAGCATTTTTGCAGGAACAGATAGAACAGTTATACAGTTACATCAGAGAACTGCAGGCGAAAATTCAAGAAAAGGAGATAGAAATATGTTAAGCCAGAGCACGAAAAAAGTAACGATTACAGCTTCGTCGATTGTGGAGACAGAGGAAAAGAAAGTTGTGCTGGAGAATTACACCGCAACAGTGGATTCGGAGAATCCGGAGAACATGAGCATGAATAGATTCTTCCCGAACGCAGAGTCAAAAGAATTGTACAAAGATCACCGGACTGAATGTAGGGAAGATTACGCGGCGTTCATGGAAAAAGCGTATGCCCTTCAGGATGAGATGTTTGCTGTGCCGAAAAAATAAGAGGTGAAAAACGATGGAAAAAGTTCTGATTGCAGATTTTTCAAGTGGTAAAGACCGGGTCACAGTCCGGGGCCTCTGGCAGTTCGACAGGGGCGTAAAGTTGAAAGTGATCGGAATCAACGTGGCAGACGTAAACCGCGTTGATTTTGCGCCCGTGATCGCTTCGGAGGCGGTGCCGGTGGTAGTGGTTCCGGATGAAGACGGAACTTTTACGGTTTCTATTCCGGGAGCAGCTACAAAAAGCCCCTACGACGTGACCGCGTATATCTATGTAGATACCGCCGAATACGGCTACACTGTGAAATCCGTCA
>ERZ779656.671-NODE-671-length-22869-cov-4.683791_pt1 | contig 22869 bp, 14 predicted proteins | sample MGYA00511102_ERZ779656 | MGnify/ENA primary metagenome ERZ779656 (study PRJEB29588, sample SAMEA2143980) | human gut metagenome | biome: human gut; feature: human-associated habitat; material: faeces | place: Denmark | collected 2008/2010 ... | reverse complement strand
TATCGGGCGGTGAAGACGCAAGGGAGACGGAGGAAAGAGGGCGAGGACTGTTTGAGCAAATGCGAGTTCCGCAGACCCCAACGGTGACCGTGGCGGCAAACCGTTAAGCCCGATAACTGCGGCGGTGCTTCTTTGTTCGTTCTTCTCGCTGCTGAGAAAAATGAATAAAGAAAGTGAATAATGTAACAAGGACTTTCTTTGGCAGGGAAAGTAACAGAGTCTGGACTCCCCTATCTATATACCCCCTCCCCAATAAAATAAAACGATCTGAATACTCTATATTACCTGCGCCAACCCGGCATGAACGTTTTTACGGCGCAGAATAAAACAAGTATTATCCGGTAGAGAACAAAAATTCAAATACTTAAATTTGATTTTATTCTTCTCTTGACCTATCTATCTTTGCGGTGCAGGAAAGACAATGGTCTCTTCCGGCAAATACATATTATTGAAGCGTTTAGTTTTATCCTTAATAAGAAAATCGCCAATTTTCAAAACACAAGGGATAGACGGTACAAACGTTCATGCTTGCGTATACAATCAATCGCCCATGCGGTGTTGTTATACGACTGGCGTGGGTTGGCTGTTTATTTTGTGTTGGGTGTTTGGCGATACCTCTTATTAGATAAACTGACAAGTTCCCACGCTTTTCTATTTTAAATGCCGAACGAAGGGGGACAGGGAGGCAACACAAAATTTATACATATGATGAAAACACGAGTACAGAAATGGCTGCCGGTAATAACCGGGCTGATGTTCTCGATGCATGCACTCGCTTACGATTTCGAGAGCGGAGGAATCTATTACAATTACAAAGAATTTTCAGATTCGGAGGTATATGTTACCCACAATGGGACTCCCTATTCCGGGAACTCTTATTCGGGGCATGTGAAAATACCCAAGACAGTCACCTACAACAGCAAAATGTATCGGGTGCCGAAATAGGGCAGCAAGCCTTCAAGAGCTGTAAAAAATTGATATCTGTCGAGATTCCCGAAAGCGTGACAAAAATCGGGAATGGGGCTTTTGACTATTCGGGTCTATCTTCCGTAAATATACCCAATAGTGTAACCATAATAGAAAATAACGCTTTCAGCTCGACCCAATTGACATCAATCCGTATTCCCGGAAACGCAACTCAATGGGAAAGAGCTTTTGCCGGATGCAGCAAACTGACAACAGTCATTATCGAGAGCGGAATAAAAAAAATAGAAAAAGGAGCTTTTGCCAATTGCACCGGACTGACCTCGGTTTCCATACCCAACAGTGTGACAGTCATCAGTGAATCTGCGTTTAGCTCCTGTACGGCATTGACGTCCATCGACATACCCAATAGTGTCACGGAAATAAGTTCAACAGCATTCTCGGGTTGTAAAAGTCTGATACATATATCTATACCCGAAAAGATTACGGGAATAGGCACATCGGCTTTTTCCGACTGTACGGCTCTTTCCTCTATCACATTTCCCTCCACCCTCACAGGCATAGGCGACAACTGTTTCGAGGGCTGCACCGGTTTAACCACCGTCGACATTCCGGCCACAGTCTCATACATAGGCCATACCTCGTTCAAAGATTGCACGAAGTTAACCTCTGTATCCATTCCCGATGGCGTAACCGGGATAATCGGAAGAGAAGCCTTTTCCGGGTGTGTAAAATTAAGCTCCATCACGATCCCTCAAAATTTGGAAGGCGTAAGAGCCAACGCTTTTTCCGGTTGCTTGAATCTGAAATCGGTTACATGGAATGCGCGAGATTGTTCGTTCAGTAGAGACAATGTCTTCCCTACCTCCGTTATCACCTCGTTTACATTCGGCGATAATGTGGAAAAGATTCCGGAAGGCATTTGCGAGGATATGGAAAAACTCACTTCCGTGACTATTCCCGAATCGGTGACAAGCATCGGGAAAGAGGCGTTCAAAAATTGTACGGAACTGACATCGGTCGTATGGAAAGCGCGTAAATGCGCAAATTTCTCAAATTCGGCCTATTCACCTCAATTCAACACCTGTCCCAACATCACCTCGTTCACTTTCGGAGAAAATGTAGAGAAGATTCCCGCGTATCTTTGCTCCGGCATAACACAAATTTCAGAGATATCCATACCCGAGTCCGTGACATATATGGGTAGGGCTGCATTCAAAGAATGCCCGGGAATAACCTCGGTAAGATGGAATGCTCGTACTTGCACAGACTTCACCAGTGCTGAAAACTCTGCGGGATTCAACACCTGCCCCAATATCACTGCATTCGCTTTCGGGGAAAACGTGGAAAAAATTCCTGCCTATCTCTGTTTCGGTATGGAAAGGTTGACCGAGATAATCCTTCCTCAAAAAACGACGACTTTGGGAAATGGAGTATTCAAAAACTGTATCGGGCTGCAATCCATAAGCATACCTCTATCTACAACGACCATCGGAGCCGATGCTTTCAACGACTGCATGGCATTGACATCGGTAATATGGAATGCGCGCTGGTGTTCGGACTTTACATCATCTCCCTTCAATGCCAGCCCGAATATCGCCTCATTCACTTTCGGAGAGGGGGTAGAACGGATTCCCGCTTTCCTCTGCCGGAGATTGGAAGCGATAGACGAAATAACATTGCCCGAAGGCGCGACCTATATCGGGGCGGAGGCTTTCTCCGGCTGTTCGGGCGTGACAGTGGTGAACCTCGGAAACTCACTGACAAATATCGGCAGCAAAGCCTTCTACGGCTGTGGACTATCCACAGTCTCTATTCCCATGAGTCTGACGAGCATAGGAGCAGAGGCTTTCGGGGATTGTGTCCGGTTGAAGTCGGTTATATGGGATGCCCGAAATTGTTCCGATTTTGCGACCTCGTTCCCTGAAACGGTAACCGCCTTTACCTTTGGTAAAAATGTACGTCTGATTCCATCAGGAATCTGCCAAGACATGGCTTTGATAGATTCCATTTCCATTCCATCTACGGTAACCCACATAGGAGATTTCGCATTCTACGGTTGTGATGGATTGGAACGAATAATTTCTTCGGCTTCTATCCCGCCGACTATCTCCGAGACGACCTTTGAAGATTACACTACAAAATTATATGTGCCAATAGGCAGCAAGACCCGATACCACGAAGCAGACTATTGGAGCAACTTCACTGACTTGCGCAATGATGGAGCCTCCTACACGATTGTCCTCTCGACCGATATTGAGAAAGGTAGCGTATCGGGAGGAGGCCTGTACGAAGACGGTGAAATCGTCAGAATTTCCGCTACCCCCAAAGTCGGATACCTATTCGCTCGATGGAGCGACGGAAATACCGAGAACCCTCGTAAGATCACCGTAGAATCCGAACTATCTTTAACTGCGGAATTCACCGCGGTCTGCCGATTATCTGTCTTATCGAACGATGCAACTATGGGTACGGTGAAAGGCTCGGGTGAATACGCCGAAAGCACAATTGTTATTCTCTCCGCTTTACCCAACGAAGGATTCCAGTTCGCCCGGTGGAATGACGGAAGTACCGAGAATCCAAGACCCATGACCGTTATGGACGATACCGAACTAACTGCCGAATTCTTACCGCTGCACAGCCTTTCAGTAACAGCTGACGCCACCACGGATATAGTAGAAGGTTCGGGTGAATATGCCGAGGGTACAGTTGTTATTCTCTCCGCCTTACCCAACGAAGGATTCCAATTTGCCCGATGGAATGACGGGAATACCGAGAATCCAAGACCCGTGACCGTTATGGAAGATACCGAACTAACTGCCGAGTTCGAAACAGGCTCGCACCGGCTGTCGGTCCGCTCGGGAAACGAAGATATGGGTAACGTGACTGCTCTATTAACAGCCACACCGAACACCGGATATCAATTTATTCACTGGAATGACGGCGACATCTCCAATCCGCGCACAATAGCCATATCCGAGAATATCGATCTTATTGCCAAGTTTGAGGCCAAAGCCACGAATACAGATGCGATTTCGAATGATAACGAACGTATTTCCGTAATAGGCAGAACCCTGTACGTGGAAAACGGAGGAAAAACATATCGGATATACAATACCATAGGACAACTCGTCTATACGGGAAACGACAGCGAAGTGTCTCTCTCCAACCCCGGTATTTATACAGTATGCACAGGTAACCGAACACAAAAAATAATGATAAGATAACACGCCCCACAATCTTTTATCTTTCAGACTAAGGAGAAATGACAGGTAGAAATCTGTTATCTCTCCTTTTTTACTCCCCCTCTCCTCTGGAACCGGTGTCTCCCCTATTGTATATTACCATTCATTATTATACATTTGAAAAAGTAAGACATCAGAGTATGGCATAAGTCCGCCTCCCCTTTGGTTCACGAGACCGAGCAGTATACTACCTTCACAGCACAAGGGAGAAGTGCACAATGCTATCCTTATACCGAAACTGAAATGCCACATTCAACCCTCTCCCCCTGCCGTTTCCCGTAGCATTACGGGGTGTTTCCATAAGGAAATATAGGGGGAGTTCCCGCAGAACGAGGGGGTTAAAACAAAAGGCATACAAATTCCAAGAACAAACCCTCCGAAGAAAGTTCAATTATGCCATAAATCAAAGATGGCAAGACCATACATTTGCCTAAAAAAACAGAAGTATGGAAACACAAGAACAAATTTTGAAAGAACAACGGTTGAAAATAGAAACACTCCGGTATCGAATCCTGTTACGATACTACGAGTTACTGCTCACATTAGATGTAATGACACAACCCAACGAAGTGAAAACATTGATGGGGTATATCAACACACTCGAACGCTACGCCAAAAAGTATGAAACAAAACCCGTTAAAAAGAAATCGGGAAAGCGAAAAGAGCATATCGACGAAATACCGGTAACCGATGAAAATACCGGAAGCGAAGAAACAGATTATATGCCCGACAATCCGAGTAACCTTTTCGACCTGTTGGAGGACAGCGACGAGACATACCCTCCCGAAGCCGATGTGTTGCCCACCGACATAGACGACTTTTTAAGAGCCGGTTATGCCCGCTATCTGAAACAAAAAGAAAATAAAGAGAAAAACAATCCGGCTCACCCGCAATTAGAGGATTCTCAACCTTGAAAAAAATGTAAAGACCGAGAACAAAATGCGAAAAATAATTGTTATCTTGCAATAGATATAACAGTATAAAATTATGCCACACCGTCTTTTCGTTCTCCTCTTTGGAATATTATTCATAGGTCTCCTCCCCGGTTCGGCTCGACAATTCCCGGACAAAATATGGCATAAACTCGATTCCATTCAAAACTATCGGACCGAGTTCACATATACAGTGACATTACCACTCACCGATTCGGAAATAAACTATCGGGCAGAACTCTCCTATCGAAAAAATCCAATCGACACACTTTGCGGATATTCATACTTAATCGATTACAAAGCCGAGAACGATACATGCCCGTATGCCAATTTTATGGCTTACGACAACGGCGATTACTTCCGGTTCGACCGTGATCGGCTACGAGAATATCATCATCGCGAAGACAAAGAACCGTTCGCACATAGAGGTAACAATCCGGGAGTACACCGTTCGGGACTGTTCACCGAACTTTTCCCGGCTGAAATATCCCGACAATTAAAAACATTCGTCGGGAAAAAAGATTGTCTCGTACAATTTTTCCCCGACACGCTCGTGCAGGACCGTCTGTGCGACGCCATACTCGTGAATGACTCCGTAAAGGGCGAATTGTCCCGAACCATACTCTATACATTCGACACCCACGACGGGATGCCCCTATATCGGGAAACCGAAAATAATCCGGGTCATTTAGGTTCGCAAACCGTTACTGTAAAATATTCGGGAAACGATACGGATACGAAATTCCCCTCCGACTATTTCGGTGAGACCAACCTGCTGGAAAATTACGGAGAAATATTCCTCCGATTCCGAGAAGGCACTTATGCAGCCTCCGACCGGGTAGGACAAAAAAGTCCGGAGTTTTCCCACAAATGGGGTGAACATCGGTTTTCTTCCGATCAGTTGAAAGGACAAAACTGCCTGCTCTTATTCCTCGACGAACGAGGCGAATTTTGCAAACAAGCCCTACAAATAGCCGAATCCGTATCCTTGCAAGAAAATCTGACGCCGGTTATACTCTACATAGAGAAACAACCCGAGAACATAGAAAACCGTTCGGGAGCCATCATACTGGAATATACCGGAAAAACAGCCGGCGAGTATGGCGTGACAGGCTACCCCACCCTCTTCCTGCTCGACCCCGAAGGCACGATACGATTCGTAAAAATAGGATATTCCCCGCTACTGGCCGAAGAACTCGAACTCGCCGTCAGGCAAATATTACACGACCGGCCCATACAAGCACAGAAAAACAAATAGTTTCATCTATAAATTAACAACAATGGAAAAAATCACTTTCAAAGGCACACCCGTACACACTTACGGTAAATTGCCGAAAGTAGGAAGCCAAGCTCCCTGCTTCACACTTACTCGATCCGACTTGACGGAACTTTATTGTCACGACCTCAAAGGACGTCGCATTGTACTGAACATCTTTCCAAGTCTCGACACTTCGGTCTGTGCTACTTCGGTGCGTAAATTCAATGAGCTGGCAGCATCTCTGGACAATACGACCGTCGTGGCCGTCTCCAAAGATCTACCTTTCGCCCAATCACGCTTTTGCACGACCGAAGGCATTAAAAACTTAATTGCCGCATCGGCATTCCGTTCGCCCGAATTTTCAAAAGATTACGGTGTGGAAATGGTAGACGGCCCGTTAGCCGGACTATTGGCCCGTGCAGTCGTGGTCATTGACGAAAATGGAAAAGTCATTCACGCTGAACTCGTCCCCGAAATCGCACAAGAACCCAACTATGAAGCCGCTATAAAAGTGTTGAAATAAACTTCGACCCACACAACTGAATCCCTTCCTCTATATCGAACATAAAACGATATAAAGGAAGGGATCACAATGTTATTCTATTTCAGATCTGCTGTTTTAATACCGACAACCTCTGATCGTTTCTATCAAACGTACAAAATCATCTGGATATACATCACCGATATTACCGATACGGAATGTATCTGCCTTAGAAATCTTCCCCGGGTAAATAACAAAACCCTTTTCTTTCAGCTGCACATAAAACGACTTGAAATCAAATCCTTTATGTGGATAAAGGAACGAAGTAATGATAGGCGACTGTACCTCATCGGGTAACAAAGTTTCGAATCCGAGTGTACGCATACCGTTTACCAATACATCGTGATTTTCACAATATCGTTTATAGCGTGCGGTTACGCCCCCTTCTTCCGTAAGCTCTTCCATAGCTTGTTTAAATGCCCGCACCACATGAGTAGGAGAAGTAAAGCGCCATTTACCATGCCCTTTCTCCATCGTTTCTCACTGATCGTAAATATCGAGAGAAAGGGATTTAGACACCCCACGGCAACGCATCAGTTCAGATTTACGAGCAATGATGAATCCAAAGCCGGGAACTCCTTGTATACATTTATTAGCACTACTTATCATAAAGTCGACACCCAACTCTTGCAAATCGATGGGAATGCCTCCAAAACTACTCATTGCATCTACAATCAGTCGCTTGCCATACACCTTGACTATGTGAGCAATGTCTTTTAACGGATTGAGAATGCCCGTTGTTGTTTCGCAGTGAACTATGGCTACATGAGTAATATCGGCATTGTGGGCTAAATAGTCGTCTACATAACTTACCGATATCTGCTCTGTTTCATCAAAAGCCAACAGATCATAATCTATCCCATGATATTCGGCAATGTTTCCCATGCGATCTCCATAAGCTCCATTGCTTAATATAAGGAGCTTATCTCCCGGCTTAATAGTACTTCCTATAACTGCCTCCACACAATATGTGCCGCTACCTTGCAACAAAATGGAGGTATATTCATCGGGGTGCCGAGAAGACAATGCCACAAGCGAATTTCGTATCTCTTCCACAATATGTACATTGTAATCCTCGTCCCATGTACACCAATCGGTCATCATAGCTTCCTTCACAGTTTCGGTAGTAGTAAGAGGACCGGGAGTTAATAATATGTACGGTTTCATATCAATTAGTTTTTAAAAATTATTGGAATCATTCATTCTTCGATTTATATCTTGTATTACAGAGGGCAACCCGGTAATGTCGTCCACTACATAATGAGCTCCTGCACCTAACATACGAGTACGGACAACAGCTTTCCTGTTTTCCAGTTCCGCCATAGGTAATTTAGAAATCTCGTCTTCGGTAAGCCCCAATTCATTACTACCCAGAATAACACCCACCGTCCACACCTTCGAATTAATACCTTCTTTAATATCCGCTATCGTATCACCATATTTTAATACGCAGTCGACCGAAGAGACAGCCAAATCTATCATGTTTTGGTAAACCATATACGGGTAAGGACGCCCAGCAGGTAACCGATCTGAGGTTACACAATTGTCTATCACATAACCTTTCCGAGCCGCAGCAGGGACTACCACGTCCATCATCGCTTGGGTATATCCGGTTGTCGAACCAACCTTGATGCCCTGACTCCGCAACTGCATAATGGTTTCGACGATGCCGGGAATAGGTTCCGAATAATCTTCCAAAGTAGCAAACAATACACGCTGAAAATCATTATAACGACCTTGTACATCACTGTCGTCATAATCTCGTCCAAACTTCAAGCGAAAATCCTCGGCCACTCGTTCTATCGCAAATAAAGCTCGAATTTCTTCTATTTTCGTCAACCCCATAAATGCCCGCGTTTCTTCCGGGGTGACCTCCAAACCAATATTTTTGAAACTTTCGACAAAAGCAGCAACGGGAGCCATGCAACCATAATCGACGGAGGTCCCTGCCCAATCCATGATAATACACTCTACTTTCTTCATGATTCTTAGTGATTTATGATTGTTTTTATTTATTTTACCTGTTGAGTATTCGCAATCTTAGGTGATAGTCCGAAACAGTTTTGCGTAATAAATAATCTGTTCTTTCCAACACAAACTGTACGTTCACGGCGATAACGTGCCAGCAAATAGACGAGTGCCCCCATAAACGCCATAGCACAAATAACTCCTACATATCCCGACATCAGATTATAGAAATGCAACCAATCGATATTTGGCTTAAAACACTCTTTCAACCCCAATACCAATACCGTACCCATATAACCGATAAAGTCAAGTGTTATAATAAAAAAACCTACGTTTCCTCTAATACGGAAACAAGCGATGAAACGTTCGAAAAAGAGCGTTTGAAAACTGAGATATACCGTATAAAGGGACAAACTTTGCAGGAACAGCCATGTAGTAGTAGACAATTCGAGCGTATTGTAATTGAAGGCTATGAAACTAAGTGTCAATGTACCGCAAGTAACTAATACAAGCAGTGCACACAATACTTTCATATCGTTCTTTACCAATGACATTATACCAAAAACACAAAGAATAACAAGTGTCACTGTCGCATCTATTTTGGCAAAAGCCCACGAAGATAAACCGCTGGCCTCCACATTAATGATCTTTACTAAAAAATCTTCTTTGATATCCTGTAAAACAGTGATAAACAAGTTCGCGAAAAATAGCAGTAACAATACCGGCATAAAACTTTTGAAAATATGCATGCGCCCCTCCCGGTTCAACGTCACTCGCTCAATTCGTAACTTCTTGTCTTCCTCTGTCGGTTGAGGAAGACGTGTCATCAACCAACCCAATAACGATAACAAAGGAAAAGCAAAAGCACCAATGAAAGCAGGCATCCAAAACTCACTAATATGCAGATTTTCCATAACAAACAAACCAATGGATTTTGCCGTACCCGAACTAATAGCGATACTCAATCCCATAAGACTGGCCAACAGGTCGGTGACACGGCGACCTTCCAAAAAACTGAATATCACACCCCACATGCAACCCAATGAGAGTCCATTAAAAAAGAGAGCAAATACATTGAACGGCCGGGGAAGCAAACCAAACAACACAAGAGATAATTCGGCAACGGCTACCGACAAAATGATAAATCGTAACCGGTTTTCTTTTTTCAATTCCGAAATTACCTTAATACCTATTAATTTCGATAGAAAGTAACCAAAAATCTGTACAATGCTTGTTACGGTTTTATAGTCCATGCCAAAAAAATCGAGTCCATCGAATGTTGCCGCCGTAAACGGTTTACGTAAAGCATATACTAACGAATAAGACAACAAAGCCGCACCGCCCGCCCAAAAGATAAAAAGTACATCGGATAACTTTCGGTTAGAAGAAATACCTTTTTTTAGTTCATTTATATTCATCAGATCTCTTATATTCTTGATTTCATCGACAAATGTAACGCAACTTCAAAAGCCTAAAAATGATTTTTTATTATTTATAAACACCATATTTTCAGAGTTTTATAACGTAACATTAATGAAATATTTATGCAATGAAAACATAATAGAAGTTTAGTTTCTTTGTATAATTATTTTAAGGTTCGATAGAAATTTAATGCTTATGAACGATTTGCTTGACATATATAAACGAATAGAGTATTTACGGAATCAAGGTGTAAAAATGAAGGAAATCGCCGACTATACCAACATGGCAGCCAGCGTATTGTCTTCTTTATATTCCAGCGTATTACCCACCTATTTGAGTGGTGTCAATAAAGGAGAAAATGAAGAAGATGCATTGGATTATGCCCTTTCACAAGTGAACAATATATCAAAAAAGAGGTTGTTAGGCAATTTACAAGAACTGAAAACACAACTTTTCCGATTGGAACCCAATACCGGTGTAGAAGAAAAAGCAAATCCTTTTTTAAACATGCTAACCGAAGAAATGCAAAACTCGGTGCAAGAGGTATATAATTACAGCGGAATTTATATCAGTTACAGTTTATCGTCCTCATCGCATTCATTGAAAGTAGAGCCTTATCTAATCTCTGCTTCCGAAAACAACTCTTACGTAAGAGTAATGCACATGAACACATATAATACGACTCATTGCGGCATAGGTATGTTCAGCAATCACCAAAATGCCTACATTATGTTCAATGAACGGGAAATGCCGCAAATGGCTCTATTTACCATTTATCTACAATTACCTATGTATGATTTTCCCCATATGCTGAAAGGTCTCTACCTATGTTTAGATTATAACCGCAATCCTATTGCACGGCGCATCCTTTTCATCAAGCATTCCGACAGTACTAACATCGACGATTTCCTGCTTTTAAAAGGTCGCCTCGTATCACCCGAAGAATTAACCGACGAGATACGTCCTTATTACGATTATACTTGCCAGTCGGGAGACTACATCAAAACATGCAATGTTCCTTCTCCATTACTGAATGCAAAAGATCTGGACAGAGAAAAAAGAATGTTGGAAATTTAGTATCCGGTACACACGAAAAGGAGTTTTTATCTCTCTGTTTCATCGCTTAAAAAGGAAGTTAAAAACAAAAAGTTTAAGAAAACCGGTTGATGATCCTCGCAATTTCAAGCACATCGGATTCGTTTAGATAAGCCGACATCGGCAGACTCAATACCTCATCGGCAAGCTGTTCGGCAATAGGCAGAGACAATCGATTGTATTCTCGATAACACTGTTGTTTGTGTGGAGGTATGGGATAATGAATGAGAGTGCCCACCCCTTCCGATTCCAAATAGCTTTTCAGCCGGTCCCGCTCGGAACATCGTACGACATACTGATGCCAAATGTGTTCTCCCTCACCTCCCGGTTCGGGAAGTACGATTTCCTTGCCATGTATATGTTCGGAATATGCCTTTGCGACAGCGACTCTACGGCGATTATCCTCATCGAGATATTTCAATTTCACCGACAAGAATGCAGCTTGCAAATCGTCCATGCGGCTGTTCACCCCCTTATAAAGATTCACATACCGCTCTGCCGAGCCGTAATTACCCAATGCTCGAACCACTTCGGCCAGTTCCCCGTCATCGGTCGTCACTGCTCCCGCATCACCCAATGCGCCCAAATTTTTGGTCGGATAGAAACTCAATCCGGCGGCATTGCCCAAAGCTCCGGTATGAAACGAGCCCTGCAATCCCGCCACCGGCGAAACCGCACCGAAAGCCTGAGCGTTATCCTCTACAATTTTCAACCCGTAACGGGCAGCTACGTCTTTCAGACATTCGTCCCAACAAACCCGACCGTACAGATGGACGACCATAATCGCCCGCGTGCGAGCGGTTACAGCCCGCTCCACCAAAGAAGTATCGAGATTGTATGTGTGTATCGACGGCTCGACGAACACAGGTACGAGCCCATTGTCGGTAATGGCGAGAACCGAAGCCACATAGGTATTCGAGGGCACGATCACCTCGTCGCCCGGCTGCATGACACCCATCTCGATGTATGCACGTAACATTAAACGCAAGGCATCCAACCCGTTTCCCGTAGCTACCGCATAGCGACAACCCAGATATGCACATAATTGCTCTTCCAACCGGGACACGTACTTCCCCCGGATATACCACCCGCCCTCGATAACTTCGGCGGCGGCGGTCTTCATCTCCTCCATATAAGGAGCATTGGTTTCTCGTAGGGATAATTGGGGATATTTCATCTATCGGCTAATTTCTTTAAACTCTTGATAATCGCGAATATAATCCGACTCTTCGTAATAATCGGAAGTCAGCACCAAACAGACCGACCCCGACGAGAAATTATTGAGTACCCGCCAGATACCCGGCACGATAAGCAGCCCGTAGGAGGGTCGGTTCAAAGTCACCGTACGGGTGGAGATGCCGTCGTCGAGAATTACATCGAACGATCCACCGGCCGCCACCAACAACTGGTAAAGTTGCTTGTGTGAATGACCGCCCCGTTCCTCTCCGCCAGGCACATCATACAGATAGTACACCCGTTTCACGGCAAAAGGCAGGTCGATGTCATTCTCCACCACAGTGATGTTTCCATTCTCTCGCTCGTGCTTGGGCAATCGTATCAGTCGGCAATCGTCCACCGAAGCTCTTTTACTCATCATTCCTTCCTTTCAATAAAGTGCGGTACTCTTCAAAATCTTCTATATAATCGCCGGCATCGTACAAAGTCGACGACAATACCAACGCCAGCGAATTGGTCGAGAAGTTATCCAGCTCACGCCACATCATGCGGGGCACATACAAGCCGTAATACGAACGTGCCATGTGATAGCGCCGAGTCTCCGTGCCGTCATTCAACACGATATCGAAGCTGCCCGACAAGGCCACGATAAACTCCTCCTGTTCTTTGAAAGCGTGGCCGTTGCGATGCTCGTCACCCGGCACATCGTACAGCCAGTAAGTACGCGCTATCTCGAACGGAATATGCCGTGCACTCTCGATGAACGACAGGTTTCCCCGCTTATCTGCCACTTTGGGCAACTCGATCCATCTCACCCGGTCAAAGCTCATCGTTCGCCAGTCTTATCAAATATTGTCCATACTGGTTTTTCTTCATCGGCTCGGCGAGTCCGAGCAAATGTTCCTTGTCTATCCACCCCATGCGATAAGCGATTTCTTCCAAAGAGGCCACTTTCAGCCCTTGTCGGTGTTCGATGGTCTCGATAAAGTTCGATGCCTCGTACAGCGATTCATGCGTACCGGTATCGAGCCAAGCGAAACCTCGTCCCATCAACTGTACGCCAAGAGCCTGCGATTGGAGAAAGACCTGATTCACCGAGGTTATTTCCAATTCTCCCCGTGCCGATGGTTTCACCTGCTTGGCAACCTCCACGACCCGATTAGGGTAAAAATAAAGACCGACCACGGCATAGTTAGAACGAGGCTTTACCGGTTTCTCCTCGATACTGATCGCCCGTCCGCTTTCGTCGAACTCGACTACACCGTAACGTTCGGGATCCCCCACCCGGTAACCGAACACCGTCGCCGTTCCTTTATCGGCATCGGCAACGGCCTGTCTCAGCATGCGGGTAAAGCTCTGCCCGTAAAAGATGTTGTCGCCCAACACCAAGCACACGGTGTCGTTCCCCACAAACTTCTCCCCGATGATAAACGCCTGCGCCAGTCCATCGGGCGATGGCTGCTCGGCATACTCGAAACGCACGCCGAACTGTCCGCCGTCTCCCAACAATCTCTTGAATCCGGGCAAATCGGTAGGAGTGCTGATAATAAGTATCTCACGAATACCAGACAACATCAATACCGATATGGGGTAATAAATCATAGGTTTGTCATACACCGGAAGCATCTGCTTCGATACTCCCCGAGTAATGGGATACAATCTCGTGCCGGAGCCTCCGGCCAATACTATGCCTTTCATCGTTCGTATCTTATTAGGGCAATCAACGATTGCCGTACATTTGTTCGTAATATTTCTGATAATCGCCGCTGACTACTTCGTCCACCCAATCTTGATGATCGAGATACCAACGCACAGTTTTCTCTATCCCCACGGTAAAGGGGGTCTCGGGATACCAGCCCAATTCACGGGCAATCTTCGACGGATCGATGGCATAACGCATGTCGTGCCCCGGACGGTCGCCCACGAAAGTAATCAAATCCTCGTTAATATTCTTCACATCGGTCTTCAATACCCTACGATATTCCGGTTCTTCCCGCATGATACGGGCAATAATATCGATGATGAGCTTCACGATATTGATATTCTGTTCTTCGTTGAATCCGCCCACATTATAGACTTCGCCGATACGGCCGCGTTCCAATACGGCATCGATAGCCTTAGCGTGGTCTTCCACATAGAGCCAGTCGCGCACATTGTCGCCCTTACCATAGACCGGGAGTTTCTGACCGGCCAATATATTCTTGATAATCAGAGGTATCAATTTTTCCGGGAAATGATAGGGACCGTAATTGTTGGAACACCGGGTAATATTCACCGGCATGCCGTAGGTTTCGTGGTAAGCCCTCACGAACATATCGGCACTCGTCTTCGAAGCCGAATAAGGAGAACGGGGATCGAGCGGTGTCGTCTCCGTAAAGAACCGTTTGCCATAAGTATGCAGGTCGGTACGTCCGGTCACCACTTTGCGCACATCGGCATCGGTAATTTCCAACGGCTGCGGGTCGATATAATCCTTAGACAACGAGCCGTAGACCTCGTCGGTCGATACTTGCAAGAATTTCTTTCCCTCGACATAGAGAGGCTTCCCTTCGGAATCTTTTCCCTTATACCAAGCCTTGCGGGCGCAATCGAGCATATTCTGCGTGCCCAATATATTCGTTTCCAAGAAGAGCTGCGGATTGGCTATGCTGCGGTCTACGTGCGATTCGGCCGCAAAATTGACCACATAATCTATATCGGTTTCGGCAAAAATGTTCGCTACCAATTCAGCATTGCGTATGTCCCCCTTCACGAACCGCACTCTCGAATCGGCTATTTCGTCTTTAATAGTACCCAGATTCCCGGCATACGTAAGTTTGTCTAAAACGACCACATATATATCTTCTTCGTACTTTTTCAACAAATATTTCAAAAAGTTCGCCCCAATAAATCCGGCCGCACCGGTGACCAAATATCTTTTCATAACCTGAAATTTAAAATTCGCTGCAATTTACAACTTTTTTAAGAAATAATCCAATACGAAATATTTAGAAACTGTTTTAATTTTTTTCAAGCGACATTCGAGAACCTCTACGAGGGTATTCACTCAGACTTCCCCCTCCAATATAGTAATACTTTTAGCAGTCGATGGGAGAAATTCACCTTATAAATATATAATTAATTATAGTATAATATTACTATTTATGAGGTAAATCATAAAAAACCAATTTTCTCACTAGGGATTAAACCTTCATATTAGTTATAAAATATATAAGCGATTACATACCGTTAGAAATAACCCATAATAAAATTATATAAAAGACAACCGTTCGTTACTAATATCATTAAAAAATAAACAAACACATTTAATTACCCATTAAAAACACTTTATGTATGAAAAAATCTTTATTTAATCCGTTACTGCTTTTAGCAGGTCTACTTGTTTCAAATCTATCCGTAGCACAGGTTACTCCTATTTCAGGGGTTGTCGAACCCGAAATAAGCACAGCGGAATCCCCCAAATGGTATACAATGATGTCGTCCCACCTCACGGCTTCCGATCGACAAAACCGATTTATGAAATGGGACGGTTCGAATTTATGTACCGACCAGCTAACCACACCGCCAACCGATGCTGCTTACATCTGGCGTTTGGAAAAAGCGGACGGAGGCGACAATTACTGCGTACTGGTTCATTCGAGCGGTATGCGCATTGTTGTTCCAGTAGAAGCTACCGCTATCAACAATACGATGTTAGAGATGAGTGCAGACGAGGGTGCTGTTTGGGTACTGGCCACATCTGCTTCCACAGGACAACAGCAGTGTGCCGATAAACAATACTGTCTGGATTACACCGGGATTTCGGAAGCCGCTTATCTGAACGCCGCAGATACGTCATGGGATTACGGTGTAACCGTTTATGAAATGGGAACACACCAAGCCTCGGGCTGGTTTTTCTATCCGGCTCAATACACCCCTCCAACGGCTACCAAAACCGTCTCAGTAAAATCGGCAGACTCGGCAAAAGGATCGGTATCCATAGAAGGAAAAGAGTCGACAAGTGTAGAGGTTCCTGAAACGGAAGCTCTTATCGTAAAAGCGACCGCAGCCGACAACTATATGTTTTACAGATGGGTGGAAGAGGGAACTGAAACTGTTATAAGTTACAGACACACTTATTCTTACGAAGGGACAGAAGATAAAACTCTCGTCGCCGAATTCGTCGAAAAGGATTATCCCATCATGACCCGTTTCTACGTCACGGACCTTAATCAACAGAACCGTTATTTAGGCTCTGTTTCTTATACCGCAGGCGATAATACCGAGACTCTGTTCACCTGCGCAACCCAAGAAGAACTCCCCTTCACCGAATATAAAAAACTACATACACCACAAGTAGAAGGAGCTGTTATCGACAAGACCGAAAATCCAATCCGCCTCGAAGAGGGTGTTGAAAACTTCTCCATGAATTTCAAGCAGTATAACGAGGATATCACCTATAACAACGGATATAGAGACATCGTATGCGAGCCTGAAATCGTCTGGTCTTACCAAACACTCTACATAGACTGGAACAACGATAAAGAATTCAGCGGCGAAAACGAGATTTACGCTGCCGTAGGCAATAACTCAGGCGACAATACTTTCGACGATCCTGACGGCAATGTTACAGAAGGTTGGGACAGAACGATAACCGTTCCGGCCGAAACCGCTCCCGGAACCTATCGCATGCGCGTCGTTTACATGGGGCCCGATCCCTGGTCCAACGACTGGCCCTCGAAAGTCTTCACCGAATTCTATAACGAGATAAGAAACGGTATTGCCTATGATTTCGAAATCGCCATCTCTCCGGCATCGAGAATCGAAGGAATAGCTTCCGGTAAGGTTTATTACGATGCTCACGCCGGACTCTTGATTTCCCCCAATCCCACCCAAACCACCGTTTATAATTTGTCGGGACAGATTGTCTTGCAAGTAAACAATGCAACGGAAATCTCTGTATCGGCCCTCGAAAAAGGTGTGTATATCGCAAATGTAGGCGGAGAAATGATCAAATTCATTAAATAACTCTGATATAAAAGCATAGGATAAAATTATATTGTCCTATGCTTTTGTATTTATATCCAATAGATAAGACATGAATATATTCTTTAAATTTCTGGCAGCGGCCACCGTTGCTACAATGACAATACCGGCAATAGCTGCCGACGATTCGAGTAACGACTACATTTCATCGAACCCTTTCGAAACCATGATACGGCTGGGGCGTATCAGCGAAAAAAGCCCCATATACCAAATGCCGGCCGGATCTGCCAGCGGAGGCTATATCTCTTCGGCAACGACCTCGGGCGATGCAGTCATCTACCCGTTGGGATATGCAAAACCGAACTCTCCCGGCAGTTATTTCGCCATAGTGTCGAAAGAGACTTCCTTATTGATCGCGGGCGAAACTTTCGAGTTCAATGCGACTATGACCGTCGATCCGTCGAACTATACCCTCTCGACTTACACCGACTGGAACCGCGACGGTGTATTCGAAAAGGAATCACGACCCGCCCAAGTAGCAGCCTCCACCAAAAGTTTCGTACAGACCATAGCGATACCCGAAAACGCAGAACTCGGAAAAACTCGCATACGCATAAGAATCGAATCGACAACCCCCTCCTCGGCCGATGCCTCGATTAGCGGACGGGTATATGATTTCGTAGTGTATGTTTTGGAAGCATCGGATAGAACCGACCGCTTTATAAGCGTATCATCGAACAACGACGAACTGGGAACTGCCATTATCGAAACACCGGCAAACGACGCCGGCCGTTACGAAATAGGGACACAAGTCACCGTAAAAGCTATTATCAATGAAAATTCGGAGTCTGCCATAGAATTCAAAGGTTGGCAAGAGGGAAACGAAATCGTGAGTGAAGAATCGGTCTACACATTTACCGTAACGAAAAGTACGAGCCTGATAGCCGTATTCGAAGCCGCTGTTCCCGTATTAGCCACCCCCGAAATAAGCACAGCCGAAGACCCGATTTGGTATCAAATCATGAATGCTCACACCGACACCAACCGAAAAGAGAGATATATCGCCTATGATACGAACACTGGTGGGGATTATTCCACCGCACTGAGGGTGGAAAAACCGGCGAACCAAACAGACAAATTTCTCTGGCGGTTGGAAGATGCCGGAAATAATCGGGTATATATCGTAAACAAAGGGACGAACTTGCAAATATCCGGGTCGAAAGTCTTAGAAAAAGAATATTTTACCGCTTCTACTCTCGGGAGTCAATTCACAATCGAATCCAGCGGTCATGAAAACGGGAGCTACTCTATCAAGTACGAAGGCGACAATTCCTATCTGTTAAACGCCCAAGACGGTACATGGGGAGTCGTTCTATACAACGCCGGTATAGGAACAGGTTCGGGGTGGTATTTTTATCGAGTGCCTTTAAAAACCCCCACAGGAATTGAAAACGGAGACAGAAGCGTAGCACCCAAAGCTCACCTCTACGACGGACGACTGAGCATAACCGGACTGGACGGACGCAACACGATCAAAGCAGTGAGCCTCTCCGGCCAACTGTTAGGAAATTACTTTTCTGCCGATACCGTCTTCGAAGGGGAATTGAAATATCCCGAAAGATTTATCGTCTTAGTCATCGAACCGGAAAACGGGAAAACGACCACACTCAAACTTCTCGATAGCAAACTTTAAACACCTTTATAAAACGTATGAATACCAATAAATTTATATACCCTGCAAGCAGCCTGCTCCTTACTTCGGGTTTGTGCTTCGCCCAAGAGAGAGATGCTGTCGCCACAACAGAACGCCCCAATGTCATTTACTTGCTTTGCGACGACATGGGATACAGCGATATAGAGGCCTACGGCCAACAAATGATATCGACTCCCAATCTGAACAGGCTCGTAAATAAAGGCATGAGTTTCACTCAATTTTATGCAAGTACAGCTGTAAGCGCTCCATCAAGAGCTTCGTTGATGACCGGGCAACACACCGGACATACCAAAATACGGGGAAATAAAGAAATACAACCCGAAGGACAAGAGCCTCTCGATCCGAATGTAGAAACGTTGGGACATCTGTTTCAACAAAACGGATATGTGACAGGTTGTTTCGGTAAATGGGGTATGGGTTATCCCGGTTCGGGCGGAGAAGCTAACAAGATGGGATTCGACGTATTTTACGGATACAACTGTCAGCGTAAAGCGCACTCTTACTACCCGGAGTATTTGTGGAATAACCAAGAAAAAGAGTATCAAAACGGACGTTATTCGCAAGATGCCATACACGAACATGCGATGAAATTCATCGAAGACAATAAGGACAAGGCATTTTTCGGTTATTTCACATATACGATTCCCCATGCCGAACTGTGTCAGCCGCAAGACAGTATCGTCGATATGTATAAAGGTAAATTTCAAGAGCCCCACCCGTGGTACGACAACGGAGATTATGGTACAGCAACTAATCCCCGCGCACAATTTGCGGCTATGATTACCCGATTGGACACGTATGTGGGACAAATCATCGATAAACTGGAAGAGCTGGGTATCTCCGAAAAGACTTTATTTATATTCACGAGCGATAACGGCCCTCATAACGAGGGAGGAGCAGATCCGACTTTCTTCAACACAGAGGAACGACTGAGAGGATTGAAACGAGCTTTGTACGAGGGCGGTATGCGCGTGCCTTATATCGCCTATTGGCCGGGGACTATCGAAGCCGGCTCTATAAGCGACTTGATGGCAGCCGGCTGGGATATGATGCCTACTTTCGTAGAATTGTTGGGTGAAGATACGAATTGGCGCGAAGAGGCGATGGACGGGTTGTCTATACTCCCTACTCTGACCGGAAAGGGGGAACAACGGCAACATGACTTCTTGTATTGGGAGTTCCACGAGGAAAACGGTCGCCAAGCCGTAAGAGCCGGAGATTGGAAACTGATTCGACAAAATATCAAAAACGGAAACCCGACTCATGAGTTGTACAACATTGCCGAAGACCCGCATGAAGACAATAATTTAGCTAATACTTATCCCGATAAAGTGGAAGAGTTGAAAGTCATTATGGATCGGGAGCATATACACTCCGACATATTTAACTTCGGACGTTGATTTACCGGTTCCCGTATAATATAAAGATAAAAATAGCGGCTTCTCGTAAAAAGCCGCTATTTTTATAACAGGATTCCACAGGTTCGACAACGCTGTTTATTCGATATTTTTATTCAGTTTATTCCATTCCGAAACCGGGGGAATGATTCCCATCGCTATCACCTCATCACGCAAATCGCACAAATGCTTATAACTGCGCTCCAATTCTTTATCTTCTTCCGGCGTACCATAAACCGGGTTGTAATGTACTCCCGAACGATCGAGAATTGTCTCCATCGCCATAAGTATGTGGTTGAATTTCCCGTCAGACAAATAAACACCAGCCGGCCACGTGAAAGGATTTCCACCCATTGCCGCAGCAATCATCTCGATAGAAAGATAGGCGGGGCTTTGGAAAGAAGAACGGCCGCGCAGATCGATGATGTGCTTTCCACCTTGGATAACACGTACTTTCAGTTCTTCCCATTCGGTTAATGGGAGACGGGTCGTACCAATGAAATCAGTCAACGGTTCTCCTTTCACTTTAGTGGTAGAAGCAAATACGGCCATTTGTTCGCCATGACCGCCATAAGTGCGACAGTTCTCGACTGCGTCCATCGAGATGTGGAAATATTTGGCCAATTCACTGCGCAGACGGGTCGAATCAAGTGCGGCCAACGTCGTAACCTGAGAGGGTTTCAAGCCCGAGTGCAGAAGAACGATAAGACCGGTAATATCGGCCGGGTTGAAGATGATGACGATATGTTTTACGTCGGGGCAATATTTCTTGACATTTTGACCGAACTCTTCGGCAATAGCCGCATTTCCTTTGAGCAGGTCTTCACGAGTCATGCCGGCCTTACGGGCAGCGCCACCCGAGTTGATGATATATTTGGCACCGGTGAGGGCTTCTTTGATATCGGACGTATAGGTGATATTCACCCCTTCAAAACCGCAATGATATAACTCTTCGGCAACACCTTCCAACCCGGGTGCATAGGGGTCGTAAAGACAGATGTTGGGAGTCAAATTCATCATGATGGCAGTTTGTGCCATATTGGAGCCGATCATGCCGGCAGCACCAACGATGGTAAGTTTTTCGTTCGTAACAAAATTCATAGTCGTATAATTTGTTTGTTATCAGTTTATTAACCTTTTACACATTTACCTTGCAAAGATACGATACTGAAACGAATAATACAATATTATATTTACCAAAAGAAGTAAAAGAAAGAAAATAAGCAATCAAATAAGGCCGGCATATTGACAGGTACGGCCGGAGTTGTTATCTTTGTTGTCAAAGGTAAAAAACCGAACAATAGGAAATGAACCGTTGGGAAAAAAGTTTGGAATAATGCCACAATCGGAGCCGGTGCCGTCGTTGTGAAAGATGTGCCGGAGAACGCGACAGTAGCCGGGGTTCCCGCCAAAATCGTTTCGTATAAATCACCCGGCAGATACATAGGAAATCGATGGATACATTGATATTCCACAAGTGGATAAACGGCAAAGCCTACCTGTCGCATCGACAAGTAGGCTTTGCTGCATGAAAACAAATGGATTGTCACAGTAAATTGCTGGCCAATTCGGAGAGCTTGCTACGCTCGCCTTTCACCAAATTGACATGGCCAAAAATCTCTTGTCCCTGCATGCGGTCTATCATGTAGGCCAAACCGTTTGATTGGGTGTCGAGATAGGGGGAGTCGATTTGGTACACATCGCCGGTAAAGACCATCTTGGTACCTTCGGCAGCTCGGGTTATAATGGTTTTTATCTCATGTGGTGTCAGATTCTGAGCTTCGTCTATGATGCAGAATGTGTCGGAAAGGCTGCGCCCGCGAATATAGGCCAAGGCTTCAATGACCAGGCTGCCGCCGGCCTGCATCTCCTGCAATGCGCGATAATCGTTACTGTCGAGGGAAAATTGGCGCTTGATGACATTGAGATTGTCGAATAGCGGTTGCATATAAGGGGCTATTTTCTGCTTTTCATCTCCGGGCAGGAACCCGAGGTCCTTATTCGATAGCGACAAGAGGGGGCGGGCGAGGAGTATCTGCTTGTAGAGCCCATGTTGTTTCAAGGCACCGGCCAAGGCCAACAGGGTTTTTCCCGTACCGGCCTTACCGGTGATGGCCAAGAGTTTAATGCGGTCATCATTAAGCAAATCAAAGGCAAAAGCCTGCTCGGCATTGCGCGGTTCGATGCCAAAATTCTTCTCTTTGGTGACTTTTCTCACAATACCGTCGGCGG
>ERZ779656.658-NODE-658-length-23199-cov-2.267542_pt1 | contig 23199 bp, 20 predicted proteins | sample MGYA00511102_ERZ779656 | MGnify/ENA primary metagenome ERZ779656 (study PRJEB29588, sample SAMEA2143980) | human gut metagenome | biome: human gut; feature: human-associated habitat; material: faeces | place: Denmark | collected 2008/2010 ... | reverse complement strand
TGTCTACCAGATCTCCAATCTCCATCTTAAATGAAATCTTAACAAACGAACCGGATAAAAAATCTGCGATTGATCCCTCATCAATATTATCATGAAGATCCACAAGATCTGCGACCGGCGGACTGATATCGATGGTCTTATTCAGCATAGAGGAAAGAGAGGTCGCTGCGGAACCCATCATCTGATTCATCGCTTCGCTGATTGCACTTAAATGTAACTCTCCAAGTTCTCCATCTGTATTAGTACCATCACCACCCATCATCAGGTCTGTAATGACTTTTACATCATGTTCTTTTAAAACAAGAATATTACTTCCATCCAAACCAACTGTATATGCAATCCGGATAAATACACACGGTTTTTCATATGCATCACAGATGTCACTCCATGTTGCAAAAGATACAACCGGCGTTGAAATATCTACTTTACGATTTACAAGGGAAAACAATGTTGTTGCTGCTGTTCCCATGCTGATGTTGCCAATTTCGCCAATCGCGTCTTTCTCAGCATCTGTAAGCAAATTCTTTTGATTTGCATCATCCGGGTTGTTCAGCAAAGCACTGATTTCTTCCTGTGACAAAACACCATCCATTACTACTGCTCCTCTCTTACCACTGATGTAACTCTTACTGCATAATTATCGCCGACAGCTCCCGGCAGAGCAGTAAATTTTTTTATATTACCGACAAAAATATTCAGATCCTGATTCACACCCGAATCCAGCCGGATAATATCTCCAACCTGAAGATTTACAAAATCATCCACGGAAATGGTACTGTTTCCCAAAACCGCTTTTACAGGAATCTTCGCTTTTGAGATCAAAGCTTCAATCGCATCTGTATACTGCTTATCGTCGTGTTCCTGAAGATTGGAATACCAGAACTTCGTATTCAGCTTGTCCATGACACTTTCCAATGTCAGATACGGAAGACAGATATTCATAAGACCTTCCACATCGCCAATCTTGATATGTAATGTCACAAGTGCGATCATCTCGGTCGGCGAAATAATCTGCGCAAACTGTGAGTTTGTCTCAATCCGTTCAAGCCGCGGTGAAATCTCACAGACACTCGACCAAGGCTCCGGCAAAAGACTTACACATACATTATAGATTCTCTCCAGAATCAAAAGTTCAATCTCGGAGAAATCTCTTGGCTTATCTAACGGAGTTCCCAATCCACCGAGCATTCGGTCAACAATTGCATACCCCAGATTGTCTGCAAGTTCTATAATAATACTGCCACTCAAAGGCGATACATTCACCAATCCGAGTAAAACCGGATTCGGCAGCGCATTTGGGAATTCAGAATAGGTAACCGCCTCTGAATTCATCACTTCCACCTGTACTGTTTTTCTGAGATAAACAGGCAGGTTCGTCGAAAGAAGTCTTCCATAGTGTTCAAAAATGATTTCCAACGTACGCAAATGCTCTTTTGAGAACTTTGCCGGACGGGTAAAATCATAATTTTTCACTTGTTTTTCGTCTTTTTCTTTCATGTCCTCAGCATCAAGCTCTCCATTGCTCAATGCCTGCAGAAGACTATCTATCTCATTTTGAGATAAGACTTCACCCATTCTCTTTCACCACCTAGCATTCTAATTTACTGCGTATTTACACTGGAGAAACTTACCCCAACGATAAAGTCAGAACCGAACATCTCCTGCAGATCTTCAAGGATAGCATCTTTAACGCTCTGCTCGTCCTCCCGGAACTGTTCCATTGTATATTCGGAAACAATGGTATTGATATCATTTTTGATCAATGTTTCCTTCGCTTTCAATCCTTCAATACCTATGCTCTTGTATCCGTCACTCTTTGTATTCAGCGACAAACCGATAGAAAATACAGCCACATGGTCTTTTCCATCACCGCTTGGACTTAAGTTGACGGTAAAGCTGGCTTCAATATCATAAACTTCAATATCTTCCACCGGAACTGCTGCGGTATCTTTGCTGCTTCCATCTTCCAGCTCCAGATCAATTGCTGATGCGATCTTATCGATCAGCTGATTTGATTTTCTCGTCTGAGGAATGATCGTAAACGCAAGAATTGCAGTCAAAACGAGATTCACCAGAACTAATGCAAGGATAATTACTGTCATCAGATTCTTTTTCATTGTTTGTGCCTTTCTTCTGTTAATTAATTTATTTCGGAATAATATGAATTATATATCTTTATCTCAACACGTCTGTTGCGCGCCCTTCCCTCCGGTGTGGAATTATCTGCAATCGGAACGTATTCGCCTCTTCCGGATGACTTGATATGTGACGGATCGATCGTTGTGATATTGCGCATATAATCTGCCACATATAATGCCCTGTACATTGACAGCACATCGTTATTTTCATATTTTGAAGAATGCGTGAACGGAATATTATCCGTGTGTCCCTCTATCTCTATCATGTTCTGCTGATAACTCTGAAGAATCTTTCCAATCTTATCCATCAAAGGATAGGCTTCTGACTTGATCTCAGATTTTCCGGAATCAAACAGCACTGCACCATTTAAATTCAACAGCACATATTCCGCATTAAAATCGATTTCCACCTGATCCTGTATGCCATATTGTGCTACAAGATCCTGCACCTGCTCTGCCATCTGTTCTGACTCGGCAAGCGCTTCTTCTTTATACTCTTCCGCAACATCTGAACTTTCTGATGTATCATCTGTCGTCTGCGTATTTGCCATCTGATTATAATAGATGTCATACATCTGTAACTGGCTCACGCCGGAAGAAACCATCTCACCATCTCCGATGGAAGCTCCACCACTCGGCAGAATACTAAAGCTGCTCTGCAAAGATGCAATCACCATCTCAAACTTCTCAGCATCCACTGTTGACATAGAAAACAGTAAAACGAAAAAGCAAAGAAGTAAATTCATAAGATCACTAAACGTCGCCATCCATGCCGGAGCGCCTGCCGGTGCTTCTTCTGTCTTCTTTCTTGCCACTATGCTTCACCTCCGGCTGCTTCATCACCTTCTCCGAGACTTCCTGCTGCCTGTGGTGTCAGGAATGATTTCAGCTTTTCTTCAATGACACGCGGATTTTCACCTGCCTGAATGGAAAGCAATCCTTCCACGATCATTTCTTTTATTGCAACTTCTCTCTCATTATTCACCTTAAGCTTTGACGCAGTTGGATTACAAAGCCAGTTGGCGATCAATGAACCATATAATGTAGTGACCAGGGCAACCGACATAGCCGGTCCGATACTCGATGCATCTTCCAGATTCTTAAGCATGTTAATAAGACCGATCAGCGTACCGATCATACCCCATGCAGGACCTAATTCTGCCCATTTCTCCCAGAATGCGATTACTTTCTTATGTCTTTCTTCCATACAAGACAGGCTTGTCTCCATGATGCCACGCACCAGTTCCGGATCCGTACCATCCACAACAAGCATTACGCCCTTTTTCATAAAATCGTCTTCAATATCATTGGCTGCTTCCTCTAATGCGAGCAACCCTTCTTTTCTTGCCACATTAGAGAGATCAATGATCTTTTTGATCGTCTCTGCCGGATCTTCTGCCTTTTCCTTGAAGGTAAGTGTAATACCCTTCAGTCCGTTAATGAAATCCGGTAACTTGTGTGCTGCCAGTACACCGGAGATAGAACCTCCGACTGTTATGATGATAGACGCCGAATCAACCATGTTTTTCAAAGCTTCAAATCCACCATTACTGAAAACACCGAATACAAACATTACTGCGCCGAGTATTATACCGGCTAAAGATGCGATATCCATATCTTCCACCTGCCATCCTTGTTAATATATTTAAAATTTAATTCTCATTTTCTGCTTCAAATCCAGTTTCCATAATTTCCCGCTTATATGATTTTACTAAACTTTTTATCTGTTGTCTACTTTCTTTTACAATTATTTTTCGTCCTGTCGTGAAAGTGATCACGGTATCCGGTGTTTCTTCGACAAGTTCGATCAGATCAGCATTCACCAAAATCTGTGTACCATTTAATCTTGTCACTTCGATCATAGTGTTCATCCTTTCCTTATTGTTAACAGACAATGAAAACAATGAAACAACGTTTAGTATACCATATCTTGTTGTAGTATGGAACATATTTACTAAATAATCGTTACTTTTTTTATACTATTTCTATTCAAGGAGGAATCTGTAACGTTTTACAGATTCCTCCATTCAGTTTATATTATCGTTTTAAGTTTACAAGTTCCTCTAATAATGTATCGGAGGTTGTAATAACACGGGAGTTTGCCTGGAATCCACGCTGTGTTGTGATCATGGATGTAAACTCTGAGGAAAGATCTACGTTCGACATTTCCAGCTCGCCGGTTGTCATGGAAGAACCGTCTGCAGAAATCTCCACACCGATGCCATCAAATTCACCGGAGTTTAAGGTTGTGCGGTAGCAGCTCTCTCCGACTTTCTCAAGACCGGATGCGTTAGAGAACTGTGCAACTGCGATCTGTCCTAGCAGCTCTGTGTTACCATTGTCATATGTACCGTAGATACGTCCGCTTGTATCAATGAAAATACCTGTCATGGCACCAAGCTTACGTCCTTTTCCGGTTGTTCCGTCAGTTGCTCCGGCATCTGCACCGATTGTGGATTTACCACCATTCTCATAGTTTAAGCACTGAGAGAAGTCTACACTAATATTCTGGAAGTTTCCGTTGTTATTTAGCAAACCAGAAGAAAGTACAGACATATTCAGCATTGTAGATGGGGTATCACCACCGATGGAAGCAAACTTACCTGTGCTTGTATCAAATACCAGGTCATAAGAAGTCTTCTCACCTTTTACAGTTGCATGTCCGGTTGCAATATCAAATTCAACATTTGTTTTATCTTTAATATCGTTAGCCATTGTTGTTGTGATACCAGAAAAGATTTCCGTAATGCTTACAGTATTAGTAGTATTATCTACCTCTTCAAATACAGTAGGATCTGTTGTAGACTTCCGGTATTTTTTGCCATCTTTTTCATATTGCTTAGTGACAGCATCATACGTACAACCCTTTGCCAGACCATATTGTCCAAGTGTCGCATTCGCATTGTAATTACCGAAAAGCTGCGACATCTGCTGCTTTGTAAGTTTAGCAGTAATATTCTGATTATTGCTATCCAAAACAGATGTCAGTTCAACGGTATATTTTCCATCTGTTCCAGTAGACTTGATTGCAAACTTCGCAGTATACTGATAGCCAAGGTTATCGTAGAAGTTTAAGTTCATTACCCTGCCGGCATCATTTTTAACATCTGTATCATTCTCATCCAGAACACCGGCGATAGTTGCCTGTGTGGTTGCCTCCGGTGCAGAAGTCAGGTTCTTCTCCTGCATGATACGGAGTGCCGAAACAGTGTCCTTGCGGATCTCACCTGTTGTCTCGTCAACCTGCCATCCCATAACCGTATAGCCTGTTGAGGACATACATAAGTTACCGGAACCGTCTACGTAGAAAGAACCGGAACGGGTAAATACGTTCTCAGAACCATTGTTTACAATAAAGAAGTTTGTTGAGTTTTTATCAGTCAGACGGATATCAAATGGATTTCCGGTTGTCTCAGATGCACCTGCAGAAGTGATGCTGACTTTGGTTGCTGCCGCAGTTGTACCGAGACCGATCTGCTTTGCATTGACACCGCCGGTACCGGTTGTTGCATTTGCTCCGGATGCATTCGAAGTGGTCTGATATAAGATATCACTGAATGTTACGGAAGAAGATTTAAAAGCTACTGTGTTGACGTTGGCGATATTATTACCGATCACGTCCATTCTTGTCTGATGTGTCTTTAAACCTGACACAGCAGAGTACATTGATCTCATCATAATGAAATGACCTCCTAAAGTTCTTTTGGCGCAGGGTGTCTGGTTTCTTCTGTCAGTCAGAAACCGATTGCTCCCCTAAGGTCCAGCTATATGATCACCGCGCCATCAATATTGGTATAAATGTTGTCATCGGATTCCGTGCGGTCCATTGCCGTCACAACTGTTTTGTTTGGGACATTTACAATGAATGCCAGAGAATCAACGATTACGAGTGACTCCCGAATTCCCTTTTCACTTGCTTTTTGAACTCCACTCTCCAGCCGTTCGCTCTGTTCTTTTGACAGATTGATTTTTCTGTTCTCCAGTCTCATGGAGGCATGTTTGGAAAATTTCAGTTCCAAGCTCTCAGAAACATCCTGTTTCTGTTTTAAAATTTCCTCAAAGGACAATCCCGATGCATTGACTGTGGAATTTCCTTTTCCGGTACCAAGATAACGGTCCGTGATCTGTTCAATCGAAGTGAATTGGTTATTAATTTTATTCATAACCCCATCTCCTGTTACTCTGTCCTGTCTGAACTGTTATCGGTTGTATCTCCTGATCCTGCACTTCCTGTTTCTTCTGTTTTGTCTGTACTATCAGATTTGTCTGTGCTATCCGTCTTGCCTGTACTGTCAGCTTTGTCTGTACTGTCCGTCTTGCCTGTGCTGTCAGTCTTGTCTGTTCCCTCCGCTTTGTCAGATTTGTCTGTTTTGTCAGATCCATCTGCAGATCCGTTTGCCTTGATCAGTTCTTTTAATCTTGCCTCAAGTTCTTCAAACTTCTTCCAGGAATCTTTGGAAACGAATTTCTTCTGGTAATCGTTCAGTCCATCATACATCTTACGGATGCTCTCAATATCATCTTTGTTTGCAAGCGAGATTGAATTTTTGGATGGCAGTAATGAAATTGCGGATTTAATTGTCTCTGCAAGTGTCACTGCTTCCATATAAGTTGCGTCTGCAACAGTATCCAGATCCTTCAGGTTGTAAAGTCCATCATTGACAGAAAGAAATGTTTCTCCGTTTTTGTGAAGTACATAATCACAGGTTCCTGCGATATAGCTTGTCTCTCCTGTTGTAGATGAAGTCACTTTCATGATGACATACTTGCCAACCAGATCATTTGCCGAAGAGGCCTCGATCGTACTCTGCACACTAAGCTGTGACTCCAACTGTGAGAAGGTCGCAAGCTGTGCAATATACTCGGTATTACTTGTCGGTTCCAACGGATCCTGATACTGCATCTCTGCGCATAAAATCTGTAAGAACTGGTCATAACCAAGCTCGTTGGTCTTTTTATCTTTCTCGGACGATTTTGTTGATGTACTGCCTGTACCGGTAGTCTCATCTATAAATTTTCCATCTTTTACCTGCTGAATTAACGCCATTGTCTCTCTCCTTTCTCAAAACTTATGCAGTGTAATCTACACTGTTTCCCTGTTCTGCCATCATTTTGGCTGCCAGAGTTTCTTCTTCCGACATCACGCCGGATAATTCACTTAAATCATTCAGATTTAATCTGCGCATATTTTTCTGCGCAATTTCCGTGTCCATAGCCTCATCCAGTGAACACACACCCGGCAGGATGGAGAAAAATGCATCGATTCCCTTTTCGTTACATTTTTTTGCTTCCTCTGTCACACTTCCGGCAAAAGCAATCACTTTACAATTGTAGTTTTTTGCTGTCTTTGCCACACCGACCGGAACTTTTCCCATTGCCGTCTGAAAATCAAGACAGCCTTCCCCCGTCACCACGACATCTGCATCCTTCAATTCATTTGTCAGCCCGACTGCCTCAAGCACAATGTCGATTCCCGGTTTCAGTTCCACGTTTGGAAGTCCCCACAGAAACGCAAACCCAAGCCCTCCGGCTGCGCCTGTGCCCGGAATTTCACTCAGCTTTTTGCCGGTAAATTTTTCCAGACATGCCGCATAGGACTGCATCGCCCTGTCCATGCTCTCTTTTTCTTCTTCCTTCACGCCTTTTTGCGCTCCGAAAACGTAAACACACCCCTGCGCTCCACAAAGCGGATTTGTCACATCACATGCGATCTGAAAATGGCAGTCTTTTAGCACTTCCGGCACACGATTATTTTCTATCTGCACCACTTTTTCCAGCGAGGCAAAAACCGGTGGCAATATGTCTCCGTTTTCATCCATGAAATCATAGCCCAGTGCCGATAACATTCCGATGCCGCCCTCTGTCGTCGCACTGCCGCCAATTCCAATGATAAATTTGCGGCATCCTTTTTGAACTGCATCCAGAATCATTTCTCCGACTCCTGTGGATGCTGCTTTCCATGGATTTAACGGTTCTTTTACAAGTGTAATGCCGGATGCCTCCGCCATCTCCATCACAGCTGTTTGATCCGGCAGAATACCATATCTTGCTTTTACGTGGCTTCCCATCGGGTCTGTCACGGTCACATACTCATAGGTTCCGTTCATCCCTTCTACCAAAGCTTCCACCGTACCCTCGCCTCCATCCGCGAGCGGTTTTACGACAACATCCATATTATCTGCTGCAGGTTTCCTGTCCCTAACGGCTGCTGCCCCCCCGTCACAATGCGCCGCAAGAATCCCCTCTTTACAGGCGTTTCCCGCCTGCATACTTGTCATACTCCCTTTAAAAGAATCAATTGCCACTACCACTTTCATATAAAATGCCTCCATCTATGATTCCAATATTGTACCATAGCCGGAGGCATCAAAACAATGATTCCCATTTTGGTTTTTCCAACCCAAGCTTATTTTTCAAAGCAGTTTAAAACAATTATGGGAAGCAGACCACGCGAGTATCGTGCTGCTTCCCATAAGGAGATTTCTACTTATTAATTATTTCTGAAAATATTCTTTTGCAAATTCCATATCCTGTACCAGTTCCATGGTTCCAAGATATTTTCCGCTTTTATCACGGACTGCCATATAAGTGACTAACATGGTTCTACCGTTTTTATCCATCCAGACAGGTACTTTATCAAGCGTTCCCGCTCTGAACTCTTCAATAATACGGCGTACCTGCTGTTCAATCTTCGGCGGGTGGCAGGAGAATACCTCTCTGTCGATCGCCATTCCCGGTCTTTTGAACACTTTTGGACCTTCGTTAAAAAAGCGGTTGATATTGTCTGTGTCCACAAACGAAATCTCCAGTGGGATGGTATTCAGCATTGCTGTCAACTGCTCCACAGTCATATGACCGCCTGCCATGACAATCTCATCCTGACTAATGGACGACATTTTTACTTTCTGCACCTTCTCTGCATCCTCCCAGACTCCGTTTTCTACGCCAAAACACTCTGCGTAATCTTTTGAGTCCCGGTAAATTCCAAACCATTCCTCATCCGTAAAGTTAAATGCGCAATTTGGGAAAAGAATATTGGCTTCCTTATAGATCATCTCGTCCGCTCTTGTGAGTGCCGCCTCGAAACGTTTTTTCCACTCATCATCCTGTGAATCCGCTTTTTTCGCCAGCGCAGCAAATTCATCCCGTATCTCATCATCCACCGTCCACATAACATCCGACGGACCGCTGATCTCGTACTTTACCTTTAAATGCGGATAAAGAAGATCGCCTTTTTTGGCATAATGGATTGCAAGCTGCCGGACTTCTTCTATAAGCTTGTACTCTACATGCCCGCTCTTTAATGCTTCCCTGCATTTTTTAATCGTTTTGGCAAGTGCTTCGTTCTCCAACGTAAATGTGTGAAGTGGATGCCCCGGAATCTTCACAAGCTCCGCTGTCTTTGCAAATCTCTGTTCCCGGATCGAATCCACCGTTGCTTTTTCAGCATTTGCGATCTGCTCTTCTCTATTCATACTTCCTACGCTCCTTTTGGCAATGATACTGTGTAATTTATTTTCATATATAGTTTCCTTTTTTGTATCTTTACTATACGCAATTGGAAGCAGAATTTCCGTTGTTTTTACAACATTATAAAATTTCTCTGATTTTTTCTTCTACCACATCCATGTCTGTTGTCGGCTCAAACCGTTCTACCACATTGCCTTCCCGGTCAATTAAAAACTTTGTAAAGTTCCATTTGATATCTGCGCTCTCCATATAGTCCGGCCGTGTTCTTGTCAGCATACTTTCAAGCATTGGTGTCAGATTACATCTTCCGCTTCAAAATCATAAAATTTACTCATTGTTTTTCTCTTCTTTTATATTGCTTGCAACTTAATTGTGTTCAATCTTTATGTATAATAAAATACAACCTATTGGCATCTTTGTCAATAGGTTGTACACAATTAATTTTATTTCATAAATTTTCCAAAGAATCCTTTTTTCTCTGGCTGTTTCTCATCCTCTGAATCCTCTTCTTTTCCTTCCTGCTCTTTCCACTTAAAGTACTCAGAATCCAGATTCACGCTGATCTCAGGGGCAGCTTTCTCTGTTTTTTCTTCCGGCTGTTCTTCCTCCGGTTCTTCAAACGAGATTCCCTGCTGTTCAAAATAATCGCGGTTGATCTTGATCTCCGGCTTCACTGCTGCATAAGGAGAAGATTCCGTATCCTCTTCTTTCCATTTCTTCTCCTTCGCGATCTTCTTATTCCGCTCCTCAATAATACCCATGTATTTGTCCGTATCCTTAAGATCCTGCAGCAGACTCTTTAATTCCAGCTTGTCACCGGAAACCAGTTTTCTTTCATTTGCAAGCTTTTCTCCCATGCTGTCATAGACCGCTTTCACAGACTCATTCGCCTCATCCATAATATCAAGTATCCGCCGGAGCGCTTCATCCGTATACATAACCGACGCGGCATAAACGTCCTCTGCTTTTGCTCTGGCGTCATTGATGATTTCTTCCCCGATCTTCCGGTTTTCCCGCTGCGCCTGCTCCCTGCCCTGCTGCGTCAGTTCATACTCATCCATAACTTCTGACATGCAGACTGCAAGCTGTTTTAAAATATCCAACATCTCTTTCTTATTTACGACCAGATAGTTAGAATCTCTCTCATATGGATTGCTTTTTGATAAAAGGACATGTAATTCCCTGAGAACCTTTTCCATGTTGTCCTGTGCGCTCATTTTGAATCTCCCTGCCAATCCCGACTTATGTAAACTTTCTTTTCAACGTATGTCTGAATGATCCACCGATACCGGAAAATTTTTTTACTTTTTCATCTTGCGGGATTTTACTTTTTTCACAATTTTCTTAATTAATACTATAATGAAAATGACAAGTAAAATCAACACCGCAATCGCACCAACAATGATAGCCGTAAATTTATTTGGATTTTTTACAAGGTCAACGATATTCCTACTGTCATCTACCTGTTTTCTGTAATGTGTGGTACTGTAGTATTCCGGCACATTGGCTATTCCGTCGCGTCTGTGTCCTCAAATGACTCCATGTATCTTGCGATCGCATCCCACGCTTTTAACTCTTTTCCATTCTCTGTGATAATGACATCCTCGAAGTCTTCGATCGGTGTTCCGTCGGCGTATTTTGGAACCAGTGATAACAGTCCGTAAGACATATCTGTTACGGCACTTAACATCTGTCCGCTGTAAAGGTCTGCGACCACGCGGTATAATTTATCATCCTCAAGCTCAATTCTCTGTGTACCATCGTCCAAATACACATCTGTCACTTTATTTAAGATCATGCGGTTTGGATTGTAAGTAAAATCAAGTCCGCTGCAATATAATCTCGCCGTTGTCATAAAATCAGAAACGGATGCATCGATCTCTGCTGCCGTCTTTAACTCTTTTCCCGTCAGATACACACTGATGAGCGGATATCCAGGCACTCCGTCTGCCCCGATTCCGAGGGAAAATGAATTAAATACCTGCTCCACGGTAATATCGCCTTTTGCATAGGTGTCACGGACAGTGCCACTTGGAACAACTGCCACATCCACCGGGACACCGTCAAAATCTGCTGCATTTTCCACCGCATACACATAGGCGTCCGACATAATATCGCCGAGGTTGTGTTCCTCATGAATATTTTCCAGATCTTTCTGTGTGGAGAAATCCACGTCATTTTCCGCTAACACCTGATCCTTGGTATAGCCAAACTGTGCCAGATAGTCGGTGTCCACAGTATCCATAAACTGATCAATGGCGTTCTGTGTCTCTGCATCCTGATCAATGTCTGTTGTGACCGGCACAATTTCGTAAGAAGTCATCTCCCAGCGTCCATCTGCTTTCTGTGTCATGGAAAGTTCACCGAGATTCTTACCATATTCACCGCAGGATACCACATAGGTATCTCCATGGACTATTGGCTCTTCCAGTGTTGTATGTGTGTGACCGCTTAAGATCAGATCGAGATCCGGCACTGCCTTTGCCAGATTTTCATCCTCTGATTTACTCTCGTCCTCCCAGGTTCCGCTGTGGGAAACGCAGACGATCATATCAACATCCTCGTTCTCCCTGATCTCTTCGACCGTTTCTTTTACCGCCTCGACTGGATCTTTGAATAAGAGTTCACAGGTCGGCGCACAGGCAAGTGCATCTTTACCAAAAACGCCTACGACAGCTATGTCTGTATCCCCTTTTTCCAATACAACATAGTCACTGACCCCGTACTCATCAAATGCGTCTCTGATCAGCTGTTGTCCCTCACTTAAGCCTGCTGCCTCCATGGATTCCCAGTCCACATTGCAGACAACCAGTGCCGGAAGATTATCCCCGGACTCCGCCGCACTGTTCAACATATTTGCAAGTCCTTTGGAACGGTAATCAAATTCGTGGTTTCCGAGTGTGGTCACATCGCATCCCATATAGCCTAACATACGGATTTCTGCAGCCTGCGTCTCAAAAACAGTCTGGATCAGTGTTCCCATGGAAAAATCACCGCCATCAATCACCAGCGTGTCAGGATTTTTCGCTTTCTGCTCCTGGATCAAGGTGTTGATCCTCGCAAATCCTCCCACTTCTTTCTCTGCATCATCCACCACCGTCGTAAATGTGTTAAGGTGGGAATGTGTATCATGTGTGAATACAATATCCACCTGTGTTGCGGAATCTGCTGTCTCAGCGGAAACAGTCTGTGTTCCTGCAAAAGTTGTCAGGCATAACATGCCTGTGAGTGCCAATGCTGCCCAGTTTTTTCTCATATTTTTCTCTCCTTTGCTATTCCCCGAAAAATACACTGTCTCCCATCGCCTCATATTTTCCAGTAAAAATAAAGAGCAAAACTACTTCAAATATGATCGCAGTTCTGCTCTTTTTGTATTTACTATTTTACATAAATTTTACATTGATGTAAAGAAGTCGTGCCCGTTATTTTACTTTAATTAACAACAATAGCAAATTATTTATCTTTTAAAAATAATAAATAACAGATGTATGTACAGACACTAAACATAAAAAACAATATTATGTATGCATATGTAATTCCAACATATTCTATACATGTTGCCATAATAAACAAGCTCACAATTGATGCTATATTTTCAGATGTTCCCACCAATGAGAAAAAACTGCTCATAAATTGTTTTGGTGCTACTTTTTTCTGTAAAACATCCAAATGCTGATAGAAAACATAAAACAAAATAACTGATACCGGCAATAGGAATAATGCTAATTGAGTATTTATCATACTAAATGCAAATATGATTGCTATGAGCCATACAAAAATCATTATTTTTTTATTACTCATCTTCATCCGATTATAAATCATAGTTCCTACTAAATTACATGCTTGAAAAGCAACATAAATAATCCCAAAATAACGTACTGGAATTCCTCCTTGCTGATATAGAACCTGCCAATATTGAAAAAAAGGTTGTACAAATAGTGTTGCTGATGCAAATAACAATATCATATAAAGCAAAGGCTTTGATGATTTCAAAACACAAAATCCCACTTTTAATTCATCTCTTAAGTGTCTTTGTTCCCTTTCTTTCTGACCTGACGTTTGTGAAAAAACACATAATGCAGCCATTAAAAATGCCAAAACGAAAAGCATTAATGAAATAGCATACATATAGCTATGCATTTTCTCATAAAATAAACTTCCCAGCAAACCGCCTGCTATTGAAGAAATACTCATTACATAAGATGATGCTACTGAATAAGCTTTTATGTCCCGTTGTTCTTTTTCAAATTCTAAAACCACTTCTGCTTCCAGCGTTCCCGACTTCAATGCAACGCTTAATCCATATAATACATAGGCGAATAAAATAACTATAAAGTGATCACTGAAAAACCCTATCAATAAATAGGAACAAAACAATGTAACAACAGCTGCCATATAAATTTGTTTTCTTCCAAATAAATCTGCCCATATTCCACTTGGAAATTCAGTAACCATTGCTACTATCATAAAAACAGATTGTAACGTGGCAATTTGAACTAAATCAAAACCTTGTTCCAATAAAAAAATAGTCAGGATCGCATGTGGAAAAGTACGTCCTAAATTCCAAAAAAAATCAGCTGCACATACAAGCTTCGCATTTCTAGTTAGATATTTTATATTTTTGGTCACAAATATATTCCTCCAATAATTGTTTGTCTTAGCTGCTTGTTATTATACAGATATTTTTATTATTTTAAAGGGACATTTTATGCCCTATTTTCTGACACAAAATGTCCCTTTACATTCAACATTCTAATGTTATATCACCATATAGCGATGTATTCATAGATGATAAAGTATAATTTTTATGATAAATATTTTCTTATTATAGATGCGTTTCTTTCTATATAAAACATCTCACTAATACAAAGTGCATATTCAAAATACTTTCGGCACTGTGGCTTCATAAATATGTTTTTCTCTTGTATCAGTTCATTATATATCCACCCTATTTCAAATAAAAAATTATATAATTTACTTGCATCACCGGAATTGAAACAATATTCAATTCCTTCTGTAGCTATTTTTAATGCTTCATCATAACGAAAAATATCTGTAGACAAATTTTTCCGCAATATCATTAACACCGCTGCTTCCTGATCTCTATCCTCTAACCTTACCGTGCTTTGTACCAATTGTTCCCACAATTCATTTACAATCTCCATTCCCTTCTCTGAATTTCCTGATTTTCTACTTAAAATAGCAGTATAATACATTAACATAAACTCCACCCGCGTCAAAAAATGTTTTGTATTATCAGCGCAACATTCTGAAATAGTATATGAAAGTGTGTATTTTAATCTCTCCTGATACTGTTCTGCCGTGATTTTTTCATCCAGATACAACGCTATATCCCTCATACATTCAACAAATTGCCGATTTTGTGCATATTCAGCTTTATCTCCAAGCGTTTGTACCAAATGCTCAAGAAGTTGCAGTTCCTCCCCTTGCACTGCCCTTTTTCCTACCATTTTTATTTTATCCACAAGTATCAAATCCGCATAATTGTCAGTAATAATATCTGCATTATAAATTCCTAACTTTATCTCCAATTCGTCAAAAAGAACTGCAAGCGTTCCATCGTTCGCATCCCGCATACCATTTTCTAATGCTCTATATGTTTTTTCACTACAACATTTTTGGGCAATTTCTTTTATTGCCTTATTTTTTTCTTGTCTGTATATTTTCAAAACTTCATTTAACAAATATACTTCATAAGCCGGCTTTATCTGCCAAAATGTATAATCATCTATATGAAACTCTGCTTTTATTTTGCGAAGCATATTCAACATTTGTTCATAATCTTTCGGTGCCTGCTGATTAATTTTCTGAAACTCTAAAATAATCCCTTCCAGCAATCTGTCCAATCCCTCTATCTTAAAATTTCTTCTTTTTAATTCGATTGCTTTTTTATAGAATAAAATCTTTTCGTTAATATCCGGTGTATCCATATATGTTCCAAAAACATATACAGCTCTTCCATATATCTCTACGATTTCTTCGCTGTCAAACATTCTCTCTACATAATTCAATAAAAACCGTATCTGTGCATACTCCTCCTGCCATTTATCTGGATGAACCGTTAACTTTTTCTCTACAAAAAGAAGAATATAGCTAATTTCCTCCATACTCAGACAATTTCTCATTGTCAATTGATTCGGATAATTTTTCACTGTACATACAATTGCATTCTGCATCTGTTCTAAATTATTGTCCAAAAAACCTTGCCAAAAAGTACAAAACTGCCAATGTAATTTTTTATCGATATATTTACCTTTATGTCCTTGATAAATAACATGATGTACAGAATCTCCCCGAAGAATTTGAGCAACCGTGTCCCTGCGCCACAAATGATATTCATATTCAGACTTAGACAACATAAAAATAAAATGCCTTAATGATTTTCCTACTCGTTCAAAGAGAATTTGCATCATATAACTATTGGGATAATTTTCATCATTTTCAAAACGAGACAATGCTTTGGCTGACATTAAACCTGCGCTGACATCTTCTTGTGACAATCCCATTGCCTCTCTGATACCTTTATAAATTTTTCCGATTTTCAATGTCTCACTATGCTGATACAAATTTATCCACCTGCTATCATTTTTATAAAATGTCTGACAATATTATATCGTGAAGCATAGCTTCATGATCGTTATCTACACTCGCTTCACTCACCAGTCTTTATTATATCGTGATTTCTTCACTCAATAATTTCGCCATATCTTTTTTACATATTATCTTGTGTACTATCTAACTGTATTGTATATATATCTAAGGGATTTTGCAATTTACTTGCAGGAATTTTTTCATACAAAAAGACTGCCATTTTCGTGACAGTCTTTAGATTTTGCTCCCGATCTCCCAGTGAATACAAATTTATTCTGTTTTTAAGCTTCCGCTTTTTTTGCTTCCCCTTCCGGGAAGATGATTTTATTAACAAAGAAGAATACCACCATAGATACACCACCGTTTAATACGGTCGTTCCGATGTTATACAGCCAGTCCGGTACGAACATTCCTGCAACAGCAACCCAGATACAGTTGATGGAGTTTACGATACAGGTTACGATACAGAATGCGATCAGATACCACATTCCCTGATACCAGATGTTACCTTTGCTGCGGAATACGAAGCTTCTCTGGATTGGGAAGTTGATACACTCACCAACTACCATTGCGATCATATATGCACAGAAATAAGGAAGTCCGCCGTGTGCAGCGTCATAACCGATGATATTCCATTTGAATGTCTCTCCGAATAAAGTAATGTCGATTCCCGGGAATCCGAAATCAACTTTTGGAAGCCCTGCAAATGCAAGTGGTAAAAACAGTAACATAAAATATTTCAGTACTGTGATAAGGTTACTTACAATAACAAATAAACCACCTTCACGAATCCATTTTGATGCGCCCGGATGCTTTTCTGCAAATCCAAGCCATAAGCCTTTGATTTTCTCCATAATATTAATCCCTTTCTCTCTGGACTGCGAAACTCTACTTTACAGTTTCGGAATAACTTTCTGCATTTATGTTCCGCTTTACTTGTCTTAATCCTAACATAAGAATTCCTTTATGGAGAAAAATTGCATAATCTGTGCTTTTTTTAGCATAAATGGTATGGATTATCCTATTAATACCTCTTTTCCTTTAAATGCAAACCCATAATGTCTGATCTGCTCTTTTTCAAAACCTCGTCCCAAAAGTTCCGCATCATAATTTTTTTCTTCAATCTGTGAAAGTGCTGCCTGCACGGTTGCTTCTAAATCTGCTTCCTGTCTGCTATTATGCACCTTAAATTCCATGATCACTGCTGGAAGTCCCTGCCTCTTTCTGTCTCTTGGAATCAGCATGACATCATATCTGCCAAATCCGCTTTCCCGGTTAGAGCGTGTTTCGTAAATATCTGCCTGATCTGCCATAAGACCGAGCACAAATCCATGATAAAACCTTTCCGGTTCACAGTCTGCTCCCTGTCCACTTCCAACATCGAAATAGCTGAACGTTGCCATACAAACTCTCTGCATATAATAATTCATTGCATCCACATCACCCTGTATCAGTGCCTTCACAAATGCATTATAATTCGACAACGATCTGCCAAACCAGCCTTTGAACATGTTTGTAAACATACTGATGGTTTCCAGATTTGTAATGGAAAGTGTGTACCATGGCTCTCTTGTAATGCCCTCATACTTCAGATTTTCCACCTTCAGGTAGCCACCAGCCAAGAGAAGACTCCATACCGCATCCTCGTTCTGCTCTAACTGATCGAACACAATCTGTTCATCTATATTGACTGTAATATTTCCACCATCCAAAAGTGTTTCCATTCTGGTTTTCATTTCCGCTGAACCGGTCTGCAGCAGTTTGTCCACAAGACCATTTGAGCTGGTGGATGCCCAGTATGGCTTCAGTTCTTTTTTATCAAGATAATTCGTAATTGACCATGGATTATAAATATCTTTATGTGATCCAAACGTAAATCCGTCATACCATAATTTTACATCTTCTTTTTTATCACTTAGCTGGTATTTTTCCAGTGCCCCAAATACCTCTTGTTCTGTAAAGCCAAACGCCTCTGTATACTGGTCTGAAGTTGTGCTGACAACGTTAAGATTATTCAAATCCGAGAACATTGACTCTTTGGATACCCGTGTAATCCCTGTCATCAATGCACGTTCCAGCGAACTGTTTGTCTTAAACGTTGCATTGAACAGATTTCGCATAAATGAGGTTAATTCCTCCCAGTATCCATATATATATGATTCCTGCATAGGAGTATCATATTCATCCAATAAGACAATTGCCTTCTTCCCACTTATCCGCCCTAAACATTTGCATAGATAATTCAGACTGTCGCAGGCAGTAACATCATCCATATCTACTCTCTCTGCCAATACCTGCCTATATGCCATCTTCTCTGATTCACTTAGTTTTTCATTTTGGAGCAGATATGCATAATCCTCATACAAACCAGCAATCCGCGATTTGATCTGCTTTTTTGCATCTGCTGCATTATCTGCCTTTACCGATGCAAAGCTTACAAAAATTACCGGATATGTTCCCTGAATTTTTCTGTATGCTTCTTCGTTCCAGATATCTAATCCATCAAATAAATCAGACCGGTCTGCATATATATTAGAGAAGAAACAGTTAAGCATGCTCATATTCAATGTTTTTCCAAACCGCCTTGGTCGCGTGATGAGTGTGACATCATCCTGGCTTTCCCACCATTGCTTTATGAAATCTGTCTTATCAATGTAAAAGCACTGGTTTTCTCTTAAAGCTGCAAAATCCTGCTTTCCAATCCCGATCTTTCTCTGCATCACTGTCCCCCGCTTTCTGCTTCTATGTCATAATACACACTTTGGTAATCTTTTATCTGATACAAATTTCATGTCATTATACGTATTTTTATTATAGCTGTATTTATATATTCATGCAAATATAAATATCCACGCAAATCCCCGTTCATGTAAATGCAAATTCTACGCAAATCCCCATTCATTATCTTGCGTTTTCCTATTCCATAAAAAAGCCCCCACATGCTCCTTATCGAACACGCAGGGACTTTCCTGTCATATTTTAAGTTCTGTTATCCTTGCACACAGAGGTGCGGAATAATCTATTCTTCTTTCTTCTCTTCCGGTGTAACTTCTGCTGCTGTTTTTGCATGTTTTTTGCGATAGCGAACGATCACAAGTGCCATGCAGAGTACTACTAATAATACTGTTACAACATCAATTGTCACGAAGAGTTTTGTCATATTTGACATTCCGCTATCATCAGTAGTATTTGTATAATAACCGCTGTTTGCGATTGTATACATAATATTCTTGCATGATGTGCGAAGTGCGTTATTAAGAGTTGCACTTTCTGTATTTGTCAGCTGGTTAGATGCCTGAGAACTAAATCCGAGCATCAGGTCATTTCCTGTACGAACGCAGTGATCTGTGATCATGTATCCGTAAGAACCATCATAATCTGTGATGACCATTCCCTGGAATCCCCACTCATTACGAAGGATTGTTGTCAATGTGTCTTCATTTGAACATGCCGGAACAGTTCCGATCCAGTTGAAGGAAGACATTACTGCGATCTGTGTTCCGTCAAAATTCTTGATACATAATTCGAATGGTTTTAAGTAAATCTCACGGATTGCCTGCTCATTAGAATATGTAAGTAAGAATGCACATCTGTTTGTCTCCTGGTCGTTTAATGCAAAATGCTTGATGTAATTGTATGTGCCTTTTGTTGCCATCGCATTTACCTGGGCGGCTGCAAGTTTACCTGCAAGTACACCATCTTCCGAATAGTACTCGAAGTTTCTTCCTGCAAATGCTCCAATGTTATTATAGTATGGAGTCTGTGTTAAATCTTTTACATAAGTATCAACTGTTTTTCCGGATGGATTCACAGATCCGTTGATGATCTCACCGAGTGCAGCCATACCTGTCTGACCTGTACCAGGTGCAAGGATTACTGCTCCGATAGAATCATAGTTGTCTACCCAGTCAAGTTCCATTGGGTTGTTTGCGTTGATCACAACGATTACTTTACTGAATTCTGAGCAAACCTTATCAAGCATTGCTTCCTCTGTATTAGAGAGTTCAAGATAAGATTCTCCTGCATCAAAATCATCATAATCACCGTTGTTAGTGTAGGAAATATTTGTATATGCATAGTTTGCAGGATTTACAGAAACTTTATCTGCCACATTGTAAGTGCCATGGATAACAGAGTTCATGTCTGTAGGAAGATCATATCCTTCACCACCGCCACGGCTGATCACTACCATTGCTACATCAGAAAAGCTTTCTGCTTCGCCCATGACATCATCTGTATAATAATCTGCTGTAGGTTCCGGCAATGTGATATCAAAGGATCCGTCTCCGCCTAAAATTGTTGCAGCCGGTCTGTCTGCGCGGTAATCTGTGTACATTTTGGTCAGGGACTCATTTGTCTTATATCCTGCATCTGATAAAGACTGTAAAATACTTACTACAGAAGATGTATCTGCAGAACCTGAACCTGTACCACCATAGATAGGGTTTGTAGATGCCCATCCAAATACGTTCATGGAATCAACATCACTGCTAAGAGGTAATAATCCATTATTCTTTACAAGAACCATACCTTCTTCGCCGACTTTTTTGATCACTTCATTACTTGCTGCTTTTGCTTCATCGGATACTGTTCCGCCACCGTTTAATACAACGGAAAGGTTTGTGTAAAGCGGTCCATAGCAAACCATGTTTACCATGGTCACAAGTGCAAGTACCCATGCTAAGGAAGCTCCCCAGCGAACTAAATGTCTTTTTCCTTTTGGTGCAATAAAATGTGCAGCTACTAATAATACAATCAATACTAAAATAGAAATAAGGATTGCATAAATGTATCCGCTGCAGTTTGTTACATAGGTTGTAACGTCTGCTTCACTGACACCGAGGCCTCCTAAAATAGGAACCAGAATTGAAATAATAAACTCGATCATCTCTAAATCCTCCCAAGATTTATTTTGTCCGTTCCGGACTTTGTAGTTATAATCTATCATAAAGTACTTTTCTTATGGAAAAATTGCATAATCTGCATTATTTTTGCATAAACGGTATTACACGTTGTGAGTTTCAGACAAAAATAACGCTATGTTTTCATGCACAATGCACAAACCATAGCGTTATAAATCAAAAAATGCGAATGTTTAACCGTCCGTATTCTATTTGACACAGTTATCCGTTCTGCACTTCGTCAGATGCAGTTTTTTTCATTGGAATCAAAATCTTCAGATCAAACCAGTTTTCTTTTGTGTCAATACTGACTGCGCCGTCGTATTTATTTACCGTATAGCGGATACTCTTGATTCCGTAACCGTGAAACTCTTTTTCCTTCTTGGTTGTCAGGAAACGTCCTTCTTTCACTTTCAAACTACCTTCGTAGTAATTTTCAAAACGCAAGATCAAAAAATTCTTCTGCTGGGACACAGTCACATGGATCAGCCGCTTTTCCTTGTCTGCAATCTTGAGTTCACACTCGATCGCGTTGTCGAGCGCATTTCCGAAAATACTGCAGATATCCATGATATCCATAAAATCAAGCAGCGTTCCATCTGCCACGCAGGTAAACGTGATCCCATGCTTTGCGCAGTATAAACTCTTGCTTGTCAGCACTGTATCAAGCACTTTATTTCCGGTCTTGTTCTGTGCTTCGTACTGCCTGATCTCATCTTCCATGTGATTTAAAAACTCATTTCTTTTTTCCGGGTCAGTCTCGCTCCGGAGCACAGCGATCTGATGTTTTAAGTCGTGATATTTATAATTGATGAGATCGATACTCTCACGTGACTGCTTGTACTGCACATACTGATTCTGTAAAACATTCTGCACTGCTTCTAACTCCCTGCGCACACGGAGTTCGCCACACTGGATCAGATGCGCATACAAAACTGCAATTCCACCGAGATCAACGATCGTGCGGATCTGACCGATTTCAAGCGCATATCCATTTGCAAACGTGTCCGCATTGGAAACAAAACTCAGATTGCTGACCGCAAATACCGCTATCACAATCAATGCCGCCGAAAAATATTCCTTGAGACTGATATTTAGTTTTCCATCTTTTGGTAAATGCTGCTGCAATAACTTCCATAATAAAAACGCAACTGCACCATAAACTGCTGCAAGCATAAGTACCTGCATTCCAGCACCCGGCAATTGTCTTGTCCAGATTGAGCATACAATCTGCCATTCCATAGATGCCATAAATTCTGCCACAACAAACGCAATCATACCAAAATATCCGGCATCCCGAAAATTCACATCGCAACACAAATGAATAAACGCTATCATTAAAAAATCTGCTATGATCATACACGGTATCCAGAAATAAATTAACACATTACCTGTTGATACCAGAAAAGCCGACTGCACGATCAACATTCCTACTATAATTAATGCACTTTTCCACCACTCGAATCTTTTTTTCAATGGAAAAATAAAAATCAAACAGGCAATCCACTCCGCAGCTGCCGTATAAATCCGCGGAATATCCGGCATTAAATGTCCCATCATTTTACAACCTCTCCCCAGTAATTCGTCAGTGCTTCCATAAATTCTTTCTTGCGCGAGCGGCTCAATAACAGTGGCTCTCCTTTCACAACCGCACACCCGTCCTGAATACCGTCCACATGCTGCAGATTGATCAGATACCCTTTATTTCCACGGCAGAAATTAAGCCCCTGCAATTTTTCCTCGACTTCCTTCATCGTTCCCGCCGATTCATAATCCCCCAGGATCGTGTGTAAAACCAGATTATGCCCCTGACTTTCAATATAATAAATATTAGCAATATTAATCCGAACAGCGCCGCCCTTGATGTTCACCGTGATGACTTTCTGCTCACGTTTCTTCATTCGGCTGATCGCACGGTTTAATCTCTGCGAAAATGCAAAGTATGACACCGGTTTCAGCACATAGTCCAGCGCCCCCACCGAGTAGCCCCGGATGGCATACTGCGCCATATTGGTGATGAAGATCAGGATGACGTCTGCATCCATCTGCCGGATGCGCGCTGCCGTGGGCATGCGGTC